>ERZ795049.2932-NODE-2932-length-18843-cov-22.311263_pt1 | contig 18843 bp, 14 predicted proteins | sample MGYA00375133_ERZ795049 | MGnify/ENA primary metagenome ERZ795049 (study PRJEB30178, sample SAMN05720147) | activated sludge metagenome | isolation source: anaerobic digester from wastewater treatment plant | place: Japan | collected 2015-04-20 ...
GTAGTACCGCCTTCAGGCGGCATCTTCCGATCCTGCCGCCTAAAGGCGGGACTACAAACTGGTTTTTCCCGTCACGGCTTCCCAAATCAGGCTGCTCCGGTATTCCTTCAACTTGGCCACCATTTTCTCGTTTGCCGCGATTACCTGGTCGATCTCCGCGCAACGGGAATCCAGATATGACACAATCTTCTCTTGTTCAGGCATTCGCGGAAAAAAGATGGGCAATTTCATGAGCAACTCCATATTGAGACTTTCAACAGTGGCGCCTTCCTTTTGACTGAAGGTCAGAATCTCCCGGTTCAAACCCAGAAAGTAATACTGAACATAGTAGATGTTGATTTCTTTTCTGAATTCGAGTGCCTTCAGGTCCTGGTTTATTGTTAGCGGCACCATATTGACGCATGCAGGCAGGGTATGGCGAAGAATGCCAGAACGGGCACACAGGATAAGCCGCCCTGCGTCAATGAGTGAAACCGAGCAGCGTTCGAGTCCTTCCTTTGTAATTGAATCCTCGGTTTTGTAAATCTTGTTGGTTTTTAAATCTTTTGAAGATGCCCAGGGAATATCGCCGTCCCAGAATAGTGGATTCTCTTTTTGAGGCGTCGCACCTCCGGTAATGGAAACAACCGCATATCGCAACGGTAAATGGCACCAATCAACGGGTATCTCCCCAAGCCATTCAAATCCGCTATCTTTGAATTTTGCATTGGGGTTGAGCCCCTTTGTGACCGCCTCACTGATGATGGCGGTGCGTTGGTCGCGCAACAGTTTGTTCTGTTGCTCCTTCGCTGCAATGACCCGATCAATTTCACCACACTTTTCGTCCAGATAGGCCGCGATTCGGGATTGTTCATTTTCTGCAGGATACGGGACAAGAAAATCGTTCAACGATCGACTAGAAAGCTCTAAGAATGTCGTCCCCTGGCCAAACATGTTCAGGGTTTCTGTTTGAGTCCGCAAATAATAATAGAAATATTTACTGCATACGGATTCAGATGCCCGAAGACTCTTGCAGCCTTGGTTGGTGCATAGTGGTACGCCCGCCAATGCAACTTTTCCAATCGGAGCACGATTTGAAACAATTATTGATTCGACAGGGACGAGTTCTGCCGCGCATGACTCAAGACCTTCTCGTGTTATCTTTCGTTTGGAGTCTTTCAAATAAATTTTATCATCACTCATATCGGCCGGCGTTACCCACGGAATATCGCCGTCCCAATAGTCAACATTCCCGCTTGCCGGAGTTGCACCTCCAAGCACTTGAAAAATGGTCTTAATCTTGCGCGCTTCCCACCCCTCCGGGATCAGGCCAATCCAGGGGATGCCGCTGTCCTTCATTTTGCGGGGTTTCATGGGTTGCCGTTCCTTCCGAGCAGGCTGGCGAGGGTGTCACGGATGTCATCTTCGATGGCGACGACTTCTTGAAGGATGTCGCGGGACGGTCTGGGGGGGGCGTACCGGTAAAAATAGCGGGTGAAGGGGATTTCGTAGCCGATTTTGGTCTTGGAATCGTCCACCCACGCATCCGGAGCGTAGGGCAGCACTTCGCGGGCGATGTAGTCGGCGATTTTTTCCTTCAGCGGCACGTTTTCGGTGTCGCGCAACGCGGAATCGGCCTGTTTTTTTCCTTTTTTCAGGACAATGTTGCCCTGTTCGTCGCGCAGGGGGCGTTCGACGGTCACTTTGTGGTAGCCGAAGTCCTCCGTTTCGAGAATCTTCACCCGGTCGCCTTCCTTGAACCCGCGGTAGAGTTTTACAATCTCGGCCCGGTGTTCGGGGGTGATTTCTTTGCGTTTGTTGCCCAGTGATTTCGGTTTCTGCTCTGTCCAGCACCCGGTGGCATCAATCAACTGCACTTTCCGGTGCCGTTTTTGGGCCTTGTTTTTCGAGAGGATCCACACGTAGGTGGAAATCCCGGTATTGTAGAACAACTGATCGGGCAGGGCCACGATGGCCTCGACCAAATCGTTTTCCAGCACGTAGCGCCGGACTTCGCTCTCCCCGCTGCCGGCGTTTCCGGAAAACAGCGGCGAGCCGTTCAAGATGATGGCGATTCGGCCGTCCTTCTCCGTCTTGGCGATCAGGTTTTGCAGAAACAGCAACTGGCCATCGCTGATGCGCGGCAGGCCGGCCATGAAGCGCGAGCCGTACTTGGCCTTGAATTCCTGCTCCACCAAGGCCTTGTCCGTCTTCCATTCGTAGCCGAAAGGGGGATTGGTGATCGTCAGATCGAACTTTTCGCCCTTCAGCTTGTCGTCGGTCAGCGTGTTGCCTTCGTGGATGTTGCGGGGGTCTTCGCCCAGCATGAGCATTTCGGCCCGGCAGATGGCGTAGGATTCCGGGTTGCTGTCCTGCCCGAACAGGCGGATGCCCTCGTCGGTGCCCAGCAGTTCCTTGAGTTTGCGCTTGGCCACCGTCAGCATGCCGCCGGTGCCGCAGCAGCCGTCATAAACGCGGATGATCTTGCCGGGTTTCTTCAGTTCCTCGGCACCCTCGGCCATCATCAGGTCCACGCACAGCTCGATCACTTCGCGGGGGGTATAGTGGTCGCCCGCCTCGGCATTGGCCTTGTAGGTGCGGATGATTTCCTCGAACACATAGCCCATCGAAAGCGGGTCGGTGGTTTCCGGATGGAAGTCCACCGCCGCAAACGCCTTGACCACCTCGAACAGCAGTCCTTTTTTGATCATGAATTCGACTTCTTCGCGGAACTTCAAGCCTTTCACGATTTCCGCGATGTTTTTGGAATAGGCGCCAATGAATTCCAGGAAGTTGGCGCCCAGATTGTCGCTGTCGCCCACCAGGTCCTCGAAGGTCACGCATTTGGCATTGAAAAACGGCACGCCGCAGGCTTTTTTGACGGCCTGTTCCTTGTGCTCGTCGTCCGCTTTCAAGCGCTCCATTTTCGCCAGAACCGGCTTGATGGCGGCATTCTTGTCGGCCAGCACGCAGTCGAACCGCCGCAGGATGGCCATGGGGATGATCACGTTCCCGTAGCGTTCGGGCGTATAGGGCCCGCGCAACTTGTTGGCGATGTCGGTGACCAGCTTCGCTTTTGTTTGGATGTCGGCGTGGTTCATGTTTCTTCCTTTCACGTTAGTAGTCCCGCCTTTAGGCGGTGTTTTTTTCGAACCTTCCGCCTGAAGGCGGAACTACGAACACGTTCTTTTCGCTTCCGTTTGTAGCCCCGCCTTTAGGCGGTGGTTTTCGCTCCTTCCGCCTGAAGGCGGAACTACGAACACGTTTTTTCTCTTCCGTTTGTAGTCCCGCCTTTAGGCGGCATTTTCCGATCCTTCCGCCTGAAGGCGGGACTACGAACATGGGGTTACTTTCATTCATCGTGAAAAATCCCAAGCAACACTTCGTTCAGGAAAACCTTATCCCGCCCGCTTTTCTCTTCGCGCAGCACCCCTTTTTCAACCAGTTGCCGCAGATGCCGCGAAGCGGTTTCGCGGTGCAACTCATTCAGGTCCGAAATACGCACGTAGGGCTTGCTGAAAACCGTGGCCAGGACTTTTTGTAGCTCGCTCTTGCGGCCCCGCAACTGGTTCAGGAACTGGTCGCTGGTGTGATCGGCCGTCAGCTTGCCGATCCGGTTCACGATTTTGAGCGTTCGTCGCGCGGTGTCTTGGAATATCCCCAGCATAAATTCGGCGAACCGGGCCGCGCCCTGTTCCTCTTCCGGCACGGTGAAGGCGGCATAATACTCCTCCCGCCGCCGCAGGATTTCCCCGCTGGCGTACAGCACCGGCAGGGCCAGATACCCCTTCTGGCAAAGAAACAGGATATTCAGAATGCGCCCCGTGCGCCCGTTCCCGTCGTGGAACGGGTGGATGCGCTCGAACTGCATGTGGGCCAAGGCAATTTTGATGAGCGGGTGGGCTGGATACATCTCGTCATTGTACACATATTCCAGCATGTCCAGCAGCAGCCGTTGCAGGAGCGGCTTGCCGTGCGGAGGGGTATAAATCACTTCGCGTTCACCGCTCTTCACCCGGGCCACCCGCGTCAGGCTGCTTTCAAACTGGGGCAGATTTGTGCGCAAACCCGGCGCATTCGCGGCGAGTTGTGCATGGATGGTCTCGATATCCCCCACGGACAACACGCCGCGCGCCTTCAGGATGTCCATGCCGGCAAACAGGGCGGTCTTGTAGCGAACGACCTCCTTGGCGGTTTCCGTGTATTCGCCAAACGCCAGACCTTTGTACAACTCGTCATTGGTGGTGACGATGTTTTCGATCTGGCTGCTGCCGCGCGCCTCCTGATAGGGCAGCAGGTCGAGCAACAGATTCGGAGAAGGCATTTGCCCCACTTGGTAATTCAGCAGCGCAATCGCCACCCGGGTCTCTTCCGCCAGCCGACGCAGTCCCGCCGTTTCCCCCATCGTCCGCGTCGTCAGCAAGGCCAGCCCGTTGTTGGGCACCATCGCATTCATCTTTTTTCCCTTCAAAATCTTTAAGGGTGGCCGGCCAATCATAACACTTGGCCGGCCACCGTTGACCACGCTACTTGAGCTGGTCGTTACAGGGCGGCTTATGAAGTCGAATAAGGTCTTCTTCTTCCGCCTTTCGCACTGCTTCTCCGCCCGTTGTCACATGGGCGTGGACATGAGAGGCACCATATCGCTTTGCGCATGGCTCCTTCTCATGATTGGCCAAACGGTCATGGAGATTCTCCGTTTGTCCAATGTAGCAGGCTTTCCACCTGCCGTCTGAAATGGCGGCGAAGATGTAGTTGCCTGGCTTTTCGGCAAAGGTTGTTCCAATCAGATGAACCTCATAATCGTAGGTTCTTCCAGACTGGCCCTGCCAACGTGCTGTTTGCTGAGTCATGTTTTTTTCTCTTTCCCAGCGGCAAATCTATTGACAAACCTTCACCCGAGGCATACCTTGCCCCTGTCTTCAATGAGTGATGTGGGCCACTGGTTCCACACCTCGGGCGGAGTTGGTGTACACAACCTTCTCCGCCTTTTTTGTCGCCCGCAAGTCAATCATACTTTCGACCAAATGTCAATATAAAAATACGACAAATATATTTTATATGTCGTAATCAATAATATAATCCGACATATAGAAATTATTTTATACAATGATCTCAATACGTCTTCTGCATCATTCTTTTAGGCTCGCAGTATGCCAATCCGGCTTCGTCGCCAACGGCCGGGCATCCGTGGCGGACTTATGGCGTGAATGATCCGGGTTAGAAGCCGCCGATTTCGAGCATGGTGGGTTCGTCCACTTCGCTGCCGGTTTCGCTAAGCTGGGTGGCGAGCTGATAGGTGATGCCATCGCTGCTGATGTGAATGGCGCCGTCGGTATCGGTGGCGACGTTGATGGCGTCGGGGAGGGCATCTTCGGCGGCGCGGCGGGCGAGGCTGGCGATTTTGCGGGCTTCCTTGTAGCGCAGGGGTTCGACGGGGCGGGGGTTGCCAAATTCAAAGATGACGGCTTCGGCGCCGGTGGCTTTCAGGAGTTCGCCGGTGGAGTCGGCGAGGCGTTGGGCCATGTCGTCGGGGAGGCCGAGGGTGATGTCCTCGATGCCGGCGGTGCCGTGGTGCGGGGCGACGACGACTTGGGCTTTGAGTTTTTCCGGCGGGGTGCCGGCGAGGAAGGCTTTTTGCTGGGCGAGGGTGAGGTCAGAGAGGACGAGCATGGCGTAGGCGCCATATTCGATGCGCAGGGAGAGGGGGTTCTCGCCGGCGGGGTCGGCGGGGCCGATGGCTTCGATGAGGATGGGCTTGCCGGCGTATTCGGCGCGGTAGATGACATCGCCGGGGGCGACGGCGCGGGGGGCGAGGGTGGTGCCGGAGAGGCGGTGTTTCAGGCGCGCGGGGGAGCGCTCGGCGAGGAGGCCGGCGACGGGTTCCTCGCGGAGGAGCGGGGCGACGCCGGGGGCGTAGGTGAAGTGGTCCACCGGGATGCCGGTGAGGATGGTGGCGATGCCGGCGCTGTGTTCGGGGTTGGGGGTGGTGACGATGAGTTCATCGAGGCGGGTCATCTTGCGGGCGTAGAGCTGGGGCAGGATGGTGCGCTCGGCGTCCACGCGGGTGGCGGGGCTGGTGACGACCATGCCGGTATCAATGAGGACGGTTTCGCGGGTGGGGGTGTCGAGTAGGATGCTGGAGGCGTAGCCGAGGGAGAGGACGGAGATTTCCAGTTTGCCGGCGGGGCGCATGCGTTCCATTTCGGAGTGGCGCTTGGCGGCGACGCCGCCGCCGAGCAGCAGGAGGAGGGCCACGAAGATGACGCGACGGGAGCGGGGTGCGTTGCGCCAGCCGGGGCGCACGATGCGGAACCAGAGCGGCCGCCACCACACGAATACGGCGCAGAGGGCGAAGTAGACGCCCAGATCAAACACGGTGGGCTTGATCATGAAGGGATAGGAGAACCAGCGGGAGAAGTAGTGGCCGATGAGCAGGAAGCCGATGGAGAAGACCCAGTTGGCGGCGCTGAGGAGCAGGGCGAGGTAGATGCCGATGCCGGGGATGAGCCCGAGCAGGCCGGCGAGCATCGAGAGCTGGAGCACCACGCCGACGAGCGGGATGGCGATGAGGTTGGCGTAGGCGCCGGCGACGGGCCAGCGCATGAAGTAGTAGGGCGAGAGGGGAATCATCATGCCGATCTGGATGCCGAATTGGGCGGCGAAGAAGCCGGCGATGGCCGGGGGGATGTTGGCGAGGCCGTAGTCGCGCAGGGGGGTGAAGCCGATCTTGGTCAGGAAGCGGGCCAGCGCGAACAGGGCGATGCCGAACACCAGCAGGAACAGCCAGAAGCGCAAGGTGGTGACCAGGAACCAGTGGGCGGCGAAGGCCCACGTGAGCACGCCGAGCAGGATCACCAGCGCGGCAAAGTTGTTGCCTTTGAGGCGCTTGAAGAGGTCGAAGAAGGGCTGGGTCATCAGGGCCAGGGAGAGGATGGCCATGAAGGAGAGGGTGAAGGAGGGGTCCACGCACATGGCGGGGTTTTGCAGCAGGATCATGAGGGCGGCGACGGGCACGCCGAGGAGGGCGGAAGAGCGCACGCTTTCGCCGAGGTAGCCCCAGGTGAGCAGGAACAGGGAGTTCATGATGACGGCGCGCAGGGTGGAGGGGCGCGCGCCGGTAATGACGGCAAACACGACGAGCGCGAAGATGATCATGGGCACGTACACCTTTTTGGAGACCTTCAGCAGAATGAAGATGCCCATGAAAAGGACGGTGATGATGGTGACGTGCAGGCCGGAGACGGCGAGGACGTGGTTGATGCCGGAGTAGCGGAATTCGTCGGCGATGAGGCGGTCGGTGTGCTTGCCCAAGGGGATGAGGGGGGGCACGGGGGAGGTTTTATACATGTCGTTGGCCATGGAGACGGTGCTTTGCATGCCGTAGCGCAGGCCAAGGGTGAGGGCGCCGTGGAAGGCGGAGTTGGGCTGGGGCGTGGTTTGCTTGATCACGCGCACGATTTCATCGCGCAGGTAGAGCGAGAATTCGACGAGGCCGTTGCCCTGCCGGGGGGCAGCGGCGCCGGCGGGGGTGACGATGGCGATGGGCGCGGGGCCTTCGCGCGGCACGCGCAGGCGCATTTGGCCGCCGATGTTATAGCTGCGCAGATAGTTGGCTTGGTCAAAGCCGGCCTTGTTGGAGGAGTGCGGGGCGGAGACGAGTTCGCCGGTGACGTAAACATCGTAGCCATAGGCCGCGGAGCAAGCGAGGCGCTCATAGCCGGGCGTTTCGGGGTCCACGGTGATGCGGATGTTTTGCCGGTCCACCGGGAAGAACGGGCCGTCGGGCTGGTATTGGATGAAGTCAGGTTTGACGGAAAGGATGGTCTTGAAGGAATAGACCCAGGGGTCGCTGTTGATGCGGCCAAGGACGCTGATGGGCACCACGGTGTGGCCGGAGCGGGCGAACAGGGCCACGGTGTTTTCGGGCTGCAGGATGGCCAGCTTGACCGGCTGGGCGGGGGGCTGCACCAATTCCACGCGGTCGAGGTGGGTGAAGGCTTGCTCCACCAGCACCACGCTCCGGGCGGGGGTGCCGGCGGGGATGATGATTTCATCGCTGGTTTGCGGCAGGTTATACTGGGTGAAGGTCCAGTTGCCATCGGCATCCATGATGGGCACGCCGGCGGTATCGCGGTTGGGTTCCAGCGCTTCCAAACGACCCACGAGGCGCAGATGGATGTCTTCCTTGACGGGCGTAAGGTTGACGACCTTGAGGAAGGAAGTTTGCGAGATCGGGCGGCCATCTTTCCAGGTTTGTCCGGAGGAGGTGACGGCCAGCGTGCCCACGACGGTGTCGGGGGCCTGAATGAAGGCAATATAGCGGGTGTAGCCGAAAATCACCGCGGCCAGCAGCATGAGCACCCACAGCGTGATTTGCTGGCGATTGGGCGGGGGGGCGCCAAAGGCGAGTTCTTCTTCGACGTTGCGTGGGTGGCGGTAGACGTAGACGAACGCGGCGATGGTGGCCAGCGCGGCGAGGCCGGTCAGGCCCCACAGCAGGGTGAGGGCGTCCGCCTGCGCGGGGTAGAGCATGGCGAGGCCGATGCCGACGATGAAGAAATAACAAAACGAAATGAGTTTATTGCGGGTCATGGCACGGGCGGGGGATTAGGGTTGAGCAGCCGCTTCGCGGGCGGCGGCGGGGATGTTGCGGTCGTCCACGGGCAGCACAGGTTTCCAGGGAGGCATGCCGGGCAGAACGATGTCGGGATAATAGTCCGCGTTGGATTTCCAGATGGGATTTTCCTGCGGCGTGCCGCGGGCCAGCGCCAAAAAGGCTTGCCGGTATGAGGGGTTGAAGGCCGTGACGGACACCCCCAGCAGGATGGCCACCAACAGCAGCTTGGCGATTTTTGCAGCGCCTTGTTCCATACGAGATCCTTTCTATGATGCGGAGAGCCGCCGGCGGCAGGCCGGCGGGGGGAGTGAGGGGACGGGGGCATCAACCGATAATTGGGCCCGCCAATCCGGCCGTAAAGCCGGGCGGCTGGTGTGGGCATGCGTGGGACCTGATTTCATGGTCAACTGTCAAAAAAATTAACTAGCCAGCATACGGTTCCAGATGGAGGTTGGCAATGGTTTCTTTGCCGAAGCGCTGGCGCAGGGTATGTTCGAGGGCATCGGCGATGTCGTGGGCGGCTGCCAGCGATAAATCGGCCCGCATCTGGATATGCAGATCAATCACGCAGATGGGGCCGACCATGCGGGTGCGCAGGTTGTGCGGTTCCATGATGCCGGGGGTGGCGCGGGCGAGGGCCAGGATTTCCTCACAGACTTCCGGCGCGAGGCTTTGGTCGGTCAGAAAGCCAATTTGAGTACGGATGATCTGCCAGGCTACGCGCAGCAGGAACATGCTGACGAACAGCGCGGCGATGGGGTCCAGGATGAGCCAGTCCGCGCCCAGAAAAGCGGCGGCGCCCACGCCGACCGAGGAGGCCAGCGCGGAAAAGGCGTCGGAGCGGTGGTGCCAGGCGTTGGCCACCAGCGCGGAGCTGCCGGTGGCGCGCGCCACCCGCATGGTGGCGTGAAAGAGCCATTCCTTGACGCCAAAAGAGGCCAGCGCCACCCAAAAGGCATAGGTGGCCGGGCGCGGAAGCTCTTTACCGTGCAGCGCGCCGAAAATCCGGCCGATGGCCGAGGTGGCGATTTGCACGGCCACATAGGCGAGGGCCAGTCCGATGATGGCGGCCACGATGGTTTCATATTTGCCGTGGCCATAGGCGTGGTCTTCATCCACCGGCTTGGAGGAAAAGCGCAGGCCGATGAGCACGGCGATGTCCGTGGCAAAGTCGGAGAGCGAGTGGACGGCATCCGCCAACAGCGCCTGCGACCGGCCCAACACGCCCGCGGCCAGCTTGATGACGGTCAAGACAATGTTGACCGCGATGGAAACCAACGTGATTTTGCGCTCGGGGGACGCCATGGCGGGCGGCTAGGTGCCGGGGGGCGGGGAGGGAGGGGGGGGCGGGTTAGCCGCGGCTTCTTTTTCGCGCTGCTCGCGGGCGAAGTCTTCATCGCTCTGCCACCAGGGCTTGGCTTTGGCGGCGGGTTTTTGGGGCATGAGCAGCATATACACAAACAAAAACGGCACGCAGGGCAGGTAAAACAGGATGCCGTCCTGCGAGCGCAAGGTTTCGCCAGTGCTGAACGTGGAGAGCCAGACCAGGTAGGCCACAAACCCGACGGTATTGAGCAGCAGCACCACGCGCTTGACCAATGGATTCATCCGCACAACCTAGCGCGGCGGCGCCCTCTTTGGCAACAGCGGGTTTTGGGCGGGCGGGGCGCGAACCTTTCAGCCTTTACGGCGGGCGGGGCGCTGTGGGATTATGACGGGAGGCTGGCGTATCTGGCGATGTTCCGGCCCGGGAGAGGATTATGCGCACAAAACCAATTTTATCCACGGCCGAAATCCAAGCGATCATCTATGGAATGCACGGGGCGCCGTTTTCGCTGCTGGGCATGCACGAAACGGGGCCGAAAAAGCCGGGCGTGGTCGTGCGGGTTTTCCGGCCCTATGCCACGCAGGTGGAGTTGATCCGCAAAAGCGACGGCCAGGCCTTCGATATGCCGCGGATTCATGAGGACGGGCTCTACGAGTTGTTTTTTGCGGATGAAAAACCCTTTGCCTACAAGCTGCGGCTGACGTGGTTCGACAAGACTGTCGCCGAGCTGGAAGACCCGTACCGGTTTCCGCTGCAACTGACCGATCTGGACATGTATTTGCTGGGCGAGGGCACCAATGTCCGCGCCTACAACAAGATGGGCGCGCACCCGCTGACGGTGGACGGCGTGGAGGGGGTGCATTTTGCCGTGTGGGCGCCCAACGCCATTCGCGTGAGCGTGGTGGGCTGGTTCAACAACTGGGACGGGCGCATCCACCCCATGCAGCAGCGCGGCAGCTCGGGGCTGTGGGAAATTTTCATGCCGCACCTCAAGCCGGGCGATTTGTACAAGTTCGAGGTCAAGGGTCATCAGGCCTTCCTCGCGCAGAAGGCGGATCCGTATGCCTTTGCCTCGGAGCTGCGCCCGCGGTCGGCTTCCATGGTGTGGGATATCCAGGCCTACCAGTGGAACGATGCGGAATGGCTGGCGCAGCGCGCGCAGCGGCACTGGCTGGATGAGCCGATCAGTGTGTACGAAGTGCACCTCTCCTCGTGGCGGCGCAATCCGGCCGAGCAAAACCGCATGTTGAGCTACCGCGAGCTGGCGGAGACGCTGATCCCCTACGTGAAAAAGATGGGCTACACGCACATCGAGATGCTGCCGATCAGCGAGCATCCGTTCGACGGCTCCTGGGGTTACCAGACCATCGGCTATTATTCGCCGACTTCGCGCTTCGGCACGCCGGACGACTTCAAGTATTTCGTGGACCAATGCCATCAGGCGGGTATTGGCGTCATTGTGGACTGGGTGCCGGCGCACTTCCCGAAGGATGGCCACGGGCTGGCCTATTTTGATGGCACGCACCTCTACGAACACGCCGATCCGCGCCTCGGCGAGCACAAGGATTGGGGCACCTATATCTTCAACTACGGCCGCAACGAAGTGCGCGCCTTCCTGCTCTCCAACGCCATGTTCTTGGCGGATGTGTACCACATTGACGGCCTGCGCGTGGATGCGGTGGCCTCCATGCTCTACCTCGATTATTCCCGCAAGGAAGGCGAGTGGATTCCCAACAAGTACGGCGGGCGGGAAAATCTCGACGCGGTGGATTTCCTCAAGAAGTTCAACGAGCTGGTCCACGTGGAATATCCCGGCTTCCTGACGTTTGCGGAGGAATCCACCGCGTGGCCGATGGTGTCGCGGCCGGTGTATTTGGGCGGGCTGGGGTTCGACTTCAAGTGGAACATGGGCTGGATGCACGACACGCTCGACTACATGCACAAGGACCCCATCTTCCGCAAATATCACCACCACCAGATGACGTTTTCGATGATCTATGCCTTCAACGAAAACTTTATTTTGCCGTTCTCGCACGATGAAGTGGTGCACGGCAAGGGCGCCATGCTGGCCAAGATGCCGGGCGACATGTGGCAGCAGTTTGCCAACCTGCGGCTGCTCTATGCCTATATGTTCGCGCATCCGGGCAAGAAGCTGACGTTCATGGGCATGGAGATCGGCCAGTGGCGCGAGTGGCAGCACGGCGAAAGCCTCGACTGGCACCTGCTGCAATATGATTCGCACTCCGGCTTGCAGCGCTTGGCCCGCGACCTCAACGAAATGCTCAAGGGCTTCGCCTGCCTGCACCAGATTGATTTCTCGTGGGAGGGGTTCGAGTGGATTGACCTCAACGACTGGGAAAACAGCATGCTCTTCACGCTGCGCAAGGGCAAAGAGCCGGATGACCTGATGGTGTGCGGCTTCAATTTCACGCCCGTGCCGCGACAGGGCTACCGCATCGGCGTGCCTCGCCCGGGCACCTATGAAGAAGTGCTCAACACCGACGCCACCATCTACGGCGGCAGCGGCATGGGCAACCCGCGCTTTGTGCGCACGGAACGGCGCGAGTGGCAGGGCCGCGAGCACTCCATCCCCGTCACCGTGCCGCCGCTGGGCGCGGTCTATTTCCGCTTCCGGCCTGACATGAACGGCCAAGTATGACATTGAACCCCCGCTGAGGTATTCTTTCCACACATCATGAAAACATTCGCACGTAACTACAAATGGCTGTTGCTGACGCTGGTCCTGGCGCTGAACCTTGCCGTGGGCGCCCGGCTCTATTCGCAGGAAACCGCCGCCGAAAAGCCGCCCAAGGATTCGCCGCTGGAGATGTACAACCTTTTCTCCAAGGTGGTCGAACAGGTGCGCGCCAACTATGTGGACGCGGACAAGAGCAATTATCAGGACCTGATCTATGGCGCGCTGCGCGGAATGCTGCAGTCGCTGGACCCGCATAGCACGTTCATGGATGAAGAAGCCTTCACCGCCATGCGCGAGGACACTGCCGGCAAGTTCGGCGGGCTGGGCATCACCATTGGCATCAAGGACAACCTGCTGACCGTGATCGCCCCCATGGAGGGCACGCCGGCGTTCCAGGCCGGGCTGTATTCCGGCGACAAGATCGTGGAAATCAACGGCGAAAGCACCGACGGGCTGGCGCTGGAAGAGGCCGTCAAGCGCCTGCGCGGCGAGCCGGGCACCAAAGTCAAAATCAAGATTTTCCGGCCCAAAACCCAGTTGATGAAAGAGTTTGAGCTGGAGCGCGCCATCATCAACGTGCCGAGTGTCAAGGATACCCGCGTGCTGGATGGCGGCATCGGCTATGTGCGAATGCTGCAATTCGGCGAGGAAACGGCTGCCGACCTGCAAACGGCGCTCGACGAACTGGAAAAAGAAAAAGTCAAAGCGCTTGTGCTGGATTTGCGCAGTAATCCGGGCGGGCTGCTGACTGCGGCCGTGGATGTGGCCCAAAAGTTCCTGAAACGCGGCGAATTGATCGTGTTCACTCGCGGGCGCGACAACCGCATGGAGCGTTCGTACCGCGCGCGGGCCCGCCATGTGTTCCCCAACGTGCCGATGGTGGTGCTGATCAATGGCTATAGCGCCAGCGCCTCCGAGATCGTGGCCGGCGCGCTGCAAGACAACCGGCGGGCCATCCTCGTGGGCGAAAAAAGTTTCGGCAAGGGCTCCGTGCAGAGCATCCTGCCGCAGGATGGCGGCACCGCCATCCGCCTGACCACCGCCAAGTATTACACGCCCAGCGAACGCGTCATCCACGATGTGGGCATCGAGCCGGATATCGTGGTGCCGATGTCCGGCGAAAACTGGCGCGATATTCTTCTCGCCCGCAACAAGGCCGAGGAAAAGAACGGCGATGACGTTCCCCCGGCCAGCGACGAGGGGTGGATGGATGAAGAAGGCGCGGCGCCGCCGCCCATGCCCAAACCGGCGGCCACCAGCGCCGACGCGCTGGACCTGAGCAAGGTGACCGATCCGCAGTTGGATCGCGCCTGCGACATCCTGCGCGGGGTGCTGGTGTTCGAGCGTCGCTAACGCCTGCGCGGGAAGCGCGCCGTGCTGATCTTGGGCATAGAGTCTTCGTGCGACGAAACCGCTGCGGCGGTGGTGCGCGACGGCCGCGAAGTGCTTTCCTCCGTGGTGCACAGCCAGATTGCCAGCCATCAGCCGTGGGGGGGGGTGGTGCCGGAGATTGCCTCGCGCGAGCACGTCAGCAAGTTTCCCGAGGTGGTGGTTGCCGCGATGACGCAAGCCGGCGTGGCGTGGAAAGAATTGACGGCGATTGCCGTCACCCACGGCCCGGGGTTGGTCAGTTCGCTGCTCATCGGGCTTTCCGGCGCGCGGGCGCTGGGGCAGACGCTGGATAAGCCGGTGTGGGGCGTGAACCATCTGGAAGCCCATGTGGCGGGCATGTTCTTGGATTCCGCCGCGCCGCCGCCGGCCACCGCGTGCCCGGCGCTGGTGCTCATGGTGTCCGGCGGCCATACGTGCCTGATTTTGATGCCGGGCGTGGGGCGCTACCAATTGCTGGGCCAGACCCTCGACGATGCCGCCGGCGAATGTCTCGACAAAGGCGCCAGCCTGCTGGGGCTTGGCTATCCCGGCGGTCCGGCCATCGAAAAAGCCGCGCGCGGCGGCGATGCCGGTTTTGTGCGCTTTCCGCGCGGATTGGAACATGCGAAGCAACGCACCACGGATGACGGTCTTGATATTGAATTTTGTTTTAGTTTTAGCGGACTCAAAACCGCGCTGCTCTATCATCTAAAAAATCATCCGGCCGGCCGTGAGCAGCATGGAGCCGATTTGGCCGCAGCCTATCAGGAAGCCGTTATGGATTCACTGACAGCACGTGTTGAGCGGGCGTTGGCGCAAATCGGCGCGCGCACGTTGGCCTGCGTAGGCGGTGTGGCCAAAAATGCGGTCTTGCGCGGTAAATTGGAAACTCTGGCCCAGCGATATCAGGCGCGACTGCTGCTGACCCCACTGGCTTACTGCACCGATAACGCGGCGATGGTGGCGGCTGCGGCTGGCTTGCGGGTTCTGGCGGGGTTGGACAATCCTCCCGCCTTGGAGGCTGATCCTAGTTTGCCGCTGGTGCCGGAAAAAGAAAACCCGTAGGCCCGTCCGCACTACTCCACTGGCACGGGTTTGTGGCCGCGCGTCCATTGGGTAAGTGTGGCGCGGACCGAGCCAAAGCGGGAGTCAACATCCGCCACCAATACTACGGGCTGTTGGGTCGCCACCCACACGGCTTTGGGGCGATTGCGTGAGAATAATGTTGGCGATTTGGAGATGGCTTTCACTTGGACGGCTTCCACCCTCCCGAACGGAGTCCGGATCCGCTGTGCTTCACCGATGTGGAGGGTCAGGCCATGGACGCCATCGTCCATCACCAGTTCATAATCACCGTCGGTGGGGTTGGGGGCGGTGGAGAGCATATTGCGCAAATCAAAGAAGAACGTCACCACATCGTGCGCGCCAGTGGGCGTGGTAAATGCCGTGGCGGTTTGGGTGAGTTGGTTGCTCCAGACGGCGCGGCCTTGGGCGGGCCACAGTTGGAGCGTGTCATCCTGCCGGAATGTATTTTCGCGGACGTGCTTCTGGACTACGTGGCAGGGGCCGTCAGGGCCGGGAATGATGCTGCATTCAATGGTGGTGTCCACCGGATAAAACCGTGCGATCCACGGGCGGTTCCACATGCGCAGCAGGCGTACGGGATGGCCGTCGGCATCCAGTTCGTTTTGCACCACCATGGTGCCGATGGAGATTCCGACCCACGTGATGTCATACTCCAGCCGCTCTGGTTCCATCGCACGGGCGGCGCCGCTGGTGAGCAGCGTAACCAGCAGCAACAGAATGGCGCGGGGCAGGGGCATAGGGCGGCATCATGCCGGAGCCATGCCCGGCTTGCAAGCACGGGCCTGGTTGTGCGAATCTTCCCGTTCATTGCGGAGGAAAACGATGCAGCGCTGGTTGAGGATGATCTTGATCTTGGTTTTGGCGCCGGCGACAAGGGCGCGCGCGGAAACCGTGTTGGAGAAAGTGCTCGCGCCCTACGATTCCGTGCAGTCCATGAGCTGCGAAATCCGGCGCGACACCCCCTTGCCCGATGGCAATACGCTGCGCATGCTGAGCCGCGTGTATTACCAGCGCCCGGACAAGCTGCACGTGGAAAACTTCAGCCCTGTCAAGCGGCGGACCATTTCGGACGGCACGGTTTTCCGGCAATACACCGAGGGCGCGCCGAAAGGGTTTTCGCGCCCGGTGGCGGAGCTGGATGGGGAGATGCTGCGTAACTTGCGCATGGTGCCCGGCTCAGCCGCCAATATGCTGGAGGTGCTGCGTGGCGCCACGGAAGTGCCGCTGGAACCCACTGCCGAATTTCCCGTGCGCGCGGGCTACGACAACCAAAAATCGTTTGCCGTGTTGAATCTGGATGCACAAGGCCGCTTGGCGCGCTTCGAGCTGTATGGTTCGCCGGCCATGACGGACTTGCTGACGCAAACCGATTTCTCCGCGTTTCAAGAGGTGGCGCCTGGCGTGTGGATTGCCTGCCTGCAGCAGGCCAAGGTGACGGTGCAGGGCATGGAGCGCACGGAAACCACGCGGGTGGACAGCCCGGTGGCCAATGGAGAAATCCCGGCCGCGTTTTTCAAGGCGGATGCCTTTTTCCCGAATGTGGAATTTGTGGATTCGTTCGACAAGATTGCGCCATGAATCCGTCCACCGCCCCCGCGACAAGTTTTTGGTATATCCCGGTGGCTTCGCCACTGCACGATGCGCGTAGCCTGTCCGCGCTGCTGGCCGGCCACGAGCAGGCGTTGGTCGGCGCAGGCGGCCACCGCGGCGTGGGCGAAGTAGCCGACGCGCCCGGCGTGCCTTTTTATTTTGTACAGACTGGCGGCACGGAGCACGACGTGCTGCGCCGGCACCGGTCGCGCATCCAGCAGGGCCGCGGCGGCCCGCTGCTGCTGATTGCCCACCCGGGGCATAATTCGCTGCCGGCGGCTCTGGAAATGCTGGCGGCCATTCAGCAGGAAGGGCGGCCCGGGCGAATCTTTTTGCTGAAGGGGAAAGAGGACGACCGCACCTTGGCGGAGATTACGCAAACCGCACGCGCATTGGCGGCCAACAACCGCCTCGCGCAGGACCGGTTCGGGATCATCGGCCCCAGTGCCGATTGGTTAGTGGCCAGCTCGCCGCGCGCCGAACTGGTGGCGCGCCGCTTCGGGATGTGGGTCAAGGAGTTCGCGGTGGATGAATTGCGTGCGTATATCGCGCAACAGCCGCTGCCCGAAGATGGCCCCGAATTTGATTTCTGGGATCGGGCGCACGGCAAAGACGGCCTCACGCGTGAGGCTTTTGCCCAAGCCGTGCGAGTGACGCGCGGCCTGCGCGCGCTGGTGCAGAACCACCAGCTTTCGATGCTTACGCTGCGCTGTTTCGATTTGGTGGAAAAAGATGGCGTGACCGGCTGCCTCGCGCTGGCGCTGCTGGCGGATGCCGGCATCACCGCCGGCTGCGAAGGCGATATCCCCAGCGCCGTGTTGTTGCGCTGGCTGTGGCATCTGACCGGGCAGGCGGGGTGGATGGCCAATCCGTCTGATGTGGATGTGCCCAAGGGCGAGCTGTTGCTGGCGCACTGTACCGTGCCGCTGGGCATGGTGGGGGGCTACCGTTTCCGCACGCACTTTGAGTCGGGCATTGGCCTGGGCATTGCCGGCGAGTTTGCGCCCGGCCCGGTGACCTTGCTGCGGCTGGGCGGCAGTAATCTTGACCGCTGGTGGGGCGCGGAGGGCACGTTGGTCGAAAACCGCCGTGCGCCGGACCTGTGCCGCACTCAGGTGGTGGTGCGTGTTTCGCCGCCGGCCGCCGGCGAGTTGCTTTCCGCACCGTTGGGCAACCACCTGGTGTTGGTGCGCGGCCATGTGCAGGGACTTTTCCGCGAGGCCTTCATCTGGGGCACCCCCGGGCGGGGCGCATGATAGCTGTTGCGCAAGCGGGCCCGGCGCGGTACATAGTTGGTTGATGAAACGGTTGGTCATCCTCGGCATTCTGGGCGCGTGCGCCACGACGCTGGCGGCTCCCGCACCGGTGCGGCCGTTTGAGGATTATCAAGTGATCCTGGACCGCAAGCCATTCGGCGCGCCGCCGGATCCTTCCCAAATTCCGGAACGCACGGTACCGGTCAGCGAATCGTTTGCGGCCTCGCTGCAACTTTCCGGCATCTATGAGCTGGCCGACGGCAACCTGCGCGTGGCCATCACCGACAAAAAAGACAACAGCTACTTTTCCCTGATGGTGGGCGAGAAGGACCGCAGCACCGGCATCATGCTGGAGGATGCCGATTATGACGCGGAGAGCGCCACCCTGCAAAAAGACGGCCAGGTGGTGGTGCTGTCAATGAACGACACCGCGGGGGGACAAGTGCTCTCCGCCAGCGCCGGGCGCGAGGCCATCAGGCAGGCCGCCGAACTGCGCACCTCCTACGCGGAACGCCGTCGCCAGCGGATGCTGGAACGGCAAAAGCCCGTGGAAGTGCCCAAGCCCATTTACACCGGCGAAGAGTTGGAGCGCCACTTGCAGGAATACCAAATGGAAATTTTGCGCGGTGGCAATCTGCCGCCATTGCCGGTGCAACTGACTCCGGAAAACGACGCCAAACTGGTGGCGGAGGGTGTGCTGCCGCCGGTGGATGACGAAGGCTACGAAATCGAATACGAAGAAGACGACGGCTACTATTCGTATTGACGTTTGCACCGTGGGGCGGGCGCGTCAGTTGTCGAGCTGGAACGTGATGCTGGTTTGAGTTCCCCTCTCGGGGGACTTTTGCAGGCTGGGAACGGCTGGAAGGTCTGCGACCGTTCCAGCCCCACAATCTACCCGGCTGCTTTTGTAGGG
>ERZ795049.2940-NODE-2940-length-18814-cov-5.287009_pt1 | contig 18814 bp, 15 predicted proteins | sample MGYA00375133_ERZ795049 | MGnify/ENA primary metagenome ERZ795049 (study PRJEB30178, sample SAMN05720147) | activated sludge metagenome | isolation source: anaerobic digester from wastewater treatment plant | place: Japan | collected 2015-04-20 ...
TAATGCACTTCTTATTTGAAAAGCACAGCACAGCCGCCGACTGGAATCCTTACTTGGAATGGGAAGTGAGAATCATCGATTATGTAAAAAACTTGGATGCAAAAAGACAGGAAGACATTACACATATGCTGGACGGAGTTTTTTATTTATAATTAAATCTCATATTTGAATTATTATTTTACTATCCACCATTCAGGTGGTTTTTTCTTGCAGTGATTTACGAAAAGAAGTATAATAATATTGTACTCAAATAGTACAAAAGTATAGTTGTCTTAAAATTATGAGGTGGTACATATGGCCGGACAGAGTGAGAAGAAGCTGAAAAAGCTATTGGAAAAGTCAGAAGAGCTATTCTGGAAATATGGGTACGATACTGTTTCAATGAATCAGATTGCTTCTGAGGCCGGAATCAGCAAAATGACTATTTATAAGCATTTCCATTCAAAGGAAGACCTATTTATTGAAGTGTTAACGAATAGTATTGAAGTCCACATAAATAATATTATGAAAACTATTTCTCAAGAATATCATACTATTGAGAAAATAGAATTTCTGTATAATTATAGTTTGGACTTATTGAAAAAATACCCAATTATTCTATTCAGGGATATTGCCAAGCGTAAAAACATACTTGAAAGGATCATATCAATTAAGCAGGAGAAGACCTTGCCCATATGGAGGCGTATACTGGAGGATGGGTTGAATAAAAAAGAAATAAGAAAAATGGATATAGATTTTGTTTCGGAGCTTCTCATGAATTTACCTTCTGCAATGAAGAACATGGACTTTTTATATGATGAGGGCAAACAGCTTAAGCTTTATGAAAGCTTTTTTGACTTTATTAAATATGGTATGCTGGGGAGCAAAGAATAACGAAAATCAATGCAGTTAAGGGGGAGAGGGTGATGGGAAAAAACATACTTATGAAGGTTGAAAATGTCGGCAAAGATTACCTGATGGGCGAGATAAGCGTTAATGCGCTCCAAGATGCCAGCTTTGATGTCTATGAAGGAGAATTCATTGCAATACTCGGACCCAGCGGCTCAGGGAAAAGCACACTTCTAAACATTTTAGGCGGTATGGATTTACCATCAAAAGGAAAAGTAACCGTCAAGGGTGAAGAAATCAACAAATATAACGATAGAAGGCTTACCGCATATAGAAGGGATAAGGTGGGATTTGTATTTCAATTTTATAACCTAATGGCTAATCTTACTGCAAAAGAAAATGTTGAGCTTGCAACAGAGCTATGCAAGAATGCCTTAAACATTGATAAGGTTTTGGAGGAAGTAGGGTTAGATGATAGAAAGGAGCACTTCCCTTCACAAATGAGCGGAGGAGAGCAGCAGCGTATTGCAATCGCAAGGGCAGTAGCGAAAAATCCGCTTTTGCTGCTTTGTGATGAACCTACGGGTGCTCTTGATTACAAGACAGGTTTGCTGATTCTTATATTGCTGCATAAAATTAACCGGCAATATAATAAAACTGTAATTATCATCACTCATAACACGGCTATAGGTGATATGGCGGACCGGGTAATTAAAATGAGAAGCGGGCGTATAGTTGAAATAAAAGAGAATGAGTGTCCTATTCCTCCTGAAAGGATTGAATGGTAATGAAAAAGCTGAATATCAGGTTGCTGCGAATGGTCAGAAATTCAAAGGGCCAGTTTGTTTCAATTACGGTAATCGTTGCTGTTGCATTATGCATATATATATTATTCAGTATTACAACCATCAACATTCAAAATGCAGTTGATCATTATTATAATATAACCAATATAAGCGATTTAACCATTGAGCTTATGAGAATCCCTAACTCTGCAGTGTATGATTTGAAGTCCATCAATGGCATAGTTGAAGTACAAGGGCGTATAAGTGTTGATGTGCCCTTGCAGGTTGCTGATAAGGATGAAAAGGTGAATATTAGAATAATGTCACTTCCCAAAGGCGGCGGAATAATAAACAAGCTATACATGATAAAAGGCAACAGAACTGAATTGGGCGATGATAATGCAATATTGCTGGAGCAGTTTGCCAATGCAAGGAATATAAGAATGGATGAAATCATAACTCCGTATATAAACGGCAAGACACACAATCTGAGGGTTTCCGGCATAGCTGCAAGTTCGGAATATATTTATGTAATGGAAAATGAGCAATCCCTTTTACCGGCTCATGAAAAGTTTGGAGTAGTTTATGTAAGTGAGGCATTTGCCCAGCATATCTTCGGTCACAGGGGAAGCTACAACCAAGTTCTTATTAAAATAAATGAACAGAGCAATGTTGAAGATATAATAGACCATTTGGAAAAAAAATTAGACAAGTATGGATTGAAAAGAATAATCAAACTAGAAGATCAACTGAGCAATAATGTATTAAATCAAAAAATTGACGGAATTGAAACAATGTCATCAGTTCTGCCAGTTATGTTTTTGGCGGTTGCGACAATTATAATTTCTATTATGATCTCAAGGATTGTCAACAACGACAGGATGGCCATAGGTGTCTTAAAGGCTTTGGGGTACAGTAGCTTTAACATTTTATCCCACTATACCAAATTTTCATTGGCAATAGGACTTGCTGGTTCAGTCCTGGGAATTACGGGAGGATTGCTTTTGTCAAAGCCGATGAGTCTGGTATTTGTATCTTTTTTCAATATTCCCCTTTCAGGCATAGAAATAAAGTATAACTATATTTTGAATGCTATCTTACTAACCGGCTTGTTTTGCATAGGCTCCGGACTTTTTGGAGCAAGAGGAATACTTCGGATCATGCCTGCTGACTCTATGAGACCTGAAGCACCGAAAGCAGGAAAGCGTATACTGCTGGAAAAAGCAGCTTCGTTCTGGAAGCATATTCCTTTCAGCTGGAAAGTGGTAATCAGAAATATTATGAGAAATAAAAGAAGATTTTCCTTTCTTGTGATAGGTCTGGCTTTAGCTTATGGAATTAATGTTGTTCCATTATATATGGTAAGCAGTATGGTGTCTATGTTTGAACTCCAATTCGGCGAGTATCAGAAAATGGATTATATAGTAAATTTCACACGGCCCATGAATAAGAGAGTGATAACGGATTTAGGCCATTTGATTGATGCAAAAAGGATTGAACCAAGGGTAGATTACCCTTTTGAACTTACAAACGGCTGGAAGAAAAAAACCGTAAACATAATAGGAGTACCACGGCAAACAGTTTTTCACAAGTTTGTTGACATTGATGATAGTATTGTTGAGTTGTCGGATAAAGGGATTTTTATTACCGAGTCCATAGCAAAATCACTTAACGTACGTGAAGGCGATATGATAACAATCAAAAATTTTCTTCCACGTAAGGAAGATGTTATGCTTCCGGTAATCAGCATCGTTAAACAATATTTGGGGGCAAACGCATATATGAATATTGAGGCAATGGAATCAATTCTCCTGGATAAGCAGATGATTACAGGAGCATCCATTGCATCTCATGACGACCTTAAAGAAAAACTTAGGGCTGCAGAAAACATTTCATCAATAAACTCTGTCGGAGATATGAGGCAGTCCTTTGTAGAATACCTGGATACTATGAATCTGGCAGTATATTTATATACTTTATTTGGAGGTATCTTAGGATTTGCCCTTATATATAATGCAACTATCATTGGTATTTCAGAACGCACAACGGAATTAGCCGCTTTACGCATAATGGGCTTTGATAAAAAGAGTATTTTTAATATGATTAGCAAGGAAAACTTAATAATGACAGGAATTGCAATAATAGTTGGCATCCCGCTTGGTGCAGGCATGATTACCGGTATGGCTGATTCTTTCAGCTCTGAGATGATAACTTTTCCTCTCATCCTGTCACCGAAGTTTTTTATGCAGGCTGCCGCAGCCTCAATAGTCTTTGTAATAATTGCACAGCTTGCCACCTTAAAAAAGATCTATAATCTTAATTTTATTGATGCGTTAAAGAGCCGCATATCATAGGGGGTGTTGAAGTGAAGAAAAGAACTGCCTGGATAAGTCTTATTATAGTAATTGCCTTGATAGCTGCCGTGAAAATTAAAATGGGGAGTTCAGCAATTACTGTTGAATTCGGAAAAGTCATCAGAGGAAGCATTGAAGAATATATTGAAGAAATCGGAGATCTGCTTCTTGAAGAGGAAATTGCAGTGTATTCAGTCTCAGCAGGGAAAATTCTTCAAGTAACTAAAAAGGCAGGGGAAACAGTAAAAGCAGGGGAGGTACTTGCAAGGATTGATAACAGCGATTTACTGCTTAAGATAAAGGCATTGGAAGCTCAAAAGCTGGTAATAACAGCAAAATTCGATGAAGCCAAAAATCCTGCGGATGATGAAGATATTCGGAGGCTTAATGCACAGGTACGTTCTGCAGAAGCTTTATATGAGGAATTGAAAAGAACTGCGGACAGCAACAAAGTGTTGTATGAAGCAGGTGCTTTAAGCCTGGAAACATATAGAAACTCGCTTACTAATCTGGCAGCGGCAGAGGCGGGATTGGAAACAGCTGCAAGCAGCCTGAAGCTTGCGGAAAAAGAGATATCGGGAAATGTGAGAAAGCAGTATGAGGCACAGCTTTCTGAAATAAATGCAGGAATTGAGCAGTTGAAGCTGAAGTCTGAAGATATGATTGTGAGATCTCCTATTGACGGTACGGTAATGACGGCAGAAATAAAAGAAGGAAATATGGTGCAAGCGGGAACATTACTATTTGATATAGGAGGATCTAAGGGCTATTATATTGAGTGTTATGTACTTGCAGAAGATATAGCCGGAATCAAGCCGGGTACACCCGTAATAATTGACAATGAAGACATAGGAATAATGAGTATCAAAGGCGAAATCAGGAAAATACACCCTAAGGCTGAAAGCATTATGTCTGATCTTGGTATAGAACAGAAAAGAATCAGAGTAGAAATCGAATCTGATAATCTGACAGAAGAACTGAGACCGGGGTACGAAATGAATGTAAAGATTATAACACGAAGCAGGAAAGAGACGCTAATAATCCCCGAAAAGGCAGTATTCAATTATCAGGGCAGAGACCATGTATTTGTTATCGAAAACAGTAAAGCAAAATTAAGGGCAATAGTAAAGGGCATAGGGAATAACGATCAGGTTGAAATATTGAAGGGCCTTGAAGAAGGGGAAAACATAATTTTATCCCCTGACGAAACCCTAAAGGAAGGTATAAAAATACAAAGCAAATAGTAAATCTATTTGCTTTGTCAATTTAATTACCTTATTGATCTGAAAACTCCTATCACCTTGCCAAGTATGGAAAGCTCCCTGACTATTATTGGCATAAGATATGGGTTCTCCGGCTGCAGCCTGAAGTAATCATTTTCTTTGTAGAAAGTCTTTACAGTGGCTTCATCATTAAGCAATGCAACTACAATATCGCCGTTTTTCGCAACTTTCTGCTGCCTTACGATAACATAATCGCCATCAAATATACCTGCGTTTATCATACTGTCACCTTTAACAATAAGCATAAAAGCATCGCTGTTGCCAACAAAATCTACAGGCACGGGGAAAGTATCCTCAATATTCTCATCCGCAAGTATGGGCAGTCCGGCAGTGACTTTACCCACGACGGGAAGCTCCACCATTTCTTTCTTTGTGATTATTGAACTGTTGCTGTCAAGAACTTCAATGGCGCGCGGTTTAGTAGGATCTCTCCTGATGTATCCTTTCCTTTCAAGCCGTTCAAGATGGCCATGCACGGTAGAAGTAGATTTGAGCTTAACGGCATCACAAATTTCCCTGACGGAGGGGGGATATCCTTTTTTTGTGATTTCTTTCTTGATAAATTTTAATACTTCCAATTGTTTTTTGCTTAAGTCATCTATATTCATAATACACTCCATCTTTACGGTAAATATTTCATAATAATCGCTTTTTCAATTATAACATAATGATTTTAATATTTCAAACATATGTTCGCAGTATATCAGATTAATTATGAGGTTTTAGGAGGACTATATGCTTTAAAGAGTTGAAATTACTCTATTATACATATATTCACAAATATCAAAAATAATCCTTGACATAGTACATATGTTCGTATAAAATATGGTTAAGAACATATGTTCGTATGGAGGTTATTTTATGAAGAAATATATTGTTAAAAGCAAAGCAAGGTTCCTGATTTCCATGGGTACAGTTATGTTTGTTGTAATTTCGCTGCTTTTTACATTAGCGGTAAGTGCCAGGGTGAATAACGATGTTACCATGGTCCCGGAATATATAGAGGCGGGTGATACATTGTGGAGTATATCAAGGAAATATGCTGACAACATGGACATAAGAGAATATATATCTATAGTTATGGAAATTAATGATTTGCAGAGCGCAAATATCAAACCCGGGGAATTATTATATTTCCCAAGCTACAAATAAAGATGCATATATAATGATTTGCTTATAATTTTGCGCGTAAATTATTTTACGATCAATTCCTCAATATCCTGATTTGATATCAACAATCTGATATTATTTGATATAATCGGCATATTCTCCATTATTGTTATAAGCGGCTGATATGTATTGCCAATAACAACAGTTTTTTCTTCATCTGAAGTTTTTATCACACCATCGATTAATATTTCGTATTTTATCAGCCTGATTTCAAAGCCGCTGGGACTCGTTTCCAATAAACAGTATGCCACGGCAGTTTCCTTTTCTTTTATTAATCCGTTGAAAACCAGATAGTTTTCCTCAATGCACTTAAAGTAGAATTCAGGAACTTGATTTTCTTTATTATTAACATAATCAGATAATAAGCCTTTTAAACTTATTTCATCAATGATAATCTCATAATCTTTTATTTCTGCAGCAATATTTCGAGCGCTTTGCATTATTTTATCAATATTTCGGTATAACCATTTTTCCTTATCAATCCTTTTGTCAATAAGCATTGTTCTGGGGACAATAGTATACTTGTTGTTTTTGTAAAATGCAGTCAGGGAGAAGCCGTCATATCTATCATTAGGCTCAACACATAGCTTTTCATATTCCTGAGGTTCATACTCATCATTCAGCAATACATCAATATAGATAGAAGAATCGAAATTGCTGAAGGTTACTTTATTTGAATCTATATATCTTATAAAAAGTGTGTTTTTTATATCTTCGCTGATATCCAGTTCCTTACCCTCTAATCCTTTGTTTTCATTATCTCTATTTACCAAGGATTTTGTGTCTATTTTGACATTTCTTTCGATTATGTCCATAGAGCTGTTTAGAAGGAGGGAGGGGTACTCATTTACATAATGATCTATTGTTTTTGTCTTGATTTTAATTATACTATCGTATAGTGCGTATTCTTTTTTATCTATCAGCTTCTTAAAAATGATATCCCATTGTATAATTATTCGATCATTTTTGTTAATAAGGGGTATTCCGTTTACTACATCCATGATATTGTATAACATTGCCCTGACTTTACCCTTCTCCAGGGCCTCGATGACCCTCGCCAGCACCTGGTAGCTAATGAACATGATGTATGCAAGGGTAGTGATTAGCCAGGGGGTACTGAATCTAAGATCAACAATCTTCATTAAAATGAACTCAATAATCAAAATAAAAATATAAGCAATAAATATAAACAGGTTAACGGCAATACTGAACAAAAATAACACCACCTTTTGTCATGATAAAAAATTCGCTTATAATTAAATTATCGGTATATATGTAGATTTACTTAAAGCAATTGCATTAACATAATTGTAAACACGGCATAACTGATGTAGAATAACATTAATGGAGGCATGCAATATGGCATACAAGAAAGAATGTGTATTAATGGACAGAGAATGTATTGACTGCGGGGAATGCAATATATGTGATCTTAATCCGAATAAAAACTGCGATAATTGCTGCGCTTGCATTGATAAGCCTGTTGATTACGTAAGTGTCGAGATAGACGAAATAATAGAAGATGAAAGTGCTGCAGATGACCTGGAAGATTGGATTTATGAAGAAGGTTATGTAGTTGATTACGGTGATGAAAACAGCAAGGATTAATACGATTAAGTTTTTAATCCTTGCTGTTTCTATTTTCTTTCATCGGAAAGAGGATTTGCATTTACAGCATTTCTAAGGATTTCATCATCTAAATGGGTATAAATCTGAGTCGTTGAAATATTTTCATGTCCAAGAATCTGTTGTAGTGATCTGATGTCGACTTTTCCATATTTGTACATCAGAGTAGCTGCCGTATGTCTCAGTTTATGGGGGGAGTACTTGTCCGTATCCAGATCGGAGGCATTTATATATTTTTTTACAAGGTACTGTACAGATCTTTTGCTTATTCTACGTTTTCTTTCGCTTAAAAACAAAGCATTCTTATCTTTTACTTGATTGGCAGGGCGGACCTTTAAATAATCTTTTATTGCCTCGATACATGCATTGTTCAAATATACCGTCCGTTCTTTGTCTCCTTTTCCAATAACCGTAAGTGTGTCTCCGCTAATTTTATTGATGTCAATATTTATCAATTCAGAAAGACGAAGCCCGCAGTTCAAAAAGAGCGTTATAATTGCATAATCTCTTTCTTTATTTTCGCCATCAATTGATGAGAGAAGACGTTTACTTTCCTCCAAGGTAAGGTATACCGGGTGCCTGGAGGTGATTTTAGGCGATTCAAGTTCTAAGCTGGGATTATCATTAATTATTTTCATTTTATAAAGATATTTGAAGAAGGACCTGATACAGGCAACCTTTCGAGCTCTTGCATAGTTTTTATTGTCTCTCTGGTTTGCAGCGAAGGAGAGGAAGGAGTATAAATCAGCAAGGCTTATATTGCTCAGCATATATGAATCAACGTCACGGACGGGAATATCGTCAATTTTCATATCTGAAGCTATATAGCCGCGTTTCATTTTAATATATTTTAAAAACAGAACAATATCATAGCTATAAGCGATAATAGTATTTTTTGATTTTCCGCGAATGGTTTCCATATAATTAAGAAATTCAATTGCAATATCCGGCAATTCGTGCATATTACATGTCTCCTTTAGGTAAAATAATACCAATATTGCGCGAAATGATTATTTCGCGCAATTACAATATTCGACATAGAGGGGGCTAAGCCCTGCTGAAACATAAAATTTATTTCAGTAATTCAAAATCAGCTTTATATTTAGAATGCTGACAATATTTTGATCTTTAATAATCATCATATACAGTATATCATATATTGGCAGATTATAATAATTTGCTCCCTCGTGTTATTATTTAATTTATGCTGTAACTTGCCGTCAACTATGCTCCTAAATCAAATCAAGATTTTCAGCAAATATTCTCGAGGTCCTATACTATTACCCACGCGTTTATAATCGCTTATAAGCGATTTAAACGCGTCATATTTTTTACATATTTTATGAATTGGCTAATATCAATGCTTAGCGAGTTTATTTATTATTTAATTCAGTTAAATTTATCAAATATTAACATTTTCACCGGAATATCAAATTTAACATGTTTCATATAAATAATTTCCCGAATTCATAAGAAAATATATAACGAAGAAATTATTTTGCATTTACACAGGAATGTCTGTTTGACATATTGTTAACGATAATCATTATCATCTGTCTTTTCGCAGCATAGTTGTTCTAAATAGTGGTAAATTTAACTCCTTCTTTTCTGCAAACTCTTTGGATGGCCTTTTTCCCCGACAGCGCATTTGCAAACAGAGCACCCATTGATGTTGCCCATATTCCGACAAAATAAAAATTTTCAAGCCCCGGAATTATCATATCATTGTTCTTGATCAGGTTCCCGATAAAGTCCGGCTTTTTATTCGGACCGTTACAGAATCCATGGGTCCCTCCCATAAAACGTTCCCAGGTCAGTATGGTCGGCACATCTATTGCCTCAATCTGACTCCTTATTCCGTGAAAATATTTTTCTATAAGTTCAATAACCTGCTCTGCGACTTTTTGTTTTTCCTCTTCATAGGCTATTCGATCTGTTGACAGTTCCTTCCAATATGAGTATTTCGACACCAGTTCAACTTTTATTACCCCTTTTCCCTCCGGTGCCATTGTTTTGTCAAAGCCATAAAGCTGCATATCCAATGAATCTGTTTTATGACCTGCTATAGTTACCGGATGATCAAGCAACATAATTATGCTGGAGGGTTCCTGGGAAAGATCATGGTTTACGCCAAGGAAAACATGCACCGCCCAATTGCTTTCATCCTCGGGTTCGCTGCAGTATTCTTTAAGCCGTGCATTCATATATCTTCCTTCAAGCATATCAAGCAGAGTATTACGGCCATCGGCATTGGAAATAACGATATCTGCATACTCTTCACTGCCGTCTCCAAATTTGACGCCTATGGCTTTCCCATCTTTGACAATTATTTTGGATACCTTTCTTCGGCAGTGCATTTCCCCTCCCAGATCTTGATAACGTTTTGCCATAGAATCAGAAAAGCCGCTGCTTGCACCAATCGGCCATGCAATATCCCTTTTAAGTCCGCAGGCATGTTTGGAAAGATGAATGGCAAAAGGCAGAAATGGCATAGAGTATTCCAACAGCGGAAATGCCTTTTGCAAAAAAGGATCGGAAAAACGTTTTGCAAAATCAGCCATTGTCGGCTTGAACCACTTGGTAATTTTCGGAATAGCGGGCAGTTGTTTCAAAATGCCTGGGATACCCCCCACCATTAATTCTCCCATAATATCATATTTTGCAAATAACTTAATCCCTTCGATATAATCCAGGATAACCTGCTTATCCTGGGGAGCAAGTTCCTGCAAATGCTCCGCCAGTCGATCCGTATCATAATAATCAAAAAAGACCTTCCTATCGGAGGAAACAACGCTGACACATTCTTTGGTATATGCCAATTCTCTCGGCATTACTCCAAGCTCAGACCAGATCTGGTTTATTCTCATCTCAGGTGAACAGCCCATCAGATGATGAATGCATGCATCAAAGGTATAGCCTTTGCGCTGCCATGAAGCACATTGTCCTCCGGGACGATTATGCATCTCAAAAATACGGGTTTCAAAGCCGTTCATCTGGCCATAAATCCCTGCTGCCATACCTCCCATCCCGGCTCCAATTATAATAATGGATTTAGGCATATATACATCTTCCCCTTTGCTGAGATTTAAGCATTACTATGTATTCTATTCTGCTCAGTAAACTTCTTCCAATAATATATAACATATCAAAAGACTTTGCAATACAGGTGCTTAATCCCTTTACTTTATTTGTTTTGTATAGTAACATATTAGTTGATGCAATAATACAATAATAATATCATATAGGCATCTTGTTAGGTGAGGTTACTACGCAGAAATATGCTACTGCCCGGAAATGTCCAGAGACACCAACGGGTCAGCAGGTATTGCCGGATTAAGGCTTTACCTAATGTAGCTGGTTTATCCTAAGCTGCGGAGTGCTGAAACTCAACGGGTAAAGATGGATTTTCAAGTATATTGTTCTCTTTACTCATTGAGTTAAAGAGATTTTATTTTCTGAAAGGATGGTGACAGTTATGGATTCTGGCCCTTTACCCAGTGGCAATAAAAATAAATCATCTGAAGCCGTAGCTGTCGCTCCGGCAGTACGGCTCCTTTAAAGGAGGTACTGAAATGGAAAAGAGAATAACTGAGCTGATCAATGAAAACAAGATTATAGAAATACGAAATGAATTATTGGAAATGAATACAGTTGATATTGCTGAAATACTTGAAAAAGTTGAAAAGCATCAATTGGTAAAAATATTCCGTATACTTCCCAAAGATATTGCTGCAGGTGTTTTCTCATATATACCCGTTGAATTGCAGCAGCATATCATTGAATCGATAACAGCGAAAGAGACAAAGACTATTATTGAAGAGTTATTTTTTGATGATGCAATAGATATCATTGAAGAAATGCCGGCAAACCTTGTAAAAAAGATTTTGATGAGCACCGATTACAATATGCGAAAGCTGATAAATCAATTCCTGAATTATCCGGAAGATTCGGCCGGAAGCATTATGACTATCGAATATGTCGACTTAAAGAAAGAGATGACTGTAAATCAAGCAATTCAGCATATTAAGCTTACCGGTATTGATAAAGAAACGATAAATACATGCTACGTAATTGACAAGAACAGAAAGCTTGAAGGTGTAATATCCATCAGAAAACTGATATTGAGCAATGGAACAGACCTACTGTCTGATATTATGAACGATGACGTAATATATATCCGTACTTTAGATGACCAGGAAAATGCTGCAATGCTGTTCAAAAAGTACGATTTGCTCACTATGCCCGTTGTGGATAATGAGCGAAGATTGGTTGGAATTATTACAGTTGATGATATTGTTGATATAATAGATCGTGAAAACACCGAAGACCTTCAAAAAATGGCTGCTATGCAGCCTTCCGATGAGGAATATTTGAAAACCAGCGCCTTTGCATTAGCAAAGAATAGAATAATGTGGCTATTGATCTTGATGATCTCTGCTACATTTACAGGAAATATAATAAGAAAATATGAAAATATATTGCATTCGGTTGTTATACTTGCAGCTTTCATACCTATGCTTATGGATACGGGTGGGAATGCAGGCTCACAGTCTTCAGTGCTTATAATAAGGGGATTGGCCCTTGGCGAAATTGAATTGAGGGATTCATTTAAAGTGTTTTGGAAGGAATTGAGGGTCAGTCTGATAGTCGGCGCTGCATTAGCAGGTATCAATTACTTGAGATTGCTTTATTTTGAAAAGGTAAATACACCTATAGCATTCACAGTTTCAATCACATTATTTTGTACTGTCGTACTCGCAAAAGTCGTAGGAGGATTGCTTCCAATTGCAGCAAAAAGCGTGAAGCTTGACCCTGCAATAATGGCCAGTCCTTTGATTACTACAATTGTTGATGCATTCGCACTATTCATTTATTTTTCTTTAGCTACATGGTTGTTGGGAGTATAAATTAAAAAGTACGTTAATGAAACATATCATCATTAACGTACTTTTATATTTATTTTGACTATTATTCAACTATAGGTTCTACATGAACAATAGCTTTGCAGTTCTTATTTTCTTCAATTATTCTTTCAACACGTTCAGATAAATCGTGCGCTTCAACAAGGGACATACCGTTATCAACCTGAATATGGAGTGATATTTCATTGTGGTACCCATAGTTATGAACACTTATCTTGTGAACGCCGGAAACGCCGGAAACTGATAACGCAATGTTTTCAATTTCGTTCAGCTCATTTTCCCCCGGTGCCTCTCCCATTAGCTGGGAAACAGAGCCTAAAGCAATAGTGATTCCCGTGTATATTATCAGTGCTGATACTAAAAGTCCGAATATGGCATCCACCTTATAATATCCGTACTGTGAAGCAATAATTGCTACAGCTACAAGTATGGAGGCAATCCCGTCCGTTCTGTGATGCCATGCGTCTGCGACAAGGGCCGGTGAATTTGTTCTATTGCCTAAGTCTATAGAAAATCTTGCCATCCACTCCTTAAACACTGCTCCAAATAACATAACTGCTACAACACCAATGCTTCCCTTTACCTCAGCATTTGATATCAGACGGCTATATGATGATTTGGCGAATTCGGCACCAACCACAAGCAGCATTAATGAAATAACAAATGTTGCTATAAACTCAACCCTTCCGTGGCCGTAAGGGTGCTTATCATCAGCCGGAGAGCTTGAAAGCTTGAATCCGAGAAGAACTATGATTGAGGTCAGAACATCCGCCGCGGTGTGAGCCGCGTCGGCAAGCAGAGAAATACTGTTAAGCATTAATCCAAGCACAACCTTCAATGCAGCAAGAGCTAAATTTCCAATAATGCTTACATAAGCTTCCAGATATGCATACTTTCGTCTTGTTACTTGATCAGATACCTTCTTTTCAGGTTTAGCATTTTTAATAAATATGAGGATCAGGCAATCTGTTATCTTGCTTATTAGATTATTCACGATTATCTCCTTTCAAAAAATAAGACAATACTTGTGCAACAATGTTAACAATAGTCCCACAAGTATTAATTATACTTGCTGCTAATTGAATCAGCCCGGCTAAATAATCTGACATTCGCCTGTTCTATTTTTATTCTACACATTATTTAATGATATGTTATAACATTAAATATCATTTGTCAATCACAAATGATAATAAAAACATAGTGTTTACAAGCATTGGTAGATGTAAAAAGTTTTCAAATGAGAATGATTGTATTTATTGATTATTCAATATGTACTGTTTAAATTATTGCAACGGGCTGTATTGAGTAATAGAGGTATATTGAATATTCATGTTAATATTAATAATATTCAATTGATTCTTTAGATTTTCAAGGCTTGACTGATTTTGTTCCAAAACGGAATTTGTTATCAGACCCATCTGAAACTTAATTTTATCTTTTTGTAACGAAGATTCTCCTTCTTCTATCTTTTTCTTTTGACTTTTATAGCTTTCCTGCATGCTGTTTATGCTGGAAAATTGATTATTTAGCGATATAACTAACTCTTTTTCCTTTTCATCATAGTTATATTTTATTTCGTCAAAATTCCATTGTGCTTCATAAAGAATGTCTTCGAACTTTTCCATAATTTCTGATGCTCTGTTTGGGAGCCCGCGGTAATGATCATACTTTTCTTCTGTAAGTTCAAGCTTATATTCTGCTACATCATATTGTTCCTTTGCGGTAAAAAAGCTGGGGTTATTTATTATATTATCTTTCTTTATTGCACCAAGATCCAGATCATTTATATTTGGCAGTATTATATTCATATCCATCTTATCACTGTAAAAATCAAGATCTCTCTTGATAAGCTTACTTAAAGCTGCCATATTATCCTTTACGTCGGAAAGACTTTTATCGTACGATGCTTTTGCAGCCTCAAGGGAATCCTCCGCTTGTGTTAAAGAGTTCTTGTCAGTTAAATCAAATCTATATTTCATTTCAGCTGCATCCAAAGTTTTTTCTTTTAATTCTACGTTTCTTTTCTGATCCTCAAGTGAATATATTGATTTTAATATATTGTAATAAGCTATAGTAACGTTATAGTCAGATGCCCTCTTCAGATCGTTTCTATTGAATATGGCTTTTCTCAAGTTTGAAGCAGCGTTTTCTATTGAAATTTTTCGGGCTACATCGGCGGCAGCCCTTTCTGCAGCATCTGTGTAATCTCCTTTACTGGTTCTTTTGTTATTTTCATATACTTTATCGTAATTGTCAGAAGCCTGTTGTATATAGATTTGCTGAAGCTTAAGCTGCATATTATTTTTTAATGCAAGTTCCTTTGCTTCATTTAGGGTCAATATTCCGCTTTCCGTAGGTTCGGAAGCGGCAGTGCCATTAAACAAAAGTGCCAGGCATATTATTGTACATATAATATATCTTGTTTTTTTCATTTTTTTCTCCCTTATTCTGATCTTAAAGCTTCAATTGGATTCAAACTTGCTGCTTTATATGCAGGAAAGAGTCCGAAAATAATACCTACAACCAGTGATATTTCGAAAGAAATAACTATCCAGAGTATGGAATAGACCTCCGGTACAAGTTCAAATCCGCCAATAATAAAGTGTATAATGGACAATCCGATGAGTATGCCCAAGAGACCGCCTATACCTGTTACAATGATTGCCTCTATAAGAAACTGTAAAAGAATATTTTTTTTCTTGGCACCAATAGCCTTTCTTATACCAATTTCCTTAGTCCTTTCTGTAACGGATACAAGCATTATATTCATTATCCCTATACCTCCTACGACAAGGGATATCGCTGCAATTCCCGCAAGTACCGTTGTCATAGTTCCAGTCATATTATCCAAATTTTCGAGCATCTCTGCCTGGTTGAAAACCCTGTAAGCATCAGGATTTTTATAGATTTTTGTAAGAAATTCATTTATCTTTTCCATTGCACTATCTACTGTTTCCGGGCTTTTTGCCTGGATTGCATAATTTCTGATAGTCCCAGAACGAAAAAGCCTCTGTGCAACAGTAACTGGAATAATAACCATATCGTCTGCTCCGTTATCCTGCCCCCCATCCTTTTCTTCCAGAACTCCAGCTACAGAAAACAGCTGTCCATTGATTTTGATTTTTTGCCCTATAGGGTTTGTTCCCTCAAAAATGTCATTGACAACTGCTGTACCAATAATCGCAACCCTCTGCATGCTGTCAAGATCATTTTGTACCAGAAAACGCCCTATATATGCACCAACACTTCTGATTGTCTGGTAATCCGGGCTTGTTCCCAGCACTGTGGTATCCCTGTTTTTTGTCTTATACTTGACTGTTGCTGTGGAGTTGGACTGGGGTGCTACAGCTGCAATATCAACACTGTTTTCCTCAGAAAATTCCTTAATTTGATTATATGTAACATTCCTATTGCTGTTCCTTCCCGTTATACTAACCTGAATCAGATTTGTACCCATGCTCGATATTGTATCTATCACCCTCTTTGTACTCCCCTGTGCAAAGGCAACGGCCGTTATAACTGACGATACCCCTATTATTACTCCCAACATGGTTAGAAAGGAACGTACCTTATTACTGCGGATACTTTTAATTGCCATTTTATATGCTTGAATAAAGCCCATCTATCCCACCACCGCCTTGTCCTCTAAGATTTCCCCATCCTGTATGTGTATGATCCTTTCGGCTTGTACAGCGACTTCATGGTCATGAGTTATTAGTACTATTGTGCTGCCTTTCCGGTGTAGTTCTTTCAGTAAGTTTATGATTTCTTTACCGGATTTTGAATCAAGGTTTCCTGTAGGCTCATCAGCCAGTATTATTGAAGGATTGCCTACCAAAGCCCTGGCAATAGCAACCCGCTGCTGCTGGCCTCCCGAAAGCTCCGCAGGCCTATGTCGCATTCTGTCTTCAAGGCCTACCAATCGAAGCGCTTCTATTGATTTATCATTTCTTTCTCTGCTGTGCAGCCCCTGATAGATAAGGGGAAGTTCTACGTTCTCGAAAGCACTAAGTTTTTGAAGCAAATTGAAGCCTTGAAATATAAACCCTATCTTGCGGTTTCTGATTTCTGCAAGTTTTTCATCCTTTAGTCTGCTCACTTCAACACCATCAAGGCGGTATTCTCCTTTTGTAGGTATATCAAGACAGCCAATCATATTCATAAGTGTAGACTTTCCCGAGCCGGAAGGCCCAATAATCGACACATATTCGTATTGTTTTATGTTCAAGCTTACATTATTTAATGCAGTTACTTCCACATCGCCTATCCTGTAGATTTTACTCATGTTTTTTATTTCTATCATAGCAGCCCCTCCTTACTGCCTTTGTATGGTTCTGAAATTCACGCCGCCGCCTGAAGGGGCGCCACCCATCGGAATTGTCATACCATCCGACATTCTCTGTCGATTACTGCTGGAGTTTGAAGAAGATGTTACAACAACTGATTCTCCTTGTTTCAATCCACTGATTATCTCGATATATTCCTCCGTACTTATTCCAATTTTTACTTCCCTCGTCTCTATTTGTGTCGGTTCAGTCTGCTGTCTGTTTCTTTCCGCCCTTCCGTCTGATTCCGTCTTGTTGTTTTCTTCTGTTACTCCCCTTGCTTCTGCTCCGTTGCTTGCTTCCGGCCTTCTACTTGTTTCTGCTCCACTATTTGATTCTGTTCTTTTATTTACTCCTGCTTCGCTGTTTGATTCTGATCTCCCATATGTTTCAGCTTCTTCAGCCGTTTCCGCGCTGCGGTTTCTTCTTGTCATTCCGACATTTTCCGCTCCTGTTAAAACATTTACGTAGCTTTTGCCATTTCTTTTTTGTACTGCACCTACAGGAACATAAAGGACATTTTCCTTCTTAATAACAATTATTTCAGCGTTTGCGCTCATGCTTCCCTTTAATTCTGAATTCTTTTCAATCTGAACAGTAACAGGATAAACAGATACACCGTTTGAAGAAGAACCCTCCACTGCAATCTTAGTGACTTTACCCTGAAGAGGTGTATCCGTTGTCTCGGGAAGGGCATCTATTGTCACTTCAGCATCCTGATCAACTTTTACCTTTGATATATCAAGTTCATCTATGTTGATATTGAACTCCATAATATCGTAATTCGCAAGGTTTCCTAGAATGTCCCCCTGTTTTATACTGTTACCCTGCTCAATACTATTTAATGTAAATGTGCCATCAAAGGGTGCATATACTTTATAGTCTTTCAACCTTTCCTCTGTTGTCTTAAGCTGTGAATTTAAATCCTCCAGCTTAAGATCATTTGTTTGTATGGTAAGCTCCAAGTCCCTATTATCCAACTCTGCCAACAAATCACCCTGTTTGACATTCTGACCGTTTTCCGCAATAAGTTTGCTTACCACTCCGCCGGAGGCCGCTTTTATTGTCATACTTTTTAAGAAACTTAAGGTACTGCTTCCTTTACTTGTTATTACTGACCCATCAACATTAATTGAGACGTTTGCAATCATTCCTTCCGAAATAGTCCCTGTATTGTCTATTTCAACCCCAACATTATATGCTTCAGAACCATTCGCAGTAATAAAACTTGGGGTACTGATCGTCATTATACTTCCATTCGTTTCATACAGTTCATCATGGCTCGCATCAAAAACATTTACGGTTATGACCTGCCCGACTGATATTTTACTTCGATATGTATTATTAAATGAAACCAACAGCTTTAGTTTTGACTTATCGGTAATAGTCATCATCATACTATTATTTGAGATGCTGTCACCCTCTCTTATCTGAAGATTTGTAATTTCGCCGTCTATAGGGGCAGTAATATTTCCGGATAACAGTTCTTTCATATTACGGTCCCTTGTAAGCTGCGCCTGG
>ERZ795049.2941-NODE-2941-length-18812-cov-5.863571_pt1 | contig 18812 bp, 18 predicted proteins | sample MGYA00375133_ERZ795049 | MGnify/ENA primary metagenome ERZ795049 (study PRJEB30178, sample SAMN05720147) | activated sludge metagenome | isolation source: anaerobic digester from wastewater treatment plant | place: Japan | collected 2015-04-20 ...
CGGCGGAGGCAGGATGAAAATTACCATGGACAGGTATGAAGCAAACTGGGATATGGTAAGGCTTGGCTGGGATACCCATGTATCGGGCAAAGGAAGGCAATTTACCAACGCCAGTGAAGCAATATCCGATTATAGGGAAGAGCTGCCCGGAATTATTGACCAGGACCTGCCGCCTTTTGTTATTGCTGAAAACGGTGTTCCGGTGGGTACTATTAATGACGGGGACAGCGTTGTACTCTTTAATTTCAGGGGGGATAGGGCAATCGAAATAAGTATGGCCTTCGACTATGAATGCTTTGACAAGTTTAACAGGGGGCCGCGCCCCAACGTAGTGTTCTGCGGGATGCTTCAGTATGATGGTGATTTGGAGTTGCCGAAAAATTTCCTGGTTGCACCTCCGGATATAAAGAATACATTGTCTGAGCATCTGATTAAACATGGGATAAGGCAATATGCCGTTTCCGAAACACAGAAGTATGGTCACGTGACATATTTCTGGAATGGCAACAGAAGTGAGAAGTTTGATGAAGACCTGGAGGTCTTTGAAGAGGTGCCCTCAGATAAGGTGTCTTTTGATGAACGGCCATGGATGAAAGCTGCGGAAGTGACCGATAAGCTCATTGAAGCCCTGAAATCAGGTAAATATGATTTTTTAAGAGCTAACTATCCAAATGGGGATATGGTCGGCCATACGGGCAGCTTTAATGCTGCTAAAATTGCCGTAGAAACCGTTGATTTGTGTCTTGCAAGGGTTGTAAAGGCGGTAGACGAGGAGAAAGCTATTCTTGTTATTACGGCTGACCATGGAAATGCTGATGAGATGCTTGAAAAGCCGGCGGGAGGTATAGCAAAGGCAAAGACAAGCCACACCCTTAACCCCGTTCCTTTTATTATACATGATAAAATAAAGAGATACGAGGTTAAGGAAGGAAGCTTTGGACTTGCCAATATTGCTGCAACTGTCGCTGTTTTATTTGAAATTGATTATCCCGATTGTTGGGAGAATAGTTTGGTTCAACCTCACATATAATGAAATTTGTGATTTAGAAATTATAGATAATGTAAAATATGTTATAATAAGTAATGAAGACATTATTTTTGAGTGGGGGTTTAGTCATGGATATAAATTATTCTTCTATTATGAAAAAGGCATTACTTACGCTGACATTAATGTTTGGACTGCTTTTTGCGGTTGCAACAGCAATGCTGTGGTATCTGGAAATGCCTATAAACCATGCAGTTGCAGCAGCTGTAATTATCACACTGCTGCAATATGTTTTGGCTCCGCTTATCATACCGATGTTCTATGATATTGAGTTTGTAGATATCAATATCAGTTCTGATACATGGCAGAAAATATATGACTTATGCAAAAAGGCTGGAGTTAAAACGCCAAGAATAGGCATTATCAAGGATGGCAACCCAAATGCGTTTGTGTACGGTTATCATAGGGGTTTTGCCTGGCTTATTGTTACTCAAGGCCTATTTGAAAAGCTTACCGAAGAAGAATTTGAAGCAGTGATAGCCCATGAATTGGGGCACATCAAGCATAATGATTTCGTACTGATGATGATTGTATCATTCATACCTATGGCTATGTATCAGATTTATTCATGGACCAATCGCAACAGCAAATCCAATCCGGCATATTGGGTTGGAATAGGTGCATATGCGGCATATGTGGTCAGCCAGTTTTTCGCCTTGTCTTTTTCAAGGGTAAGAGAGTACTATGCAGACAGCTTTTCAAGAAAGACAATGGAAGGCGGAGAATACTTAAAGAATGCGCTGATTAAGATTGCATACGGCTACACGGCATTGGAAGAGAAAAGAAGCAGAAAGGCAATTGCTTTCGGAATTTCGAATAATCTCCAGGATGAAAGCTTTGTACTTACACAGTATAAGGGTTTAACTTCGGGTGAGTTGGAGGTAAAGCTTATTGCCTGGGATATGAAAAGCCTATGGGGCAGATGGTATGAGCTTAATTCCACACACCCTCTTACTGCAAAGAGAATATTGGCTTTAGAGGGTAAGTCCTCTAAAAGCTATCCTATTAGCAAGGCAGAGATAGGCAGATTCTTTACAGAGGCTATAATATGGCTGCTGCCTTGGGGTTCCGCCTGCTATATCTATCTGATAAATAAAAGCTATCTTTTTGGAAGCAGATTTTTTCCTGCGGTATGGGGTTTGATAAAAGCTGAGCCGCAATATTTGCTGCTGCTTGGAATGGCGATACTTGTCAAATACTTTTATTCACACGGCAAGAATCACCAAAATTACAAGCTAGAGGAGCTGCTGTCACGGGAAGACGCATCACCCGTTAAAGGAATGCCTGCTGTTATAGAGGGCAAAATTATTGGAAAAGGGATACCGGGATACTTTTTTGGCGAGGATCTGATTATAGATGACGGAACATCAATAATGCTTATCGACTATAAACAGCCCCTAAGGATTATGGAGATAATTTTCGGCCTTGATACTGCAGAAAGGCTTAGAGACAAGGACGTAAAGGTTGCAGGCTGGTATAAAAGAGGAAACAGGCCTTATTTTCAATGCAGGCACATATTTGTTGATGACAAGAAACTGATATCCTTTAACTATATTTTGACTGAACTGCTTGGATATGTTCTTATTGCAGCAGGTATAATTATGTACTTAATCAAGCTTTTCATATATTAGAAGTAAATTTCAGATTTCAAAACCCCTAAGGGAATATGATAAAGCAAAATAAAAAAGTGCGTCAAGCACTTTTTATACATCCAATTTCATATCTCCAAACTTAATCCAATTCTTCTTGCGCATATATTCAGAAACAATAATAGTTATTGCAGCAGGTGCAAGAAAGTGAAGCACAAGAATCAAAGGCAGGGACGCGGTTCCCATTGTTTCTATCGTGGCGAATTGTCCTACCAGCCCGCTGGTGCCCATGCCTGCTCCCACAGCATTGTTTCTCATTTTAAATACTGCAGAGGCTATAGGCCCCAGAACAGCACTGGCTATTGTGGGCGGAATCCATATCAAAGGGTTCTTCACAATATTGGGAACCTGAAGCATGGAAGTTCCGATTCCTTGGGCTACCAGTCCCCCAAGCTTGTTCTCCCTGTAACTGGCGACCGCAAAGCCTATCATCTGGGCGCAGCAGCCTACAGTAGCGGCCCCTGCGGCAAGCCCATCAAGCTTCAATGAAATCGCCAAAGCTGCGCTGCTTATAGGAAGGGTCAGTACCATTCCCATTATTGTTGAAACCAATATCCCCATCGGAACAGGCTGGAGTTCCGTAGCATAATTGACCATTTGCCCCAAGGCTGTCATCAGGGATGACATAAAGGGGCTTATAAAGACGCTGGCAAGTCCTCCTATGATAATAGTTACAGCAGGGACCAAGATAATATTGAGCTTAGTTTTTCCGTGAATCAGTTTTCCTGCTTCCGCTCCGATCAGTGCCGCAAATAACGCCCCTACCGGCTCGCCAATAACTATGGAATATACTCCTGCGGAAGTTTGCAGCAGGGTTTGAGCACCAAGAGCTCCGGTAACCAGAGAAGAGAAAACAGACAATACAGGGGCTTTTACCCCATAAGCCACTGCCGCTCCTATAGCCGGACCCATCATAAACTGGGCAGCTTTGCCGAACCCTACCAGCAATGGTATGCCCAGCTTTTCTCCAACCTGCTTCAAAATCAGGCCTATTATCAAAGAAGAGAAAAGGCCCTGAGCCATGAAGTTCAGGACATTAATTATATATTCCTGCAAATTGAATTTTTTGTTTTCCATTGTGTTGCTCCGTTCCATAAGTTATTGATTATATAATACCGCTTTTTGTATAATTGTCAAAGTAACCTTGAATATATACTATAGGAGTACCTTTATCTCCGCTCCCCGAAGTCAGGTCGCATAGAGAGCCTATTAAATCAGTAAGCCTTCTGGGGGTAGTGCCCTGTGCCTCCATGCTGTCCTTCAGATTCGCTTCTTTATGACTGATAAATTCGGATATAGCCTTTTTTAATTCGTCCCCTCTCAAATCGGCAAAGTCGTTGTCTGCAATATATTTCAATTTAATTTCATTGGGGGTGCCTTCAAGTCCGGAAGTGTACGCAGGGGATAATACAGGATCTGCGAATTCCCATATCTTGCCTAAGGGATCCTTAAATGCCCCGTCTCCATAAATCATCACTTCAACTGTCTTACCGGTTTTTTCTTTGAGCATTGATTGGATTTTATCAACAACAGGCTGACAATCCCTTGGGAAGAGTTTAACAGTATCATCTGTTGCCTTATTTGAGCCTAAGAGACCGAAGTTTTCGTTGAAACCGCTTCCGTCGACAGGCGAATTAAGAATATCATCCAGACCAAATACTTTTTCTCCGCCATTCGCTTTTAGAATCCTCTTTGTTCTTACCCTTGAATGAATATCGCAGGCAAGCACTTTTTTTGTATAACTTAGGATTGTAATCGGATTGTTTGAAAATATTATTTCACATTGAGCACCGCATTCAGCAATCAGTGATTTATAGTAATCTATATAATCAACGCCGGTAAAAGCATGTTTTACAAAGCCGAAATGTTCGCGAAAATCCTTTTCTGTTAAGATATCTATCCAAGGATTTATCCCTTCTGCATCAAGTGAATCGATGTCTATTAATTGATTTCCTACTTCATCGGCAGGGTAACTGAACATTAATACTATTTTTTCAGTACCTTTTGCAATGCCTCTTAGACACACAGCAAAGCGATTCCGGCTTAGGATGGGAAAAACTATGCCTATTGTGCCCCCGCCAAACTTGGATTTAATATCTTTTGAAATTGCATCGGTAGTTGCATAGTTACCCTGGGCACGAGCAACAACAGATTCGGTTACAGCAACAATGTCCTTGTCGTTAATATGAAGGCCGTCTGTTTCTACAGCTTTTAATACGGTGTCCACTACGATTTCGGCCACATTGTCTCCCTGCCTTATTATCGGGGCACGAAGACCTCTTGATATAGTCCCTGTTATCCTTTCCATTAAGTCATCTCCTCATATTGTTATTTTTATCATAAATCTGAACCACTATCTTAAATAGGATGAGGTTCTATTTTTCAAATATTATTTTACACTATAAATCGTACTAAAATTCTTATATTGTGTCAAACAAATTGCTTTACTTTAAAGGGCAGGTATCGTAATTTTTTGCAAATCTATGATATAATAGATATTAACAGTACAGTCTAACAGGCGGATTGGAAGGGTTTGATATATGATGCAGGAAAGAAGAAAGCATAGGAGGTTCCCCTTAAAGCTGGAACTTAAAATTTCTTCGTTTTTCAAACAGGATTATAAACTTATTCCCAATATAAATGAAAGTATCAAAATCAAGAATATATCAAAGTCGGGCATGGGATTTACCTGTACACGCGAACTGCCATTGAACTATTACTTTGATGCAAAGATACAATTGCCCCCGGATAAGCATTTTTATGCCGTACTAAAAATCATACGTACAGAAAAGCTGGATGAAGGATATTTTATGGGCTGTGAATTTGTCGGGCTGGCAGATATACTAAGTATGAAAATTGACTCCTATGGCGAGGAATCGGAACATAAGCGGAATAAGTAAAGGGCTATACAGAATAAAAGTAGAAGATTGCACCGCAATCTTCTACTTTTGTTGCCTTAAACTGTTCAGAGAATCTTTAGCTTCAGGAGCCATATTAAAGAAATTATTTATTTTTTGGCAGGCATAGTCGTCACACTTGCTGCAATTATCCTGAGACTTGTTAATATTACATTCCCGGATGTCGCATTCAAGGCAATGAGAAAACAATACATTAGACATACAGCCAAGGCAATTGATATCCTTCGCTTCAATTCTGGCGTTGAACATTTTACTCCAACTTTCAGCAGCCTTTCTCCGAAGCCCGTCGTCATTATTCCTTGTTGCGACATAAGCGTCGCAGCTGCTGCATTCAAGTCCGCAGCAGGCTATCATTTTATCCATACTATCCCTCCGTTGTTAATTTATGATAATATTATACTCGAACATATGTTCGCGGTCAATGGGAAATCGAAAATAATTCGCTTTGGATTCAGTATAATTATAGTACAGGCTCCTGAAAGCAAGTGAATCGTACAAGATAAAGATAATGCTGGATTGCAGGGATTAAATAAGATAAAATAGAATATGGAGTTTTTAGAGGAGGAATCTATTATGAAGCTGATTTCATGGAATGTAAATGGCCTGCGGGCTTGTGTGCAAAAGGGCTTTATTGAATATTTCGAAGAGACAGATGCTGATATTTTTTGCATTCAGGAGAGCAAACTGCAAAAGGGGCAGATAGATTTGAAACTGGAAGGATATCATCAGTTTTGGAATTATGCTGATAGAAAGGGTTATTCAGGCGTTGCGGTGTTCAGTAAGGCCGAACCGTTAAGCTTCACCTGCGGAATAAATAAAGAAGAGCATGATAAGGAAGGAAGAGTCATCACCCTTGAATACAATGACTTTTACCTTGTAACGGTGTATACCCCAAATTCACAGCCAGAGCTTGCGAGGCTGGAATATAGGATGAAATGGGAGGACGATTTCAGGAACTATACTAAGGCTTTGGACGGATTAAAGCCGGTTGTGTTTTGCGGCGATTTGAATGTGGCACATAAAGAGATTGATTTGAAAAACCCCGGAAGCAACAGGAGAAATGCAGGATTTACCGATGAGGAGAGAGGCAAGTTTACCGAACTGCTGGATTCAGGTTTTACCGATACTTACAGATTTTTTTACCCTGACAGGGAAGGGGCGTATTCCTGGTGGTCGTATCGCTTCAATGCAAGGGCTAACAATGCAGGGTGGAGAATTGATTATTTTTGCACATCCGATAGACTAACCGGCAGGTTGATCAGCGCGGATATCCATTCGGAGGTCCTGGGATCGGATCATTGTCCGGTGGAACTGGTATTAAAATAAGCATTGTCAGGGTAGTTGGAGAATTAATGGCGGCGGGTGGAAAATATTTGAGAACCCTTGAAATGTACAAAGGAATATACTATAATATGTACGTATTGTTAATGTGAGGGATTAAAATGGCAAGTTTTAGCGGAAATTTAACAGAATATCTGGCTTATGCCCATGCAATTACAGGAGATTTTGGAACACAAGGGAGAAGTGTATCTAAAATCATATATTATGTCAACTAATAGGCCGGAACTTTACAAATAAGATAAATAGCTTTAGCCCCTAAGTAAGGTTTCTACTTGGGGGTTTTTTGTATTTAAATGGAGGAGATGAATTATGAACTATAATGTTCAGTTAAGAAATAATATAAATAAAAATTACATATATACAATATTATCAAATATTGATCTGACCAGGGGAATTTGGATGATATACCTTGCCGGCAAAGGCATGAGCCTCACTCAGCTTGGACTCCTGGAAACGGTATTTCACATAACCTCATTTTTGATGGAGGTGCCTACCGGTGCCGTAGCTGATATTTTCGGGAGGAGAATAAGCAGGATAGCAGGAAGGGCAATGTCCCTGCTCAGTACAGCGATACTGCTGGCAGCCAATGATTTTATGTGGTTTGCGATATCCTTTGTTTTTACAGCCCTTTCCTACAATCTGGAATCAGGTGCGGGAGATGCGCTTATTTATGATTCCCTGAAGGAAATAGGTGAGGAAGATAAATACATGAAAATATCCGGCAATAAGGAAGTTTTCTATCAGACTGCCGGAGTGATATCATTTTTGGCTGGGGGCTATATGGCAACAAAAAGTTATGGCATTGCCTTTATTATTACAATTATCATCGGTACTGCTGCTTTTATGCAGTCCTTCAGTTTCAAGGAACCTTTAATAGGGAGGAAGCAGGTGGAGCATGAGAGGGAAAACATATTCCTGAGGCAGCTTAAGGAAAGCATAGAGGTAGTCAGAAACAATCCCAGGATAGGATCATTAATAATATTTACAGAGATAATACTTACTTTTACTACCTGCATATTCTTTTACCTGCAGAACTTTCTAAAGGGCAAAGGCTGCAACGAAGCGGTAATAGGGGTCATTTATGCTGCAACATTCATAACCGCTGCCTTGACTGCACCACAGGTGCACAGGCTGGAAAAAGTGATAAAGGAGCAGGGAATACTTCTTCTGGCACCCTTTGCCACTGTGGTATGTTTATGGGGAATAGCGATTAGCAAATATCACTTCGTATTTTTTATAGCGCTTATGGCTGCAGAAGAAGTAGTGTATGTTGCAATAAACGATTATATCAACAGGATGATTCCCAGTGAGAACCGTGCTACCATACTTTCCTTTTCCAGCATGATATTCAGTTTTTTCATGATTATTGTGTTTCCCGTTGTAGGGATGCTTGGGGACAGGTATTCCCTGAACTTTGCAATAAAGTGCCTTGGAGGGGCAGGCATAGTATTTTTATTGATAAACAGTGTATTGCTGTTGAAACAGGGCAGAAAAAGCCGGGTAAAAATCAGATAAGCACTATGGAATACCGGCAGCGGTTATGGTAAAATATGACATGACTTTCTGCTTTTCATACTAAGGAAGAAAGCGCCGTAAAGGAAGGGTATGCCAAAATAGTTACAGAGAATTAGAGGATTATAAGATGAAAGTCACGTATAGATATTGTAATCATACGCGATTTTTGAAATGGGTGATGATAGGTTGAAGCTGGACAGATTGGTTTCCATACTTGTGTTGCTGCTAAGGAGGGAAAGGGTACAGGCAAAGGAGCTGGCGGATATATTCGAGGTATCTGTCAGGACTATCCTGAGAGACGTAGAGGCTATAAACCTTGCAGGAATACCTATAGTTACATATCAGGGAGCGAATGGGGGGATAAGCATTGCTGAAGGCTATCGCCTGGACAGAAGTGTCCTTACCGAGGATGACATGTCTACCATCATATCCACATTAAGGGGTATTGCAGGAACAATGCCCGACAGCAAACATGAGGTTCTGATGGAAAAGCTCCGGAACGTTTTACCCTCTTCTCAGCTTGCGGTTCTGGATGCAAAGGTGCAGCAATTGATAATTGACCTGTCACCTTGGGGAGCAGGCAAGTTGCTCAGGGAAATTACAGCAAGCATCAGAAGGGCAATCGAGAATCATTATGAAATAGAGTTTAAATATATTGATTCGGAGGGCAGGAGGACAAACCGCAGAGTTGAGCCTTATTCCCTTGTGCTGAAAGGCCAGAAATGGTATCTTTATGCCTGGTGCCATATAAGGCAGGATTTCAGGCTTTTTAAGCTATCCAGGATGAGGGATCTTGCGGTAACAGAATCAGTTTTCCAGCCAAGAGAGGCATCCATAGAGCAGCTAAATTGGGAGGATCCCTGGAGTAAATCCGAAAAACAGATTTCTCTAAAGCTGGTATTTGAAAAGGAAATGGACAGCATTGTAACTGAATGGTTCGGTGAAGATGCGGAAAGACAGGAAGATGGGAAGCTCCTGGTAAATGCGGTGCTGCCGGAGGGTAATTGGCTCTATGGCTTTATACTGAGCTTCGGCAACGGAGTGGAGGTTTTGGAACCCCTGCATATCCGAAGGATAATTTCAGACATATCAAAAGCAATATATAAAAAATATTCTTTGAAAACATGACACACAGATGTCATATACACAGTGTTATAATCAAGAAAAAAACAAGGAGGAACAATTATGAATTATAACATTGAGTTGAAAGAAAAGAGTGTACAGCCGGTGTTGGCAGTAAGAAAGACAACTTCGATAGGTAATCTTCCGCAGGAAATAGGCAAGGCATACGGAAGCATTATGCAGTATCTGAGTGAATTGGGGGAACAGCCTGCAGATGTGCCATTTACGGCGTATTACAACATGGATATGGAAAACCTTGATGTAGAGATGGGTTTTCCGGTTTCAAAGCAGCTGGAGGGGAAAGGTGAAATCAAGGCAGGCATGATTTCTGCAGGCAAGTATGTAGAGTGCATGTATAAAGGTCCTTATGCAGAATGTGCGCCCGTATATGACGCAATGAACAAGTGGATTGCCGAGAAAGGCTTTAAAGCAACAGGCACATCATATGAATTCTATTACAATTCACCGGTAGAAGTGCCGGAAAGTGAACTTTTGACCAGGATTATGCTTCCTTTAAAATAGGGAAGCTGCTGTGCCCGGAATGACAGCAGTATTAATACACCAAGGCTGCAATGTCTTGCCTATATAGTTTGCGGCGAGATATCGCTAAGGTAGATTATTACGCCGCAAAGAAAATCAAGGTAACAAAAGTCGGTTTCAGCGGAGCTTAAACCGACTTTTGTATAGGTCATCCTGAACGCAGTGAAGAATCTTTGACCCTTAAGGAATACCCAAAATCTCCCCGGAACCTCGCAACCTCGTACCTTGTATCTGTGCACGTTAGTGCGCATCTTTATCCATGGTTCAGGCTGCAGAGGAATTTCGCACTGCACTGCTTGCGCTGAAGATACTCATGGCTTTCCTAAAGTTCACTGTTGTCAAACAGGTTTCATTATTTTACTTACCAGGCAGCGATCGTACCGTCTGCCCTTGGTTCGGTACCCCCAACCATTATGCCTTCTTCATCCCGCCATATTATCTGTCCCCTTCCGAAGCTGACGGGATCAGGATTGATCCTTATATTATGGCCTTTATTTATCAAGCCCTGTACTGCGTAAGTTGGGAAACCCTGTTCCATCTCTACATCCTTTTCCTTGATCCATTGCCATCTGGGCGCATCAAGACAGTCCTGGGGATTCATATGGAAATCTATAGTGTTCATTATCACCTGAACATGACCCTGAGGCTGCATAAACGCTCCCATAACTCCGAAAGGTCCTATCGCTCTGCCTTCCCTGGTAAGGAATCCGGGTATTATTGTGTGGTAAGGTTTTTTCCCGGGAGCTATACAATTTTCCTGAGACGGATCTGTCGAAAAATTGCAGCCCCTGTTATGCAGGCTTATTCCCGTCCCGGGTATCACAATACCGGAACCGAATCCCATATAGTTGCTTTGGATATATGAGACCATATTGCCCTCTCCGTCAGCTGCGGCCAGATACACGGTGCCACCCTCAGGAGGTCTGCCCGATACCGGCATCGATGACTTGCTGCCTATACGCTTTCTCCTTGCAGCCGCATATTCATTGGAAAGAAGCTCTTCAGGCGATACTGTCATGCTCCTTCGGTCTGATATATATTTAAGCCCATCGGCAAAGGCAAGCTTCATTGCCTCTAACTGGCAGTGGCAGGCTTCAATGGAATCTTTCCGTTCAAAACTGAAGCCTTTAAGTATATTTAAAGCCATTAAGGCTATAATTCCATGACCGTTTGGAGGAATTTCCCACACATCGTAACCACGGTAGTTTATACATATAGGCTCTACCCATTCAGGCTCATAGGCCGCCAAATCCTCTCCGGAAAGATACCCTCCGGTTTTTTTGGCAAAATCCGATATGGTTTCTGCCAGACTACCTCTATAAAAAGTTTCGGAATTTGTTTCTCCTATGTCCTGAAGAGTTTTGCCATGGTCAGGAGAGCTCCACAATTCACCCGCTCTGGGTGCCCTGCCTTTTGGGGCGAAGGTATCAAACCAATGCCTGTATATTTCATCTTTAAGGGCTATTCTATAAGTCCGATACGCCTTTTCCCACGATTCTGCAACAGTAGGCGCAATCGGGTGCCCTTCAATAGCGTAATTGACAGCCGGAGATAAGGCCTCTGCAAGAGAAAGTCTGCCAAAGCGCTTCGAGAGCGCAGACCATGCAGAAGGAGCACCCGGGACGGTGACGGGCATCCAGCCATGCCTGGGTATACCCTGGCCTTCCATTTTTCCTATTATATCCTTAGGAATTGAAGCCGGTGCAGGCCCGCTGGCGTTCAATCCATAGAGCATTCCTTTCGACCACACCAGAGCGAAGGCATCTCCTCCTATACCGTTAGAAGTAGGCTCGACAACTGTCAGACAAGCAGCTGCCGAAACAGCAGCATCTGCGGCATTGCCTCCTTTTTTAAGAATATCAAGACCTGCCTGTGCTGCCAGCGGATGAGAGGCAGCAACCATACCCTTCTTTGCATATACTATATTCCTTCTTGAAGGATAACTGTATTTATGTGCGTCAAACTGCATAAAATTCCCCTCCTCAGATTATTATAAGGCAGCCTGCAGCTAAAAGTAAACAATTACCTGCTGCATAAAATATTGCAATGAAATATGTTTTTGAGTATAATTATGGGAGTTGAGTGAAAAACAAAGACTGTACCAGAGGGCTTTACCCATAGTGACATAAGGATGCTGCATATAAGAATAAAAATCATAGAAAATTGACGCAACGTATCGGAAGGAGAAAGAATGAAGAATATAATAAAACAGACGGCAAAGATGGTTTTTGGACTTGCCATATATGCCTTGGGGATAGTCATGACTATTAATGCCAATCTGGGCCTGGCGCCCTGGGATGTATTTCATCATGGACTTACAAAGAACTTCGGTATTACAATGGGCCAGGCAAGTATATGCGTAGGAATAGCATTGGTGATAATTGACAGCTTGCTCGGAGAAAGACTTGGTTGGGGGACCCTGTTCAATATGATAGCTATTGGCATTTTTATGGATATATATATGCTGAATCATCTGGTTCCGGTATTTGAGGCAATGGTTCCAAGATTTATTATGATGATTTTGGGCATGTTTACAATAGGAATAGCCACTTATTTTTACATAAGCGTAGGTTTGGGCTCCGGACCCAGGGACGGCCTTATGGTAGCCCTGACAAAAAAAACCGGCAAATCCGTGAGATTCTTAAGGAGTTGCATAGAACTCAGCGTAATTGCCGTGGGATATTTCTTTGGGGGTTCCGTAGGAATTGGGACACCGATAATGGCACTTTCCTTAGGATATTTTGTTCAATTTGCTTTCAAACTTTTCAAATATGATGTTAAGGGGACGAAACACAGATTCGTTGATGAGGATATAAAATATTTGTATGACAGATTCTTCGGCAAAAAGAAGGACAAAGAAACAGAAGTAGAAAAATGCGAAACAAGCAAAATGTAATGCGGGCTATTTGCCCGCATCACATTTTGCTTCCAAATACCCTTCTGATGCCAGAAGTTCTGCAGTCAATACAGAACCGCCGGCTGCCCCTCTTAATGTGTTGTGAGACAGGCATACGAATTTATAATCAAATATATTGTCTTCTCTAAGCCTTCCCAATGTTATGCCCATCCCGTTTTCTGCCTCTCTGTCCAGCCTGGTTTGAGGCCTATTGTCCTCACTAAAGTAAGTAAGGAATTGCTTGGGGGCAGTGGGAAGCTTCAATAGCTGAGGCTTCCCTTCAAAATTGTTCCAACAGTCGATAATGGTCTCCATTGACGGCCTATGCTTAAAGGATACGGATACTGCCGCAAGGTGTCCTTCTGCTGCAGGCACCCTTATACATTGGGCAGTAATTACCGGTTCATAGGCTTTTACTATTTCATCGCCATTAATATGACCCAACACCTTTAAGGGCTCCTGTTCACTTTTTTCCTCCTCTCCGGGAATAAAAGGAATCACGTTATCTATCATCTCCGGCCAATCGGCAAAGGTTTTCCCGCTTCCTGAAATGGCCTGGTATGTGCATACAGATAACATTGAAGGCCTGAAATCCATAAGGGCGTTTATAGCTGGAACATAGCTCTGGATCGAACAGTTGGGCTTGGTTACAATAAAACCCCTGCTTGTGCCCAAGCGTTTTCTTTGTTTCTCTATTATATATAGATGTTCAGGGTTTACTTCCGGGATTATAATTGGAACATCTGGAGTTAAGCGGTGGGCAGAATTATTTGATACCACCGGGGTTTCAGACTTTGCATAGTTTTCTTCAATCTCCCTTATTTCATTTGCAGGCATATCTACAGCACAGAATACAAAATCCACTTCGTTGCTTATTTCGTCAATGTTATGCAGATCTTTTACTACCATTGGCCCGATATTGTCAGGAATGCCCTGAGAGAGCTTCCATTTTCCCTTCACGGCATCATAGTAGCTTTTGCCTGCAGATCTTTCACTTGCCGCAATAACCTTGACATCAAAATACGGATGATCATGGAGCAGTGTTATAAGCCGCTGCCCGACATATCCGGTGCCCCCCAGGACACCGGCCTTAAGCTTTTTATTCATAGCAAACCTCCGTGTTAAAGATAATTATCCAGCTTCCTTTGCAGCTTTTCGGAAATAGCCACCAACGGCAGCCTAAGCTCCTGAGATTTAATAAGGCCCATTTTGTTAAGGCAATATTTAATCGGGGCAGGGTTCGGCTCTTCAAACAGCAGTGGAATAATCCCTGCAAGCCTCTTCCAGATTTTAAAGGCCCCTTGATGATCATTGTTTTTTACCCTGTTGTATATCTCAATAAAGCTTTCAGTCTCAATATGGGAGGATGCAAGGATGCCGCCTTGCCCCCCATATATAAGAGTGATGTAGAAGAATATGTCCTCACCAGTCATTACTGAAAAACCATAGGGTGCATTGAGCAGCAAGGAAAGGCTCTGCTTTATATCTCCGCTTGCATCCTTAACCCCAATAATGTTTTTTAATTCTGAAAGCTTGAAAAGTGTTTCGTTTTCAACATTTCTCCCTGTCCTGTAAGGAATATTGTAAATAATAATATTCAAATCTGTGGCCTCGGACATTTTCAAAAAATGCTCGTAAATTCCTCTTTGATCAGGCCTGCTGTAATAAGGGGATACGGAGAGTACACCGTTGACCTTGTATTTTTCAACAGTTTTGAGCTTTTCCAGGACCTTTTTTGTGTTGTTTCCTCCTGCCCCAACAATGACGGGTACCCGCCCGTGCACGTATTCCATAGTTTTCTCAATTATTTCTTCAAATTCTGTTTCATCTATAGTGGGGCTTTCCCCTGTTGTTCCTAAGGGAATAATACCTGAAACTCCTTTTCCAATGTAGTAATCAATCATCGTTCTGAAAGCCTCGAAGTCAACCTTGTCTTCCAAAAAGGGGGTTACAATTGGGAGCCAGACACCGTCAATACGCATATTAATACCTCCAATCAAAATAATGAAATGTAAAAATATAATGTTTAGCATCATTATATCCAAAATTCTTGCCATAAATATTGCTTGAAGTGCTTGAAATATTGCAATTAGTGCTATAGTATTAAGTAGAACAGTATTTAGGGTTCGGGCGCAATAATTTTTGAATGTACAAAAAGGATTATCGGAGGTTTTTTATGAAAAATGATGCCATTGTTTCCGGCAGTAAACGAGGATATTTGAACAAGGATTTTCAGTTATTTCACCTGAAGGACAGGAAAAGCATGGAGTTTGAATTGCACTTTCACGATTTTAATAAAATAATTATCTTTATTTCAGGAAATGTTACATATCTCATAGAAGGAAAGGCATACAAGCTGAAGCCCTGGGATATACTTCTCGTGAGCAGCAGCGAGATACATAAGGCTGTAATTGGTGCAGCCGGGACTTACGAGAGGATAATCATCTGGGTTAATTCAAGTTTCTTGCTTAAGCACAACAGCCCTGGATGCAATTTGTTGAGATGTTTTGATATGGCTTTAAAAGAGAAGCGTAATATGTTAAGGTTGAACCCTGAACTTCTTCGGCAGGGGAAGTATATTCTTTCACATCTTGAGGAAGAATGCAGCAGTGATGTTTTTGGAAGTCAGGTGCTTAAGAATTCATTATTCCTGCAATTTATAGTATATCTCAACAGGCTATACCTTAAGCCTGAGGATATAAAATACCGGGAAGATGGGGAGCTTGATGAAAGCATAGGTGAAATAATAAGCTACATCAGTGAAAACCTTTGCGAAGATATGTCAATTGATAGTTTGGCTTCGAAATTCTATATGAGCAGATATCATCTGATGCATAAGTTTAAAAGCCAAACAGGGTACACCATTCATAACTATGTTCTTCAGAAACGACTAATTATGTCCAATAAGCTGATAAAGTCGGGAATATCAATAGCGGAAGCCTGTACAGAGTGCGGTTTCGGAGATTATTCAAGCTTTGTCAGGGCCTTCAAAAGGATGTATGGATTTTCACCGAAAAAGTACAGCAAAATGACGGAGAATCTCGAAAAGTCGGAAGGATAATTTGGGAATGAAAGGCAGATTGACAATTGGTTCCCTAGGGCTTAATATTATTATGATTTATACTTTTTAAGACCAAGGGGAAAGGGGAGTGATACTTTTGAAAGCAGGAAATGGAAAGCTGAAGCTCTATGGCTTCAATAATCTTACGAAATCGTTGAGTTTTAATATCTATGATATTTGTTACACGAATTCTGACGAAGACCGTAAGAAATATATTGAATATATCGACGAGCAATATAATTCTACCAGGCTTACCAGAATACTCTGCGACGTTACCGAAATGATAGGAGCCAGTGTATTGAATGTAGCCAAACAGGATTACGACCCTCAGGGTGCGAGTGTTACTCTTCTTATATCGGAAGAGGAAGTCCCCCTTTATGTGCTTGACCCTTCCTGCAACAGGGGGGTTTTTACTCCCATCAGGGAAAACATTGTAGGACATCTTGATAAGAGCCATGTAACGGTGCATACTTATCCGGAAAGTCATCCTCAGAATGAAATCAGCACTTTCAGGGTTGACATAGATGTGACTACCTGCGGAACAATTTCACCCCTGAAGGCATTGAATTATCTGATTCAGAGCTTTGATTCCGATATTATCACAATAGATTACAGAGTCAGAGGTTATACAAGGGATGTTAATGGACGGAAGCATTTTATTGACCATAAAATTAACTCAATACAGAATTTTATTGCCAAAGAAACAATTAACAAATACGACCTGATTGATATGAATATATATCAATCAAACATTTTTCATACCAAAATGAGAATAAGCAATTTAGAAATAAACAATTATCTGTTTGAAATGAATGAGGAAGACCTTAGTCCAAAAATGAGGATGGAAATAAAAAGAAAACTGGACAGGGAAATCACTGAAATCTTTTATGGGATTAATCTGCCTAAGCTTTGACTAAAGATTGACCAAAGGATAGCAATACGCTATTCTTTTTTATTCTTCAGAAAAGCCGAATAGGCGTTAAACGCACGAAGCCCTTTATTCTTGACTTATTAAAAAATTGATGGAATAATTGACTTACATCTTTAAAGAAAGGACGTATCATGTTCAATATTAAGAAAAGTTTATGCAATGCAACAGGAAAACTCTATATTTCTCCAAAACTATCAGGGTCTGCAGAAAAGAAATTGCTTCATATTTCAGATACTCCACTTTGCTTTTATTTCGACCTAAAGAGACTTATATGCAGATTGAAGCCGGAATATATAGTGCATACAGGTGATATGGTTGACGATATCAAGCTGGCTGTTTATCCCGCCTTAATCTGCGAGCACGAGAAAGGAATAAAGCGTCTGGCAGGTATGCTCGAGTCCTCCGGAGCTGAAATTTTTTTGGCTTTGGGTAACCATGATGATTTTGACATTGTCAATAGATATTTCAAGAAAAGCAGAATAATTATCGGCGCAGAGACAATAAATATAGAAAAAAGGAGCTTCAGAATAAGCCATCTGCCTGGAGGCATATTGGATAACCCTGCCCAATACAATTTATTTGGGCACGATTTAACACTGAAGGATGGCTGCATCGATAACAAACGATACTGCAATGGGATTGCATATATAAATATTATCGGACTGGAGACAGGGGAATGCACCTCTCTGTGTTATCCTTCCCGTATAGACGATTCAAGGCTGGGGAGACGAAAATCCGGGTTATGAAAATAATTTTAAGGGATGGTGTTTATGCTTAATTTGGTAAGAGGCGGACCAAAAATACTGATTTTCGAGAGCAGCGGGATAAAGGAATTGACAGATTACTTTATCCGGGAGAAGAATGCGCATGCTTATAGTTATGATGACACATTTGAAAAAGCCGGAGAAGACCATACCATAATATTCATTACCGATAAAATAACGGATATAGTCGAAAGGGAAAAGATTAACGAAGTGCTGATAATAGCCGAGGAACCTGATGCAATACTTTGCAGCCTGTTGAATGACAACAAGAGCCATCTGATAACAAAATCAAGGATATCAACAAGGATAATAATATTAAGGGCGATGGGAGACCTGGAAGAGGTAATTAAAGAAATAAGCAAGGACTATGAATGCGTAGAAGGGGATGCAATAGAAATCCTCAACTCCTATAATGAAAAAGGTACGGTAATAGGAATAACCGACAAGCCTTTACGCGGGAGCATAAGCGTTAAAAAGGATATTTACAGGAAGGCTTTGTTTGTTGAGGAAAGGTACAGACCCCTTATGCGAAGCCTCAGGTCACATGCATTGAAATACCTGAACATCGGACTCGGGAACAAGGATTGGTACGAGGTTGAAATAAGAATATATGACAAATACAAAGAATATGACCTGCATTACGAAAGACTCCTTAATGTAATGGAGTGGCTGGAAATAGGAATAATACTCGGTGAGTCCTGGGGCAAAGATTATCCTAGGCCTATGCTGGCGGTAGAGGTATATAGGGTAAGGTTTTTTACTTATTATGAACCTAAATACATCAAGAAGATATTACTGGGATTGGAGCTTCTGGATGATGGGACCAGGATAGTAGATTACGACCTGTACTATAACAGAAAAAAGCTGTATTGGATAGATGCAGCGGATGAAGGTATAAAGGACAGACATTTGATAGGAGTCAAATACAGGGAAGAGATATTATCGAAGCTAAGCGACAAGGAAATTGAAGAACTATATGAGATAGAAAACGATATATTGGTCACCAGAACATAAGGAGAAGAATGCGACA
>ERZ795049.2957-NODE-2957-length-18739-cov-5.878238_pt1 | contig 18739 bp, 12 predicted proteins | sample MGYA00375133_ERZ795049 | MGnify/ENA primary metagenome ERZ795049 (study PRJEB30178, sample SAMN05720147) | activated sludge metagenome | isolation source: anaerobic digester from wastewater treatment plant | place: Japan | collected 2015-04-20 ...
TAGCATTCACCTCCAATCCGGCTATAAAATATAATTGATCCATAACATTTTGCACGAAAGTACATTATACTATAACTAATTGCTACCACAAAAGCTTAAGTCGAGGGGAACAATTATTATAATAATGGTTTGAATGCTATATAAGAAAAAAGGAACTATGACGAGATTATATAGTGGTTTCATAGTAATAATGAATAATACCTAATCCGTGATCATTTGTTTCTTCGAATTATAAGGGCGAATTATTAGGGAAATTAAAATGGCAAACAAGCAATCCCCACAAAATGGAAGAATACTACATAACATTGCGATGCGAGAGCCATACCATCTTCCTGATGAAGTTATTAAGATCCCACCGCCCCCCCAACAACCCAGTCCACCAGCGAACCCGAACATGCTGATGTTCATCCTGCCCCCTGCAGTAATGATTTTAGGCAATGTTATTGCTGGTTTGGTATCGTCGGGTAATATTAATCCTGTAGTCTTAATTCCATCATTAATGATGGGTTTGGGTCTCCCTTTAGCTAATTTGATTAATATAAACAGTCAAAAGAAAAAATATAAAAAGGCTCTCATTGAAAGAGAAGAAAAATATAAACAAACCATTGCACAGATTCAATCCTATCTCGAAGAGCTGGTTAGATCACAGCGCAATGCTTTGGATAGACAATTCCCAGATATAAGAGTTACTTTTTCCATTGGCGTGGCTGCAGGAAAAGATAAAAGATTATGGTGGCGACGGCCTGATGATGCAGACTTTCTTACAATTCGATTAGGCCGTGGTAAGGGCAGTCCTTCTTTTAAAGTAGAAGCTCCTAACTTTGCATCTAATCCAGATCCGTTGGATGAATATTCTGCTAAATTACTTGATCGATACAAGAAAATAGACGATTTACCGTTCTTAGTGGACTTAAAACGTGTTGGTAGTCTTGCGGTTTGCTCTGGGGACCAAGATTATCGACTGGAACTGGTGAGAAGGTTGTTAGCAGATGTGGTTGTACACCATTCCCCGGAAGACGTTGAAATATTTGTAGTTTCAGATCATCCAAAAGCAGCAGATGACTGGGAGTGGATGCGCTGGCTCCCACATACACGCGCTGTTGATCCGGGAAATGAAATACCTCATCTTTTATTTGAAAATGATCGTATCAACAGTTTCGTAGATAATTTAAAAAATATATTTTTCCAAAGATTAGAAACCGTCCGCAGTTATAGTTCAAAAGTATCTACTTTGCCGCGACCTATCATTATTGTCATTTTAGACGATCTAGGAGCAGTACGTCAGACTCCTGATATAGCGCGGATCGCTGCTGAAGGATTTCAGGTTGGGATTTTTCTAATTTTTATCTCAGATGAAAAAGTTCCTCGGACCTGCCGAGCCCGTGCCGAGGTTGATCAAAAAAATAAACTTCACTATATTGAATCAATCGAATCAACGGGATCAGGCAATGTTTTTCATGGGGTTCCCGAGATCTTAAAGGGCAAAGATGCATTAAAACTTTCTCGGAAACTTGCTGGGTTAGTTGTTGCTGGTGGCGAAAGAAGTGTCGTCTTGCCTTCCACGGTTAGGATTACATCGATTTTAAATGAAGATCCACTTAATATTGATACCATTATCTCCAACTGGCGTGTAAATACCCATGACAATGATCAAATGTTACTCCCGGTTGGGCAGTATGTTGATAGAACTGGTCTGGCGACTTATGAAATTGATTTTCGCCCTGAAACATTGGGGGGAAAAGGTGCTTATCACGCAATGATGATTGGTACGACGGGCTCAGGAAAAAGCATTTTTATGCAGTCCATGGTGTTAGCGGCTGCGCATCGGTATTCTCCACGTCAAATAAACTTTTTATTCATGGACTTTAAAGCAGGTGCGGCTGAGCTCAAAAAAGTTAGCGATTTACCACATTCAGTCGGAATGATTACCGACCTCTCACCTGCCTTAGCCGAACGAGCGCTTAAAGCGCTTGAGAATGAACTCTCCAGAAGAAAGATTATTTTTGATTCTGCAGGGAAAATTTCGGATATCTGGGAATATAATCGCCGATTTCCAGATGAAGCGATTCCTCATTTGCTCGTGGTAATTGATGAATTTGCTGAAGGTATCAATATATTGCCTAACTTAGTAGATCGATTACGTGAATTAGGACGGCAAGGCCGAGCATTCGGGATGTATTTCTTTCTTGCTAATCAGGAAGTCAATTCCGCGGTTGAATCATTAAAAGCGAATGTTGGCTGGTATGTTTTATTAAAGGTGAACCGCCAAGAAGAAATGAGTTTGATAGGCCGGAATTACCCTGTGCCATTGGGCAGAGGTCACGGATATGTAAAAGTTAAGAATGAGGTTACAACCATTAGAGGTGCCTATGCAGGCTTACCGGCTAATGCCGGTAATCAAGATGAAAATGAAGTTGGAGACTATTCGATTTCTATTTTCACTCCGGATGGCATGAAGAAACCCCTGTTTCGTTATGACCCTAAACAAAAAACAGGTAGTGATTCTGTATTTGTTACTGAGCTTGATGCTCTCATGGCTTTACTTAAAGATGCAGCTTCACGTTTGGGATATCCAAAAGCAAATCCAATTTACTTGGAGCCTATGCCTGTAGCAATCCCCCTTTCACATGTGTTAGGATCAACGGACTATTATAGTATATTCGATGGGGATGATTGGGTAAGAGGAAAGGGAGAACGTAATATCATTCCCACGGGCTTTCTGGACATTCCATCTCGATGTCAGCAGCGTGCTTTTAGCATTAACTTCAATGAAAGTGGGGGTTCACTATGGGTTGTTGGTTCTCCTGGCAGTGGTAAATCTTTCACATTAATTACAATTGCAACTTCTATAGCGCTTACGCATTCTCCAGAATTGGCACATTTCTATGTTTTAGAATTTGGCACGGGTGCTTTGTCTTGCTTAGAAGCGCTGCCTCATACTGGAGCAGTTATTAAACCTGATGAAAGCGAAAAAATAGACCGGTTATTTAGATTTTTAGGTGAAGAGATTAAGACCAGAACAGAAATTGATTGGAGAATTAAAGGGCTGCCAGATATTTACTTATTTATCAATAATGTGGCTGATTTCCGCCAACAATATCCCGATCAATCCGATGAGTTAGGTCGGTTTATTCGTTTTGGCGGCTCTGTTGGTATTCATGTAATTATCTCGAGTAATCGTGGCTCTGAATTGCCGCGTACGTTAGGTGGGAATATTCCGCTAAGAATTGCTCTTCAAATGGCAGAAAAACAAGACTATACCGACGTGTTAAATACAATTGTCCCGCCATTATCACTCAGAACTGAAGGCCGCGGTTTTTATTTGTCTGATGAAATTGCAGAATGCCAGGTCGCGTTCCCCAATAAAGCACTAAGTGATCAAGATTTTAGCCTTAATGAAATGAGCTTGAGTGTGCAGAATAGTGAAAAAGACCTCTTGGAAGTTAAAAAGGTGGTGCAGGAACTTGGTAACCGCATGATGTCGATTAATAAGGATCAAAATCTTCCTAAGAAGATTGAGGCAATGAAAGATGTGCTGACTGTGGAGGATTTCAATAAATATCTCAGTATTAATAATAAGTTAGGAGATGAAACAAAAATTCCATTAGGAATAGCATTTGACAATTTTGATCCTGTGTTTATCGATCCGTTAAATGAATTACCTTTTTGGACAGTCCTAGGACCAAGGCAATCAGGTAAAACAGCGTTCTTATTAAATTTTATATACCAACTCAACACCTGCGAAGCGCTTCAAACTCAAGTTACTTGCATAACATTGAAGAAAGGGCCTCTATCGAAGATAGATGGTAAGTTTCCTGGGGTTGAAATTGCTGCTGAAATAGATGCAATAATTGAAAAATGCAAGTCTTTTCCCTCTAGTTTGGAAGAGCAACCCAAGACATATAAAGTTTTAATTATCGATGATATAGGAATGCCTTATGCGAATAATAATCAGCCTTTGATCAAAGCGTTAGACCAATTAGCGGAGGCATTGATTCAAACCTCGCATAGCCATTATCTCTTTATGATTGCCGATATGGTAGGAAATCTGAAAGGGTCTTATTCTTATTCTTATTCTTCCACCTTGATTAAGCTATTTCAACAAAACCAAACTGGCATATTCTTCTCTTTGGATGATAATGATTCTCAGTGGTTTAATGTTCGCATTACATCTCAAATGCGCAAGTCTTATAACATTTCTACTGGAAATAATCTACCCATAGGTCGAGGTTTTTTAGTAAGAAAGGGTAAAATCGAATATGTACAAATTCCTTTCATCCAACCCGAGCAAATTAACGCGTTAGCTAAGAACATGGTGGTCAAGCAATAAACATGGGTGAAGTTATATGTGTGTTGCATTTCCAGAATAAAAAATGGGATTTAGTGCTTCCGGATAATATCCCTGTGCGTTTATTAATTGATTCTTTAATTAAAGCGCTAAACCTTCCAACAGATGGAATTAGCTCTTATGAGTTATCTCTCATAGAAGATGGCAAGACCGTGCGCATTCCTAGCTCTCAAACCTTGCAACAAGCTTCTATCCTGAATGGGTATGATTTGTCCTTACTCCCTAGCATGGTTAATTTAAAAAACATGGGGTATTTAGTTGCAAAAGATGGTAGTGAATTCCCGTTAAGGGATAACACAATTATTGGTAGGTATACCATTGAAAAATACGTTGATATCGACCTAAGTCCATTAGATACAAATAAAGTTGTCTCACGAAATCATGCGATCATTTCCCGTATCACGAACAATTATTTCATCAAGGATGCAGGCAGCCTGAATGGCACATTTGTCAATGGTGTGCAAATTGAAAAGGGGCATTCTATTACCTTGCGACATCGAGATGAAGTATGTTTTGGGCCAATTGATCAAGGCGTTAAACTACAATTTAGAGTAAAATAAGTTAGCCACTTATTTAATATTTAGACTATTACCATTTCAATTGTTACATTGCGTTAGCACATTAAAAGCTAAACGGTATATATAAAGATAATCGACATGTAACCCAAATCATTTATCTTCACTGCTTTGGAGAAAGATTCAATGGACTTCAGCGGATTCGAAATTGATCGATATCACATTATTGAAAAGTTAGGGCAAGGGGGAATGGCTGTGGTGTATAAGGCTTTTGACACCAAGCTCGAACGTTACGTAGCGATCAAAATCGTTCGGACGGATATCTATGGGCCGGCTATTCGCGAGCGGGTCAATCAACGCTTTGAACGTGAAGCTAAGACCCTATCAAAGTTAGAGCACCCCAATATTATCGCAATCATTGATTATGGGTATTGGGAGGAATCTCCTTATCTTGTCATGCCGTTTATTCCCGGTGGAACACTGAAGGATAAACTTGGGAAACCCATATATTGGCGGGAAGCTATCCAGTTGCTCATGCCCATCGTGGATGCACTGGTTTATGCGCACTCTAAAGGGCTCATCCATCGCGATGTCAAACCATCAAATATTCTGATCAGCGAGACAGGTCTACCCTTACTTACCGATTTTGGAATTGCAAAAGTTTTGGAAATGGAAGAAGGACAGCTTACACTGACGGCAACAGGTGTAGGCATGGGCACCCCCGAGTATATGGCGCCGGAGCAAGGTTTAGGGAAGCCGGTCGATGGACGGGCAGATGTCTATTCATTGGCGGTGGTACTCTATGAAATGATTACGGGTAATAAGCCATTTTCTGCTGACACGCCCTTAGCTGTCTTGATGATGCACGTAAACGATCCTATTCCCAGTACGCGGAAATATAATGTCCGCATCCCAGAGAGTTTGGAGCGGGTGCTCTATAAAGCTTTAGCGAAGGATGCCGAAAATCGTTATCAGAGCATGGCTGAGTTTGGGAAAGCTTTGCAAGGCGTCTTAGCTGAATATGGCCAGCGGCCGGAGCCCAAACCTTGGGTTAACGAGGTTGCCCCCATCGCTGTGGCGGTTGAAAAAGCTGAAGAGCCAAAACCAAAACCGCAAGCCTCCCAGCAAAGAATAAGTTCACCCAAACCAACGAGCACGCCAAAACCGGTCAATTCAAAAGAGAAGCATGAAGAAAGCAGAAAAGCCCGGGTTCCGGTTATTCCCTTGGTGGCTGTATTGGTTGTGCTGGCAGCAGCGGGAGGGTGGTACGGCATCAACCAGGGGAGGAACGGGAATGCGAACCGAACGCCAACGGCAATCGTATTTGGTGGAGCCGCTTTGGGGAGCGAAACGATGACGGCAACACCTTCCCCCACAAGCACTGAATTTGATGCTGGGTTAGCAATCTTAGCAGAGACCTCTACGGAAAAGGCGACCTTGACGTCCACCTTTAAACCGACTGCCACCAGAACCTCCCCACCGTTAGCGACCAATACGCAAGCTCCACCAAGCAGGACAAGTACGAAGACGAATACATTTACCCCTTCAAATACATTTACTAGTTCACCAACCATTAGGATTACTACTCCAGGTTCAATCACGCCTTCTTATACTTTTACCCCTCAACCTCCTACTAACACTCCTACGTACCCTATTTATCCTCCTTCTACTACTAATACTCCTATTCCTTCATATACGCTAAGGCCACCGACTCCAACACCAGATTAATTACGTAAGGCTAAGATTTCTACTTCAAATAGAGGCATAAATGAATCACAAACCATATCTTCTGAATAATATTATAGTAATCATTGTTGTTATGAGTACTTTGCTTTACGCTAACCCGACAACAGAAGCTCAAGCTAATTCGGTAAATGAGGAATACTATTTTCTGAGAAGTTGGGGTGGAGAAGCCAGCCAAATCCGATTTCCTAATGCGATTGGAGTGAACGAAAAAAGGGAAATATTCATAGTAAATTATGGCAAAATGACAATTATTGAACAAAATTCAAGAACCTACAAAGTTTGGCCTAATTTTTATTTGTCCGAAACTTCAGATGTTCTACAGCCGTCAAATATGTCGTTTGATAAGGACGGTAATATTTATTATGCAGACAAGTACGAAAATAATGTGAAATTATTATCACCTAATGGTGAAATTCTCAGTGTTTGGGGTGAGCGCGGGTCTGGTAATGGACAGTTTATTCAACCCTCAAGTGTTGCCATTGATTCAAATGGCTTTATTTATGTTTCTGATACGGGAAATGGTAGAATTCAAAAATTCTCTCAAGATATGGTTTATCTTGGGGATTTTACTTTAAGTGCTGGTGATTTCACTCCCTTCACGTTAGCGATTGACACTGAGGATTCTATTTACGTGGTAGACTTATCAAAACAATGTGTACAAAAATTTGATAGTGAGGGAAATTATCTAATCTCAATAGGACGGTATAAACTTGGCAATCCCCGAGGCTTAGCTATTAATTCCAGCGATATTATTTATATAGTTGACCACAATCATTCTAAAATTTACCTTTATTATAAAGATGGTAGATTTTTGGGTCAGATGGGAAATGAAGGAGATCAACCAGGTCAATTTGCTAATCCTGAAGGTATTGCAATAGATTTACATGATAATATTTATATAACAGACACTAATAATCATCGTGTCCAAAAGCTTACTCAAACGGGGGAATTCCTTACATTATGGGGTTCTAAAATTAGCTCTTTGGGCGAATTTAATCGTCCAAGAGGTCTGGAAGTAGATAACGATGGATTTATTTTAATTGCGGATTCTGAAAACGACAGAATTCAAAGATTTACACCTTATGGGTCTTTTATAGAGAGTTGGGGAGACTCTTCTCAGTTCCATAACCCTATGGATCTCGCTATCGATGAATCTGGATTTATCTATGTTGCTGATCTTGATGTAGGTTGTGTGCAAAAATTAGACTCATTTGGTGAAACAATAGAAACATGGGACTTAGGGTCAACGTCGTTACCTATCAGTGTAGCCATAAATAGAGATTTACAAAGAATTTATGTATCAGAAAATGGAAATTCAAAAATTGTTGTTTACGATTATAGAGGAAATTACCAATTTGAATGGGGATCTATTGGGAATGGAAACTCACAATTTAACAATCTTCAAGGAATAGCAATTGATAGTATCGGGAATGTTTACGCTGCCGACACAAATAATAGTCGAATTCAAAAATTTGACGCCTACGGGACTTATATTACCGCTATTCGAGGGTATTTTAATCACCCTTTTGGTGTTGATGTGGATTCAAATGATAATTTATTTGTTGTTGATTCTTTAAATCAGAAAATAAGAATATTTAATACTAATGGTGAGTTCGTGAAGGACTGGGGAATTTATGGAAGAATGGAAGGTGAATTCATTTTTCCAACAGGAATTGCAGTTGATGAAAGTAATAACATATTCATATCTGACCAAGTTAAAAGCCAAATACAAGTTTTTAGTAATCAGCGCCCTCAATTAGATCCATTTTCAGGATTAATTCTTAATGGAGATTTTCACGAAGAGCAATTAAACTGGTCTATAGGAGGGGAATTGGGTGTTTCCTTTGTATCTGAATCAGGTGAAAGTAATATTGCCATGCTTTTAAGTAATCAAGTACCACAGCAGCCGCAAGGAATAAGTCAAGCATGGGCTCATCAAACCATTTTTATTGATTCTAGTTGGGAACGACCTATGTTAACTTTTTTGTATAAAATGTATGTAAATGACATCATGGACTACTCCGATTTCTTAGTGGCAATTCAGGATGGTGTCGGCCTGAACCATTTGGCTACTGTAATTCGAGATGGATTCCAGCCCTGTATTCCTGGGGTTGCCCCTGCTCCGGGTAGAGACTTAGGCTGGCGCTCGGTTACCTATAATCTTTCGGCTTTCAAAGGGCAAACCATTCGGGTTGTGTTTGCAAATCGTAATCTCTGGCCAATTTCATGGGGTATTTGGACTTATATTGATGATGTGAAGGTTATCGATGCAGGATCCCTACCTCCTATAACAGGAACTTTTCTTGAGTTCCTTCCTATGATTAATTCTTATCGTTGCGACTCAATATATTGATGGCTCAGTTATGGATATTGCAAAGTCGAGAAAGTGAGGAAAAAATATGGTATTGACAGAATAAATTAATCCCTTCACAAATTGGTATAACTGCATTAAAATTAAAAAGTAAGTAAGAATAAAAAGTACATCAATTTAATCAAATTTTAGGAGGAAAAATGGCAACATTACACATGGACGTGGAGCAGGTGCAAGCTGCTCAACAAAAGATGGTATCAGAGAGGGAAGCGTTGCTGAACGAACTGGGAACGCTCACCAATCAAATCAATTCGATCATTGGAAGTGCCTGGCAAGGGAATTCAGCGACGGAATTCCAGCAAGCCTATGAGCAACTACGCAACCAGCTCAACCAGCAACTGACGACGTTAGGAGAACTCGCCACGGCGCTGCAGACCGAAATTACACAGTGGCAGGAAGTGGCTGCCCGCATGGGGTAGCAAAAAGCTTTCCTCACAATTGAATAATGAAGCCAAGCTGGCTTACGCATCATCTGCCTTACCCAGCTTGGCATATCCTTAGCTCAGTGGTATATAACACTGGGATTAGCATTGGCATGAAGGAGAGTGAACATGATGCGTATACGGATGGATACAGACGAAGTAAGGATGATGGCGTCAGCCTTGAGGCGGGAAGCGGATGCAACGGATGGGCACATGGCGCGCATCAAGGCAAGTGTGGAGGGAGCCAATTGGCAGAGCCAGGCACGGGAAGAGTACGTCAGCAACTTAGAGACACTGCTGCGCGTGAATGCCCAGACGACGCAAGCAATGCGGTTGATGGCGCAAGCAGCTGAGAAGAAGGCGGAGCAATGGGAGAAGCTTGCCAGCAAATTCAATGGACCGTTAGAACAAATTGGCGATGTTTGGCGCAATTTTCTGGATCATTTGAATAATACTTGGCAGGGGATAGTAGATGTAATTGGAAGAATACAAGTTCCTACGTTTGCTATTATTGCACCTGCAGTTATTCCAAATGTTGCCTGGCAAGAGTTAATTAAAAAAATTTCGGCATGGACATGGCCTCCGTCCTGGTGGCCGCCATTCAACCTTGGACCAGCAAATACTCCAGGAAATATTGATGCTGGACCGAGCACACCACCAGTAGATACTGAACCGGATTATCACATTTTGCCTGTTGAACCTAGCCGTCCGGTTCCACGTGAATTAGTTCCAGTCAATGGAGACGGCTCTACGTATACATGCGCTACTTATGCAGCTGCGCGGCGGCCAGACTTAGGCACAACGCAATGTGGCAATGAGAGGTGGGCAGATCAAGCAGCAGCAAATTATATCTGTAAATATGAAGATACAGCTTTTCAGATAAATGATTCAAATTACGATTTAACAAATACTATAGCGCCTGGATATGCACTCGTCTGGCAACCAGAACATCCTTATGCCAACGATACATACGGGCATGTAGCCATTGTTGAAGAAGTGTATCCAGACCATCTGGTGTTTAGTGAGGCAGTAATGATAAATGGTGTATATCAGATACGGACTAAATCGATTACACTTGATCAACTAAATAACGATCTCATGTGGCTGATACCTTAAGGTGTGCTATGGAAAGTAAAAATGAAGAAGATAAAATTATTGTAACCTTATCCCCAGAGGAATTTTGGTGGTTAGCAAAAATTTTTAGTCCAGGTGTCATATATGGTGTAGAAGATCCGACAGAGGGACTTTCAGAAGAAGAGATAATAAAAGCAGAAGCCGCTGCCATTGATAAATTATCTGAGGCTAACGTAATTCATGCAGGTAAAGACGGGACTTTACTCATGGATGATTTGTTAGGTGCTATCATTTATTCATGCGTACACTCTAATAATGTAATGGTTCTTACCTTTGCTCAATCGGAGAGACGCTTTTATCACTTCTTGCCAGATTGGCAATTAGAACTTGTTAACATTAAAGGCGAGTATAACCTTACCTGCTTTAAGAATAGGGAAGTTCTCGTTGACTATATTCTCACAGAACTACTTAGTCTAAAGGACATTACTTTAGTAAGTGAAGACTCATTTTCACTCCCATCTAAAGACTTAGAGTTAGCAGCTTTTCTTTTCCAATCAGGTAAATCAGAAAAAGCGGTAGAGGAATTTTCGAGAAGTTGCATTGGTCAATTACCGGATTTAAGGATTTTTCTGGAAGGTTATGTTAATCCCAGCAAAAATGTAGATATTCAGATGATTTATAACAAAGATGGTAAAAAACTAATGCATCAATGCCATTACTCTATTATGGAAACAGAGAATATGCTCTATTGGATCACTCATTCTGAATCCATTGGAAATGAACCTGTTCCAATAACATTTGTTAATACCATTAAAACAGAGGACGTAAAAGCCAAGTTATTAATGATGGTTGGTAATTAATAAAGCCTAGTCTTAAGAATTCAGTGGTACGGATTAGGAGATACAAATTCAATTGATCTATTATTTAAGTATTTAATGATTTAGTGCAACTGATAAGAAGATAAAATTATGTCTCAAATCATTCACATGGATACGGAGATTGTTTTGAACTTATCAAATTCAATTAAAAAATTTGCAATTAATATTGGGGAATGCACAGAATCATTTAATGGAATTGTGAGGTCATTGGCTTGGGAAGGGAGTTCACGCGAAGAGCTTGTTTCTCATACGAGCATATTACTAACCAAAGTTTCCAACTTGAAAATTGAGTTAGCACAATTAAGCCAACAACTAACCAATGAAATTGAAGGGCAGCGTTATTCGATTAATATTGATATCATAGCTGAACAAAACTTGACTGCACAAAGTCTTGCTGAAACTAAATATAGATATAATGTAAACCCTGCCTTTTCAGGGGAGAATATACCACCGTTCCAGTTATTAGGTCAAAAAGCAGGCTTGGTTGCATGGTCATGTCGCTATCGGTGGGTTGATGGCGGTTCTGCGCCTTATCGCGTCCAAGATGTATTTATCGAAGTTGGCGGAAAAATAGTACATCTTTCTTTTATGGCGGCACCAGAAGACTTTGATTTTGGTGTACTCCAGTTTATACGGATGGCGCAATCCGCCCAACCAATATAATCAAAAGAGGGCATTTTCCTGCAAATTGCTGTGGGGAGAGTTCACCTTTCAAATTTTAAGTTACAATAAAACTTTAGAAAAAGAATCTAGACGAGTTGGAATAGTAATTAATTAGTAATTATAATCTAAAACATTATTCATATTTGGATTTCAAGTTTGAATCACTTATATGAAAAGTAATCAAATTTGGAGGATCATCATGATTAAAAAATGGCTTGTAATCATTATTGTTTTTCTAACGAATCTTCTATTAAACCCATTTTCCCCAAATGTTCACGCGCAGACCAGCCCTTCTCGCTTTGAAATTACCAGTCAGGCTCTTTCTGGCCCCGCTACGAATTCAGTTTATTTTTATTCTTATAACGTAAATGGGGTTCCGATTTCAGGGTTAAAAGAAACAGATATTAAGGTTTACGATAACGAATCTTTGACTGATTTTAGTTTTCAAGAAAAAGAAGTGGGCGTGAGAGTGCTTATTTTAATCGACGCCGGCTTAGGGCTTGATGCGCGTGGTGCAACAGGAAAATCTCGGCTTGATGAAATGAAAGAATTTATCAATGCATTTTTGAGCCGCACAGGCGTAAATGATTCTATCATGGTGGTTTCAAACGAAGACAGGCAGCTGAAATCAATCGTCGATTTTGGAACCTCGACTGCAAATATCACGGAAAAATTAAAATCCTATAATCCAAATCCAACTAGATATTCTGATGGTGTGGCAGGAATTAATAGAGCATTCTATCTTTTAAAAGATATCGACGATGAAAAGAAGGAATTTATCCTTTTTTTGACCCCCGGCTTAGAAACTTCGGATGATAAATTTATAAACAATTTTACAGAATTGATGAAAGCTGAGGACGCTCCCATTGTCTCCACTGTCTTGTTTCGAGGAGACGAAAAGCCTTGGGATACTGGTCTTAAAGAGGTAGCGGAGATTGGCAAGGGTAACTATCTTTATTACAATAACAGCTCAGAAGCTACTTTAGATCCTTTTTTTGAGCACATTTCTATCTGGAAAAACCAATACATGGTTGAATACCGAATACCAGAATTGGTAAACGGAACACATGTGGTTTCTATTGTAAATGCCTCAAATACAGTAAAAGCTTCTATGTCATATAGATTGAACATCAATTTTCTACCCCCAAAAGTTCAAATTTTATCCCCATTAACAGGAGCTATATTCTCTCAATCCGGTTCCGAACCAATTCTTGTAGAATCACAGATTAGTTTTCCGGATGGGGTAAATCGAGACATACAATCAGTTTCACTGATCGTAAATGGAAATGTTGTCTATTCAACGGAGAATCCCGATGATCTGATGGTATCCATTCCCTGGGACTCCTCAACCTTTAAGGTGGGAGAAGAAACCGCGATTACTTTCACAATCGAAGTCGTGGATTCCTTAGGGAAGGTTGGCAGCTCGGATCCTGTCATAGTAACACTAAAACCAGTGGGGATTGGAGTGATCGCTACTACCTCTTCCCCAACATTTTTAACTTACCTAATTCAATATGGTGGTTTTTTACTCGGTTTGGTAGCTGTAATCCTTGTTTTCGTTTTTAGAAAGCCGTTAGCCGTTGCGGGTGGGTCAGTTGTAGAAAAATTCGGTGAAGCATGGGAATCAATAACAAAGCCCAGAAAGGTATTAACTCCAAAGGCATATTTAGAAGTACTTTCAGGTCAAGAGCCCAAGAGTGTTTATGATATTTATGAGACGACGCCAATCGGTCGTTCCCGCCGCAATGCCGATCTCATTTTTCAAGCAGGCGAAGAAGACAGCCCAATAAGCCGGCTTCACTGCACAATTATTAACGAAGATGATGTGTTTTACATTCGGGATGAAGACAGTCAATGGGGTACTTTTTTGAACGGAAGAAAGTTAGAACCATTGACGAAATTTGAATTAAGTGACGATGATGAAATTGCCATAGCCCCGCCCGAAAGAGGCGGAATCCTATTTAAATTTAATTACGCTAGCTCTTCGTACACTCCCCCAGATGATCTTGGATATAGTCAGAGTCAATCTTATTCCATCGATGAAACGATCGATGGTGACACAACCCATCCTGTTCATAAACGGTTTTAGTTTGCAGAAAGGCTTTTCTTGCCATGGCTACGAAGATCAAGAAGAATCAACTCATATCAAATTTTAGAGTAATTGAGTGCCTACCAGAATCAAACGGAGGGATGGCATATATTGTCAAAGCACAAAATATAAAAAACTCTGATATCGTAGCTCTTAAAATATCTAAATCATCCGAATTCAATGATTTTAATATTAATGCCCTAAAAGCTGAAGTAAGAATATTACAGATATTGTCACATCCAGGGATTGTTAGGATATATCCAATCCAATCAGATATCGGAAAAAAAGTATATATGGAAAGGGCTGTTGAACTTAAAGGGAGCCCTTGGTTCTTTATCATGGAATATTTAGAAGGAGGATCAGTAGGCGACTTGATAAAGAAGAATAAAACCCTTTCTGAAGAAGAAACAGGAGCAATTCTTTACCGAGTTATCGATACTCTAGAATACATCCATAATTCAGGCTATGCTCATAATGATATTAAAGCTTCAAATATTCTCTTTCGGCATGCGTTAGGAAATAATCGCCCTTTTGAGCCAGTGCTGATAGATTTTGGGATAACCAGCCGCAAAGATCGGGTACAGACAGATGCGGGTTCTTTATTTTATATGGCACCAGAACAACTACAAGAGATGCGCGAGCAGAGACCCCCTGAGATAAAAATTGATTATTCGAAGGTTGATGTCTATGCGATTGGAGTTCTACTCTATCGTATGTTAGCTGGAAAGTTACCTTTGAGTGGTAAGTCGGAGACGGGTATAACAACTGCAATTCTAACGAAAATGCCTTCCAGCCCACAATCCCTTAATCCTAAAATATCTAATCACATGAATGATCTAATTATGGCATGCTTGGCGAAACAGCCTGAAGCAAGACCTACCGACAAACAAATTAGGTTTGCTCTTCGGCAGTATGCTGATTACACTTTATCGGCAGAACGGTCTCGGAGTTATTAATTTAGAAATTAATCTAATTACTTTCACGCATTCGAGGGCATTATGATGGAAAAAACAAGTTTTCCTGTTTTAGTTAGCCAAGATTCTGACGTTGGGCGATCAGAAAAAAGATTTTATGAAGATCGTCTTCGGGTAGAAAACATTGTTACAAAAAGCGGGTTACGGATAACCCTTGCCGTTGTTTCTGATGGCATTGGGGGTGAGAATGCTGGAGAAAGAGCTGCCCAGAAAACTGTTGACACGATATTTAATTTTTGTTCGGAATCAACCTCGACAAATATATTGCAAATCCTCGAGGCAGCTATTATTCATGCGAATAAAGAGGTTTTTGCTGAATCAAAGCTGCTGCGAGCCAATCGGAATATGGGCGCCACGGTTGCTGTGGCTGCGATATGTGACCAGCACCTGTATATCGCAAATGTGGGAGATAGCCGCATTTATTTAATTCGGGGAAATGAGATTAAACAAATCACGATTGACCACAGTTGGGGGATGGAGGTCTATCGGGCGAAGAAACTCAGCTTTGACGAAGCGATGCGCCATCCGCGAAAGGATGAGCTTATTCGCTCCATCGGTTACGACGCTACTGTTGAAGTAGACCTTGGACTTTATTTAAATGGGATCAACGAATCAGAAGAGGCTGCGAGGAAAGCTCAAGGGTTGCAACTTTTACCTGGTGACAAAATATTAATTTGTTCTGATGGTCTAATAAAGAAAATAAAACCGACGAACAAACACTATGTTGAGGAAAGTGAAATTGTACCCATCATCAATGATTCGAAGCCTGAAGAAAGCGCCAACAACTTAGTCAAGAAGGCTTTAGAAAGGGGAGCAAACGACAATGTCTCTGCGATTGTGTTGGAAATTCCTGGTGGTAGACCCAAAATTTCTATCAAGAAGGTCGCTAGATATGCGTTACCGATCCTTGTTGCCCTTGTGGTGATTGTTCTCGTTGTCGTGGGCGCGATTAACAGGAATGCGAGTAACCCATTAGCGACTTTACCTCCGATCGAATACGGGCAGATATTAATTGCCGATGAGCGTGACCTTGATGTTTTCGTCCGTGAAATAAATAGCAGCGGGGTTTATTCTTCGCAAGGCGATCTCATCGATTTTAAATCTGGGACAGTGATACAAACTGGAGCCGGAAAAGGTTTTATCCGCTTAGGGTTTACAAATCAGGTAGCCGTTTATCTTGCGGAGAATAGCGTAATTGTATTGGTAGACCAGAAAGAGAAGCAAACGACCATTCAATTTAATCAAGGGAAAATTATTGTTCAATTGCCAGATACCATTCCTCAAGGTAATGCATTTATAGTTAAAACAGAACTTGAAGAATATGCGAAGATCGAAGGATCTATGATGGGAGTATATTCTGAGCCAAACTCAACGTTCGTTAGAATAGATTGTTTAGAAGGGACTTGTTATTATTCTCCTGATGGTTTAAATTGGAAGCCCTTTGAAGAGGGATGGCACGTGGAGCAGCAAGAAATTAACCTTGGGACACAGAATGAACAATGGGTGTTCGTTCCGTTGCTCGTGGCTACTCCAACGGCGAGCATTATTCCGACGGAGGAACCAACCGAGCTGCCGACGCCAACCTTCACGCTAAGTGGACAGGATGGAACCACACCCTTACCTGGTCCTACGCAACCACCAGCTCCATCAAACACAATGACAATGACACCAACTACCACCAATACTGCGCCAACGAACCCTACATTTTCGCCGACGTGCTCTACTACTCCTACTCCTTCCCGAACGAATACCATTACCCTTACCAATACACAATCGCCCACTCATACGCCAACGTCCACCTATACACCGACGCCTACCAATACATCAACGTCTACACCAACACCGACGCTTACCAATTCACCAACGCTAATAACCGATGATCCAAAATAGTAAAACTCCGACGACTACATTCGACAAAATAAGTCTGTAATTAGCTTACTGGAGAAAATTATCGGAGCAGTTAAATTGATTTACAGGAAGAATGCTATTTATAAGCACGGGAATATAATCTTGAGGATGAGGAATGAAAATCTGGGTAATAAATCCATCGTTTATTTTATAATCATCATAGGCTAATATCAATGAATGCTAGAGTTGAATTTGGACAGGACCAACAACCTGGTCTTAAAAATAAAAATTGCGAACAGACCGATGGCGTATTTTTTAAAGAGATTAATAACGGCACAGGAAAAACCAGCCTAAAAGTTGGCATGGTTATAGACCTGATTCAATCCCCAAACCTTGGCATGGCTCCATCAGACGTCTTTGAAAATACAATTCAAATCATCGAATCGCAACCTCATAAAAGTATTCAGGCAGCCTTAGGCGAGGTGAAAAGCAGAATCATCCAATTTTTAAACGCCGAAACTTTAGGTGATTCAATTTCGTTTTCTTTGGTTGCCATTGAAAACTCATCACTTCATACGGTTTCCTTAGGTAATCGGACCAGGGTATATCTTTACAACAATAGTAAGGTTAGAGATATTTCCTCCAACCTGGAACTTGCTCCGAAGGACGTTGTTGAAGTAAACGATGGATACACTAAGGCTGCTTTAACTAAAGGCGACAAGATTGTCCTATGTACTGATGGACTTTTTACCATGCTGCAAAACCAGGAAGAGTTGAATATCATTGGGCGGTATGATAAGCCAAGCTTTGGTGCAAAACATCTAAATTCTTTAGCCAAAGGAAGGAATGTTGAAGATAGCGTTACTACGGGTGTAATTAATTATGGCAAATCTGCCAGCGCCAAGAAGTTGCAGTTTTTTATTCCGGCTGGCGTAATTTTGCTGGCAATTGCTCTATGGCTTGGCTTTTCGGGACGCGAAAAGCCGCTGCCCGAAGATCTTGGCGTGGCTATCGTAACTTCTGGTAAGGTCCTCAGACAAGATGAATTAGGTGAATTTACTATCGCGATAGATGATTTTGGAGCTGTTGGTCCAGGCACATTCCTAATGATCCCAAATGATGGACCCGCGGAGTTGAGATTTAAGACGAGGGAAGCACTATCATCAAATTCGACGACTAGTATCTCAGGGATATCACTTTTTGCATCTGAATTGACAGTGTTTAATATCCACAACATAGATTATGCTAATAACATCAATGGAAAACCTGTTGATGCTGACCTTATCAATCAAACCACGATTGAGTTAGTCAGCGGAAAGATTATTTTCATCAATGAGTCCAGCCCGAGAACTTACCAGATTAAATTTTCTGATGAAAATTCCAATAATTCGATCACCTTTACCCTCTCAAAAGAAAATAATCCGTCTGGAATCGCTGCGGTTCGGAATGGAGATGAAATTCAATTATTTTGTTTTCGCGGCTTATGCACGTTATCTTCTGGGAATAATCGCGTCCAGATCCCAGAAGATAGTAAAGTTACCATCAATATCACTGAAAACTTAAATGGTAATACTCCTTCTCTTCCAATTTCCGAACAAGAAATCTCTGAATGGAATGCGATGACATCGGGGTACTTCAGCATAATTTCTCCTAACTATTTACCTGAATGATTCATTTTGCGGTGAGTTTTCTACCAAGGTAATTTGTGATAAAATCCCACAATTGTAGAACTTTTCACCATTGACTGAATAATTATATTGGTATATACTGAAAATTTGCGTTGGAAAAATCTTACTTTGGCGTGGTAGCCT
>ERZ795049.2968-NODE-2968-length-18693-cov-4.626891_pt1 | contig 18693 bp, 15 predicted proteins | sample MGYA00375133_ERZ795049 | MGnify/ENA primary metagenome ERZ795049 (study PRJEB30178, sample SAMN05720147) | activated sludge metagenome | isolation source: anaerobic digester from wastewater treatment plant | place: Japan | collected 2015-04-20 ...
CTTTTTTTCAAACTACCGGTGGCTGAACGCTTAAAAATCGTCAGACAGTTTGTCGGGATTAAAAAAGGTAGTATCAAATAAGAAGTAGAGAATATCTTACAAAAATTTCTGAATTATTAAATTTTTCAGGGAGCTTTAAAAAAAGATTATAAATAGGTATTGCACCTAATTAGAATGTGTTATAATACCCTAAATAAACAGTTGTTTTGTAATTACCCGACATTCCAAAAAAACCTTTTGAGAACACTAATGTTTAATATAAAATGTAGTTATAGTATAGATAAGAAGAAAGGAGGTGATACAATGAAAAAAAAGACCGCTTGTTTTACGATTATAATAGTAATTATGTTAACTTCTTTGTTTCTGAGTGGTTGTGATTCATTATTATTGGGTAAAGAGCCGGTAATCATTATTTCTCAACCAAAAACATCTGCAGTACCCGGAGAGCTCTATAAGTATCAGCTGGTCATTGAACCTGATGATGTAACTACAGTAGTATTTAACCTTGATATTGCTCCGCAGGGTATGACTATCGATGGTTCTGGACTTATAAAGTGGACACCAACTGAAGCTCAGCTCGGTTTGCATAATGTAAAAGCCATCGTAAAAAATGCCCGTTATTTTGATGACCAGAAATTCGAAGTTGCGGTAGGTCAAGTTCAGTTGAAATCAATCAGTGTAGTGCCCTTAAAAATGTCTTTTACCAGTACCAATAGCAGCAGAAAGATAGATTCTATTACTGCCCATTATACTGATGATTCCAGTGCAAAAATTGATATAACAGAATGTAGTTTCCAGTCCAATAACACCAGTGTGGCAACTGTTGGGGCAGATGGAACTGTAACAGCGAAAAAAGTAGGAAATGCAATTATTACAGTAAGTTATACAGAAAAAGAAATAACTGTAAGTACAACCATAACTGTTAGTATAACTGCTCCTACGCCTGGAGGGGGTGGCTGAGGTAGAAAATAGAACCTGATAGTTTATCAGGAACAAAGAGTTTTAAAAGTTATGAAAGTTATACTATAATAGTTTAAACAAAGGGAGCGGATAGGTTCTGGTGGACCTTACGGACTTCAAATCCGTGGGCGGTGATTTATGATTACCGTGGTGGGTTCGATTCCCACCCCTCCCGCCATTTCCAATTCAAATGCCCATTGTTGGTGTGCACAGATACCCAAAATGGGCATTTTATATTTTGAGTAATATAGAGTCTGTGTTAAAATAGATACTATCTAAAATAGATAATTTCTTAGTAATATATAGATTAGGACAATACCCTATCAATTTAAAAAGTATTTTGGTTTGAAATAGAGAGGTTTATCCATTTTGGATACCAGCAACAATTATAATAGTGATAATGGTAATAACAATGTTCGCTCTAACCGTGAGCTGGCTCAAATTCCCAGCGTTGAGGAAGTCTTACAACAGGCAGAGCTGAAAGCCTTAAGCAACCGTTATTCTCAAAAGATGGTAACTCCTCTGGTCAGGCAAGTTTTGGCTGAGGAAAGAAAAAAGATTAAAAACGGTGCTACCCCCTCTGCTATGGCTGATATCAAAAAAAAGTGTATGACATTAATAGAGGAAGAGTACCAGTCTTTTCTCAGGCCTGTTATTAATGCTACTGGGGTAATTTTACACACCAATCTGGGCAGAGCTGCCCTGGGACAAGCTATTATTAATAATTCGTTGCCTGTTTTAATGGGTTACAATAACCTGGAATATAACCTCCTCCCTGGAGAAAGGGGTAAGAGAGGAGAATTTACGGAGAGGATGCTCACTCTGTTCAGTCAGGCGGAAAGCTCCCTTATTCTCAATAACAATGCCGCTTGTGTCTTTTTAATCCTGAAGGTACTGGCTAAAGGCAAAGAAGTTATTATTTCCAGAGGTGAGCTGGTACAGATAGGCGGCGGTTTTCGTATCCCTGATATTTTGCGGGAAAGTGGTGCCTTGCTGCGGGAAGTGGGAACTACCAACCAGACCAACCTGTCTGATTACGAGGAAGCTATTACTGAACAGACTGCTTTAATACTGAAGGTACATCAGAGCAACTTTGCTATAGCCGGTTTCACGCAATCGGTAGATACCAGAGAGCTGAAGACACTGACGCAAAAATATAAAATCCCACTGGTGGTTGATCAGGGCAGTGGCGCCTTTCTACTCACCAGACAGTTTAGTTTAGAGCAGGAACCCATGGTACAGGATATAATAAGATCTGGGGCTGATCTGGTTTGCTTCAGTGCTGATAAATTATTCGGGGGTCCGCAGGGAGGGATTATCTGCGGCAAAAAAGAATATACCAGTCGGATCAGGAAAGACCCGCTCTATCGCACTTATCGAGTCGGTAAAATGACACTTTCCCTCCTACAATCTGTTCTGTTGTGCTATTTGCAGGGAAGAACTTTACAGGATTTACCGCTCTGGAGAATGATTTCCCTTTCTTCAGAGGAGATTAAAAAGAGATGTCAATCTTTGGCCCGGCGCCTCAGAAATGAAGGCATCCCTGCTTCTGTAATAGAAGGAGTATCTCTGATAGGAGGGGGGTCCCTGCCAGGGAAAACGCTGCCTACCTATCTTTTAGGAATTAAGACTGAAGGCAGTATTGAGGAATTAGATAGAAATCTGAGGCTTTCCCATCCGGCTGTTTTAGGACGGGTAAAGGACGATTATCTATTTTTTGACCCTCGTACCATAGAGCCCTGTTTTGATAAAAAGCTAACAGAGCTTATTATATCTGCTTTTTACCGAAAAAATTAATATATTGAAAATGAGGCAAAATTAACAATTTATGGCTATTTTTGGAACTGCCGGTCATATTGACCATGGTAAAACCAGTGTTATATACGCTCTAACCGGTATTGATGCCGACCGGCTGCCTGAGGAAAAATTGAGAGGTCTTACTATTGACCTTGGCTTTGCCTGGATGAATACCTCGCAGGGAGAAAAGATCGGCATTATCGATGTCCCTGGTCATGAACATTTTATCCGCAATATGATTACCGGTATAGCATCTGTGGATGCCTTTATCCTGGTAGTTGATGCCAAAGAAGGCTGGAAACCTCAAACCGAGGAACATTACCAGATTATCAGATTACTGGATATTAACTATGGCCTTATGGTAATCACCAAAACAGATCTGGTTTCTAAAGAACGGGTAAAGGAAGTAGAAAAGGAAATCAGAGATAAAACTAAGGGTTTAAACCAACCTGAGGTCCCAATTTTATATTTCAGTATTAATGATAAAGAGAGTATTGTTAAATTGAGGAGCCAGGTAGAAAGTATTAACAACACCATCCCTCCTAAGAAAGATATTGGGAAACCACGTTTATTTATTGACCGGGTTTTTGAGATTAAGGGTAGCGGTACTGTGGTTACCGGAACCCTGCTCAACGGGAATTTAGCCCAGAATCAAACAGTCTATCTCTTTCCTGCTTTGAAGCAGGTTCGATTGAGACAACTGCAAAGCTACAACACACCAACAGAAAAAGCACTGTCAGGGAATCGTATAGCCCTAAACCTTCCCGGAATAAAAAAAGAGGATATCAGCCGGGGTGACTTAATTTCCGATATTAAAAAATTTCATTCTGGAAATTTTCTGGAGGTTAGTCTTTCTCTGCTTCCCCAGAAGGACCCCTATCGCTTAAAAAATGGAACTGAGATAGAGTTTATTTCACATACCAAAATCTTAAGGGGTATCATTGTTTTTAAACAGAAAGAGATAGTCTCCGGGGAAAAGTCTTATGCCCAGATTCGTTTTCAGGAACATATTTATCCCATGATTGGTGATTATTTTATCATTCGTTTGCCTGGCATTAATGAAACCATTGGAGGAGGAAGATTACTCGCAGTAGAAGAAAGTAAATATAATTTCCATAATCAGGATTGGGGAAGCTGGCTGGCTAAAAGAGAGAAAATGGATATCAGTCAGCTTATTCTTAGTGAGCTTGAAAAACACCCCGCTATTAAAAAAGAAGAATTACTGGTCAACAGTCCGTTTTCTTCTGAGGAAATCTATCATCATTTAGAACAATTACATGAAAATAATTCTCTTTTTTTGGTGGGGAATTGGGTAGCAGATAAACAGTTTTGGATTAGGAGCGCTAATCAGGCAATAATTTATCTTGAGCAGAAACATAAAGACTATCCTTTAAAGCCAGGAATTTCTCTAACTGAACTAAAGAACCAGTATCCCAGGTTGCCGGAGGAACTGTTTCAGGGTTTGCTCAATTATCTGGCTGAAGAGAATAAAGTACAGATAAAAAGTGGTATGGCATCTTCTGTTCAGCATACCATCAGTCTTTCTGCCCAGCAGAATAAGAAAAGAGAGGCAATCCTGCAATACATAGCAAAGGATGCCACTAATCTGCCTACTGAGAAAGAATTAAGAAATATTTTTACGCAGGATACCGAACTTATTGAATATTTGTTAGAAAGTGGAGAGATTCTAAAATTGGAAGACCAGATATGTATTACTCCTTCTCTGTACCAGGAAATGAGAGATAAAATAGTAGAATTTTTAAAGAATAAGCAATCTATTACCATTGGTGAGGTGCGTGACTTACTGAATATCAGCCGAAAATATATTGTTCCCCTCTTGACCAGAATGGATGAAGAGGGTATAACCAGAAGAAAAGAAAATATAAGGGTACTCAACATGAAAGGAAAGACCTGTTAAGCAAGGGGGTGAGATGGATGTCAGAAGTGAAGAAATTAATGCAATTGGTTTCCGCTGCCGGGTGAGCAGCCAAATTAGGTTATGAGGATCTCGGTGAGATTCTCAAAAAGCTTAATCATATAACTGACAAAAATTTATTGAGCAGCTTTGAAAATAATGAAGATGCTGCAACTTATCGTCTGAATGATGATATTGCAGTCGTTTTTACTACTGACTTTATTACTCCTATCGTAGATGATCCATTCACCTTTGGCCAGATAGCCGCTGCCAATGCCCTGAGTGATGTTTTTGCCATGGGCGGTAAACCACTGTTAGCTTTAAATATTGTTTGTTTTCCTGCCGATCGCTTAGATGATCTGGAAGAGATAGTAGAAGGCGGGCTGAATAAGGTTAGAGAAGCTGGAGCAATTCTGGTGGGTGGACATAGCGTCAAAGACCATGAACCAAAGTATGGTCTGGCAGTACTTGGTGTAGTGCGCCCAGATAGGATAATCAGGAATAATAACAGCCAGGAAGGAGATAGTTTAATATTAACCAAACCATTAGGGACCGGTATAATCTCCACTGCACTTAAGGCAGAAGAAATATCCCCAGAAGATACAGCAGAGGCTGTTAAATGGATGGTAAAATTGAATAATATTTCTGAAATAATTCTACATTTGTCGCCTCATAGTATGACTGATATTACTGGGTTTGGTTTTATAGGGCATCTAAATGAAATGCTGAAAGATAGAGGGCTGGGAGCTGATATTCTGGTGGATGAGGTGCCACTGCTTGGGAAAGCCGGCGAGCTTGCCCAAAGAGATATTATCCCTGGTGGAAGTATATCCAATTATCAATACTTCTCCTGTGATGTTCAAAAAAGGGATAGTTTAGATCCGGCTAAAGAAATATTATTATATGATGCCCAAACTTCAGGCGGACTGCTTATTTCAGTCCAGGAGAAAGATGCCCGGCAACTCTTGAAATTGTTGGAGAGTGAAGGGTTTACCGAGAGTAAAATCGTGGGCAGAGTAAGAAAACTTAAGGAAAATGAAAAAAAGATCAGATTAGTATAATAGATAAAATTTTAAGTTCTGTAAATTCTAATTAAGAAAGAGGTTAAAAAAGCGATGCTTAAGAAAAGGTTTGCCCTTATAGTTGTCTTAATTTTAGCTATCTTTTTGGGGATAGGATACCTATTCAGCAAGATAGGTAACCAATATTCAGGACCACCGGTTTTAACTGTTTCAGAAGAGGTAGGGGATTTAGGGACTATAAAGGCTGACCAGCCCCAGGCTCATATTTTTACCCTGAAAAATGAAGGAGGAAAAGCACTTATTATTGAACGAGTACAGGCTTCCTGTGGGTGTACCGCTACTATGTTGTCAGATGAAAAGCTCTTACCTGGCAAAACTACCCAATTGGAAGTTACCTTCAATCCCAAAGGATATGAGGGAGAGGTATCGCATTCTGTCTACATTTACAGTAATGACCCGGAACTTCCCCGGAAGAGAATAGCCATAAAAGCAACTGTTGAGCCACTGCCTGCTCCTAAAATATACCTATCTAAAAACTACTGGAATCTGGGGTTACTCTCCTCAGGCGATTCTTCCTCATTTTCAGTACAAATTATCAATCGGGGCGAATTAGTGTTGAATATTGAAAATATAGTTCTGCCTGCCTCTGTTCAGTACCAGCCAGAGATAACTGAATTTCCCAGACAATTATCCCCGGAAGAGGAAATTGAGCTCACTTTTTTGTTTAATTCCAGTGGGGAGGGCACAGGGGTGTACCAGGAGAATATTCGCCTGGTCACCAATGACCCTAAGCATAAAAATGTAACCCTGCAGATGGAAGGTTACCTTAAAGAGAAAGAAGAATCTATCTCTATTATTCCATTACAGAAATTTGTAATTTCAGAAGAGATGGAACAAAAGGTTATTGAAGCAAAATTTCTGCTCAAAAATAACAGTGGTATTACATTGAAGCAGATTTCCATAACATCTTCTCAGGATTATATAACTCCGCATAATAAAGAGATTAGCTTATCTCCGGGAGAAGAAAAGGAAATTACCTTCAGAATTGAATCAGAAAATTTAGCTAATTTGGGCTTAAAAGAAATTATTAAGGAATATATTTACTTTAATATACCGGTACCAGTTGAAATTGATTTTAATCTTCCCTGAAGAATTGCCTCTGATAAACTCTCTATTCAGGGAAAAGATAATAAGGATTGTCAGGGGTTAGAGACCAAAGTATCAGTTAAAGGGGTAGCTGTTAAGATGTCAGATTCACTATTCCTTTTGCAAAAAATTCTGGTGCAGGGCATCTTTCCACCGGGAATTATTATTATATTAATAATACTACTTTATGCATTGTTAATTTTTCAGAAGAAAAAAATAGCAACCATCTTAACTTTATTTTTAGTTATTTCTTTGTTTTTATTGGGCTCCTGGTATGGGGAATATTTTTTACTTAGACCTCTGGAAAATAAATATACTTCTGGTGCCAATATAGCCGGATACCTTTTTAATCTTTCTAAACCGATCATTGTAGTATTATCCGGAAACGGAAATAATGTAAACCAGTCAACGGGAAGTAATAATGGTGAAGTGGGGGAAATTACTCAGGCACGTCTTTTAGGTGCCTATTTTCTTTATCAGGAAACACATTTTCCAGTTCTGGTTAGTGGAGGAATTGCCCCTGGATTTAGTGGAGATATAGCTTCAGCGGATCAGATGGAACGATTTTTAGTAAAACTTGGAATACCAGTCCAGGATATTATGAAGGAAAACCGGTCAGGCACTACTATGGAAAATGCCATTTTTGTGTTGGATTTGATGAGGACCCATCATTTTGAGCAAGCAATTCTGGTAACCAGTGCTCTCCATATGCCCAGGGCAATGCTCGCTTTTAAAAATGATAGTATAAAAGTTATTCCTGCTCCGGTAAATTTCCTGTATGAAAATATTAATCCCGGAATATTGGCCACCCTCCCGAATAGAAGCTCCTGGGAACATAATTTAAGGGCTTTACATGAATGGGTTGGAATAATTTATTATAAAATGCGTTTTCGTTAAATTTTTTTGGTTTCTATAAAAATAAACTAAGATTGTAGGGTGTAACGTGACGATTCACCATGAATATAACAGAAAGGAGATTCCAATTATGCCAATTTTACAAATTGAGATGATAAAGGGAAGAACAGTTGAACAAAAAAGAGAGTTGGTAAAGCAGGTAACCAATGCTGTTTCGCAAACTCTCAATTGTCCCAAAGATGCTGTAAGCATTATTATCAGAGAAATGGAAGTGGATAATTTTGCCAAAGCTGGAATATTATGGTCTGACAGTAAATAATATATTCCTTAATTAATTGATAAAATAATAATTCGATATATTTGCCAAAACAGTTCAAGGAGGAAAGTAGATAAATTTTTTTAATGATTTAAGGGCTATCTTTCACAACAGAATATTGGCAATTGCATTTTTTACCTGGGTGACTAATCAGGCAATCAAATTAACTCTGTATTTTGTAGCAGAAAAGAAATGGGACCTGGGAAGGTTTTTTGGAGCAGGAGGAATGCCCAGCACTCACTCTGCCCTTTCAGTCAGTGTGGCAGTCTCCATTGGTTTTATGGTAGGCTGGGATTCTCCTTTATTTGCCCTGGCATGTGTGTTAGCTATAGTGGTTATGGCTGATGCTGCCGGAGTTAGAAGGGCTACCGGCGAACAGGCCAAAGTATTGAATAAACTTATGCTGATATTTTTTAAAGAAAAGAGACTCAAGAACGAACGTATGGAAGAACTAATTGGTCATACACCATTTGAAGTAATTGTAGGAGCAATTATCGGTCTGGTAATAGCAACCATATTTTCCTCCTGTCTTTTAAAATAATATGAAAAATGGTGTTTATCTCTAATTTTGAGATTAAAACTCACAAAAAATATGCTTATCAGAAAGGTATATAATCTATGGATTATAAGTTAGATTCTAAAGACCTTTTTGAATTACAAAAAGCCCAGCAGGATGAGCTGGTTGGAGAACAGGTCTATGGGAAGTTAGCTAAATTGGTGAAAGATTCCCATAATAGTAAGATATTGGCCAAGATTTCCCAGGATGAAGAAAAGCATGCCAGGATGTTTCAGAAATATACCAAAATGGATTTAAAGTCAGATAAATGGAAAGTATTTTTTTATGTCTCTATTTCCAGGGTGTTTGGTCTAACCTTTGGTATTAAGTTACAGGAAAAAGCGGAAGAAGAGGCACAAAAATTTTATAGACTTATGGCCAACCCCATACCAGAACTAAAAGAGATAATAGAGGATGAGGAAAAACATGAAGCTGAATTGATCAGCATGATAAAGGAAGAAAAGCTCTCCTACATGGGCTCCATTGTCCTGGGTTTGAATGATGCACTGGTGGAATTGACCGGAGCATTGGCTGGCTTTACCCTGTCAATTCAAAACTCCAGAATCATTGCGCTCTTAGGATTAATTACTGGAATTTCTGCTTCCCTTTCCATGGCTGCCAGTGAATATTTATCTACTAAAGCAGAACCAGATCCGGAAGAACATAAAAGAGCAAAGAGGTCAGCTCTCTATACAGGTATTGCCTATATCTTTACTGTTATTGCCTTGGTTATCCCCTATTTTATAAGCAGAAATTATTTGATCAGCCTTTTTATGACCATTATAGTGGCATTAGCTATTATTTTTGTTTTTAATTATTATATTTCGGTAGTCAATGATTATAATTTTAAGAGAAGATTCCTGGAGATGGCTTCTATCAGTATTGGCGTGGCAGCCCTTTCTTTTCTGATAGGATATCTGGTAAAAACTTTTTTAGGTTTTGAAATATAGTTATTAAAAATTAGGTATAACGCTATAAAAAAGCATCTTTTCAATTATTTTTATAAAATAATCACAAAATATTTATTTTTCTCTTGACATAAGCAATAGTAATAGATAATATGAGAACAATTTAATTCAAAAAGTAAAAAGAATGCTAAAAGACAAAAACATTTTAGAACAACAAAATATAAATATCAGTAATTTCTATTTTAACTTCTACTTTACCTCGGAGGTGGATGCCTTGAAGGATTAGTAGAAGGAGACCATAAGTTTTCACTAAATACCACAGGCATTTACCTCAAGAAAGGTAGAGACCTGTGGTATTTTTATCTAACCACGGGTGATTAATTCATTCGTGGTTTTTTTATTTTAAGGGTAAAGGGGGAATTATTATGTAAACAGTCGGAAAGATGGGGAGTGCAGAAGAGAGTAGTTATCTGAGTTAAGCAGATAGTTGTAAAAAAAGATGTTTTGATTAAATTAAAAAACTCAAAAATAAAGGAGAAGACTATGAGCAGAAATATTTCAGGATTAATAAAAATCGTTTTATTAATTGCATTAATAGCAAGCGTTAGCTCAGGAGCACTTGCTCAGGTGAATATTGAGGAAGCCAAAAAGACAGCGATAGGTTGGATTGATAACAACGCTGAACATATCAGTGATGTTTCTTACAAGATCTGGGGGTATGCCGAAATAGGTCTTACTGAGTTCAGATCATCCGATCTTTTAGTAAGTGAACTTGAGCAGAATGGATTTGAGGTAGAACGAGGTCTGGCTGGTATGCCTACCAGTTTTGTAGGTACCTATACATATGGAACAGGAAAACCTATCATCGGTATTTTAGCTGAATATGATGCCCTGCCAAATGGACATAGCTGTGGCCATAATTTATTTGGCACCGGCAGCGTATCAGCGGCCATAGCCCTCAGAGAGGCCATGGAAAAATACAATATTAACGGCACTATAAAACTCTTTGGTACACCTACAGAAGATACTCATGGTGGTAAGGTTTGGCTTGCCCGGGAGGGTGTCTTTAATGGTTGTGACGTATTCTTAACCTGGCATCCTGGTACCAAGAATGAATCCAACTATGGTTCCAATTTAGCGGTACAGATTTTAGAAGTCAGCTATAAAGGAGTAAGTTCCCATGCTGGTGCTGCACCTGAAAAGGGACGTTCGGCATTAGATGGTTTAACCATAGGTTCCATTTCTATGGAATTTTTACGAGAGCATATGATTGAACCGATGAGAATCCAGTATATTATTACCAATGGAGGAGAGGCACCTAACTCAGTTCCGCAATTCTCTCAGATGAGATTGGTTATCCGAGGCCCTATGATGAAAGATATTGATTACCTTCGCTCTAGAGAAGGAGGGGTGGATGATTGTTTGCGTGCCGGAGCCTTAGCCAGCGGGACTGATGTAACCCTTCAGGTAGTCGGTGCCTTCTACAACGAAATTTCCAATAGAGCGGGCTCTGACCTGGTTATTGAAAATATGAGATATATCGGAGCACCTATTTTCACAGAAGAAGAAAATCAGTTAGCCCAATCCATAGGCGAAAAATATAATACTCCATTGGGTAAACTGGATAGTTCTATTCGTGAACCAAAAGAGGTTGTTTCCAAAGCTTCCGCCGATACCGGTGATGTAAGTTACATAGCTCCACTTATAGGTTTTAATACTGCCACTGAAGCCCTTGAAACACCCGGTCACAGTGATGCTAAACGGGAACAGGTGGGCACTTCTATCGGCTGGAAGGGTATGGTATTTGCAGCAAAAGTAATGAGTTGCACTGGGCTTGACCTCCTAACCGATGAGGCAAAATTAGATGCCGTTCAGGCTGAATACCAGGAGAGAATGGCTGGAGTAGATTACCATGCAGTTATCCCGGCTGATCTATGGCCGCCTATTCCGAAAGAGAATCCTACTGATTTTAAGGGACCCGCTGTACCTGTCTATCCACCTGCAAAGGCGCCAGAATCATTACTCTATTGGAAAACAAAATAAAATCAGGTTTTATTAAATAGAACAATAGCGAGAGATGCAGGTGGAAATAGACCAAATGCAATGTTTCCGCCTGCAGGTTTCCCTAACAATATCTTAACAATCTTGATCTAAAAGTTTTCATTTATCTTCAGCTAACTAAACTTTCCTGAGTCAATACATAATAACCATTTAAATAAATTGCCAGCTTAACCTTATTAATCTATAATCTAATTTAGACTATTCCCCTTTGAAGATCATGGGGCACTACCATACCAATAGAAAAATATTGTATTATTAAAAATAAAGAGAGTGGAGAATTATTTTTATGCTATTTTGGTTAATAACTGGAATATTACTACTGTTTTCTTTTCTGGTGGACCCTGATAAGTCCAGGAAAGCTGTAAGGATAGCTTACCAAAGACTTCTCGCTATTTTCCCATCTTTACTGGCTATGCTTATTCTGGTATCCCTGGTTTTGTATCTTTTCCCTCAAGATAGGATTATTTTCTACCTCGGTAATGGAAGAAAAATAGTAAATATTATTATAGCAGCACTGGTTGGCTCTATCGCAGCTGTTCCTGGATTTATTGCTTTTCCTTTAGCCGGTATACTGAGAGATAATGGTATATCTTATACCATAATTGCTGTTTTTACTACCACCTTGATGATGGTCGGTGTTACCACTTTCCCAGTGGAAGTCACTTATCTGGGCAAAAAGGTGGCACTTATCCGCAATATCATTGGTTTTGTGATTGCACTCATAGTAGCTCTTTTAATTGGTCTTTATTTTGGCGAGGTTACTCTATGAAGAAAAGACAAACAAAAGGAAAGAGCAGGTTCCTCAAAAATTTATACTGGATGGGTGTTTTAGTATATTTCATCTATCTTCTTTACTCCTGGCTGTTTCAGGTTCCCTCCGGCAGAGAGATTGGTCAGAACCTGGTAGCTTATTTATTAACTATGGGTAAAATATTACCCTGTTCTTTTATCCTGATTGGTTTATTTGAGGTCTGGATTCCACGGGAAATAGTAGAGCCACATTTGGGGTATCAGGGAGGCATTCGCGGATATATCTTGGCTATTGTTCTGGCTGGAACTATGGCTGGAGGGTTATTGGTAGCCTTACCAGTGTCATCTGCCTTATACCATAAAGGGGCCAGGCTTAGTGTAATTTTTACCTTTCTGGGCGCATCAGCAGTGGTTAGAATCCCTATGACTCTGTTTGAGGTATCCTTTCTGGGAGTGGAGTTTACCGCTGTACGCTGGTTGGTATCGGTACCGTTAATTATAATTTCATCTCTTTTTCTGGAAAAATATTTATCGAAAGAGAAATTTGGTATAAAATAATTAAGAGAATAGAAGGATATTTCCCAATAGAGGTGATTTGTGGTGAAAAAAATACTATTTGGAATTACGTTAGAGTGCCTGGTAGGTGATATTGCTGATCAAAAAGATATAACAGCAGTGGTAAATGCTGCTAATGCTCAGTTGAGAACTGGTGGTGGAGTAGCCGGTGCATTGCATCGGGCAGCCGGACCTGGGTTAGAAGAAGAGGGGAGAGATCTGGCGCCCATTAAACCCGGTCAGGCAGTTATTACCGGTGGACATAACCTTCCCAATAGATATGTCATCCATTGTCTTGGGCCGGTTTATGGTATTGATAGTCCGGAAGATATATTGTTAGCCGATTGTTATCGGAATACCCTGCTTTTAGCGGACCAGCACCGAATTGATTCACTTGCCTTCCCGGCAATATCTACCGGTATCTTTGGTTACCCAGTGGAAGAGGCTACCCAGGTTGTTTTCCATACTATTAAAAAGATATTACCGGGATTGACCCATGTAAAATATATTCGTTTTGTTCTGTATGATCAGAGTATGCTTACCGTCTATGAAAAATATTTAGAAAAGTTATAAAAATAATCCTTGCTTTTTAAATAATATGATATAAACTGTATTTAAAATTTATAACAATTTTTGATATTTACTATTTTTTTCTATAATAGTATCAATATTCAGAAGGAGAGTTGGTGAATCATAAAATACTTCCAGATGACCATGTGATGTCTGGGAAAAAAATAAAAAAGAGATTGCTCCCTTTAGGTCCAGTGCCTGATCTCGAAGAACATGTCCGGCCGGATTGGTGGAGACATATTTTTAATTACCTCTATTTAAAGACCGATGGCGATGTAGTGGAAGATATCGGTATAACCCGCTGGGAAGTTGATTTATTTCAAAATATCTTAAAACTATCTCCTGGAGACAAAATTCTTGATCTGTGCTGTGGGCAGGGAAGGCATTCTTTAGAATTAGGCAGAAGAAATTTTAAAAATGTGGAGGGTCTTGACCGCTCTCATTATCTTATTCAGAGAGCAAAAGCTTTAGCTAAAAGAGAAGATATTAACATTAAATTCAGGGAAGGAGATGCCCGAAAAATATCATCTACCCCCGATACCTATGATGTGGTGGCTATTTTAGGTAATAGTTTTGGTTACTTTGATTCCATACAGGATGATCTTAAAGTATTGAAAGAGGTTTTTAGAATTTTAAAACCATGGGGAAAACTTCTGATTGAGGTTTCCGATGGAGAATATCTAAAAAAGACCTTTCAAAACCGTTCCTGGGAATGGATAGATAAAAGGCATTTTGTCTGCCGGGAACGCTCACTTTCCCATGACCAGCAAAAGCTAATCTCCAGAGAAATCATTAACCACCTGGAAAAAGGAGTGATAGCAGACCAGTTTTATGCTGAACGGCTATATTCGAAGAAAAGTTTATCACATCTTTTAAAAATTGCCGGTTTCTCTGATATAGTTTTTCACAAAGAATTCTCACCAAGCTCCAAACGTAATCAGGACCTGGGAATGATGGAAAGGTGTTTAATTGTTACCTCTGTTGCTAAAAAAGAGTGGACCCCACAAAGAAAGAAGATTAAAGAAAAGCTAAAAAATATAACTGTGGTATTAGGTGACCCTCACAAGCCAGACCCCTTAAAACCATCTACTATCTTTGATGATGATGATTTATATACTATTGACCAGCTAAAATCCGGACTGAAAGAGTTAAGTGGATATAGTTTTGAATACCTCTGTGACCATGATAATTTAATCCGGGATTTAAGTAAAGTAAAGGAAAAGACTGGTTTTATCTTTAACCTCTGTGATGAAGGGTATGATAATGAGGCGCAAAAAGAGCTCCATATCCCATCTTTGCTGGAAGTATTAGGCATACCGTATAGTGGCTCAGGTCCGCAATGTTTGGCCTATTGTTATGATAAATCCCTGGTACGGGGTATTGCTCGAGAGATGGGTATCCCGGTGCCGGAAGCCTTTTTTATCAAACCAGAAGATGCTACCTTTGAATTACCTTTCAGTTTTCCAGTGATAGTAAAACCAAATTTTGGAGATTCCAGTTTTGGTATAACCGAGAAAAGTGTGGCATATAGTTTTGAGGAAATAGTGAATGCGATTACCGATATCCGGGGAAAATACGGCTATGACAAGCCGATTTTGGTGGAGGAGTTCCTTACCGGTAAAGACCTCAGTGTTGGTATTATTGGAAACCCTCCCGAATCATATACAGTATTACCCATTATTATGGCCGACTATTCTTCCCTGCCAGAAGATTTGCCCAGGATATGTGGTTATGAGTCCAAATGGCTGCCTGATACGCCTTATTGGTCTATCAAATCCATACCGGCTAATCTTTCTGAACATACCGAAAAATTTATTATTGAAAGCTGTTTAAAGCTATCTGAGAGATTGGAATGCCGTGATTATTGCCGGTTTGACTGGAGGCTGGATGCCCATAATAACCCAAAGCTTTTAGAGGTTAACCCCAATCCTGGCTGGTGCTGGGATGGTCATTTAGCCAAAATGGCAGAACTTGCTGGTATTTCCTACCATAAAATGCTTGAGATGATACTGCAGGCAGCAGAACAGCGTATTAGCCGAAAACAGTAGCGAGATAACAATAAAGTATTAAAATATTATAAACGTTTATTCTACTTTAATAACTTCTGTTCAATAACTTCAAAGAAAACCTTTACCAGCTCCGGGTCAAATTGAGTACCGGCATTTCTCCTGATTTCTGCTAATGCCTGCTCTCTGGTTAACGGTTTTTTATAAGGTCTCGTAGCCTGCATGGTATCAAAGGCATCAACGATGGAGATAATCCTGGAAAGTAAAGGAATATCTTTTCCCTTCAAGCCAGAGGGGTATCCATTACCATCCCACCTTTCATGGTGGTACAATATTTCATTGGCAATTGAAGAAAAATCTGGAATATTTTTGGCAATCCGATACCCAATATTGGTATGATTCTTTAATACTCTCCATTCCTCATCTGTGAGAGGTGCTACCTTAAATAAAATTTTTTCCGGGACGCCAATTTTACCAATATCATGTAGCAGTGCTAATAGACGAAGTTTATCCAGGTCATAAGGACTTAGCCCGATCTTTTTGCCCATCATAGAGGCAATATTTACCAGACGCTGAGCATGTTTTTCTGTATGCATATCCCGTTCTAAGAGTATGGATAGAAAAGCATCCAATAGAAATTTTTCCTTGCTTTTAACATTTAACAGCTTATTCTGGTACATTTTTTTATCAGCTTCTCTGAAAATTGCCTCATAGTCTGAAAAGTTACCTTCCTGAGTGGCAAAACCCATGGAAATGTTAGGGTTCAGGTAGAGTGGTTCAAAGTTATTTTGTTGGCAATCATTAATTATCCTCTGACAGTAAGTTTCCGCGGCAGCTGACGAGGTATTGGGAAGGACTATGGCAAATTCATCACCTCCCAGCCGTGCTAAAATATCTACTTCCCGGGAATTGCGTTTTAAAATATTAGCCAGATTTTTAAGCAACTGGTTACCCTGGTGATGCCCGAAGGCATCATTTACTGCCTTTAATCCATTTACATCAACCATTACCATACTCAAAGGGTAAAATCGGGGATGATTCATTCTTTTTAATTCTTCTTCAAAATAAGCCCTGTTATAGAGACCGGTAAGTGTATCATGAAAACTGATATAAATAATCTTTTCTTCACTCTGTTTACGGGTAATAGCCGTAGCAGCCTGTACCGCAACTATTTCCATAAGTTTAATATCTTTGCTGGAATAGGAAACAGGATTATTATAATCCTGGACTACTATTACCCCGAAAACTTTTCCTTCCATTTTTAAGGGAACACCCAGCCAGCATATATTTTTAGAAAGAGGCCCATAAATATCTATCTTTCTTTCTAAGACCAATTCCTGCATCTGGCTATAATTTAAGAGTAAAGATTGTTGTCCCTTAATCAGGTAACCGGTAAGAGTATTTTTAAGGCTGACATCTATGGGAGTGGAATTTTCGTCTAGTTCATCACTATAGTAGACAAATGATATCTTATCCTTTTCTTCATTCAAAAGAGCAATATAAAAATTGTTGGCATTAATAACTTTTTTCAATCCTGTATGAATACTTCTATAGAGCTGGGCAAGACTCATAGGGGAACTGGCTGCCTCTGAAATATTATAGAGAACCTGCTGCAACTCTTCATTCTGTTTTTGCTCGGTAATATCTTCATAGAGACCAATAACTCCGCTGGTCTGGTCCTTAATCTTCATTTGAGAGGAGGATATCTGTACCGGAATTAACCTGCCATCTTTTGCTTTACGTATAGTTTCAAATCTGACAAAGTTTGAATAGAAAGTCTTTCTGGTTAATTCTTCACCTTCCTCTTTTTTCCCGGGGGGATAAAAATTGGCAGCACCAAGTTTTTTACCTATGACATCTTTCCGATTATAACCGAAAAGTTCTGTAAACCTTGGATTGATATCTAATACAGTATCCTCTTTATCTAAATAGACTGAAGCCAAAGGATTGCTTATGAAGAGCGATGCAAATTTTTCTTGATTCTGATGAATTTCTTTTTCTGCTATCTTTCTTTCAATAGCGGCAGCAATAAGTTCGGAAATAAATTCCAGAGAATTGATATCATTTTCAGTATAGGCATCTGGCATACTGTAATTAGCCACTGACATACAGCCTAAAAGGTGTATCCCAATTTTTAAGGGAACTCCAAGCCAGGAGGTGTTCTCAGTCAGCGTCTTTGTCTCAATTAGCTTAATATGGCCTGTCTCGGCAAGTCTTAATATTTTTTCATAATTTACCAGCAGTGGTTTACCATATTTGATGGTATAGCTGGCCAGGCCTTCTAAAAAACTCTGCTCATTTTCTTTCTCTGGCTCGTTCTTTTCGTCAACAAAATAAGGGAAAGTCAGCCGGTTTTTCTCTTTATCCCAGAGGGCGATATGGAAATTAACTGCAAATAGGACTCTGTTTAATTCACTATAAATAATATCATATAGTTCTGCTAAAGAAATATTATTATTAGCTATTCTGGAAATGTTGAAAAAAGCCCTGTGCAATCTCTGATTCAATTTTCTTTGAGAGATATCCTTTAGGGTAATAAAATTTCCCTGATAACTCTTCTCAGGACTAAAGAGGGGATAACCAGAAATTTCAATCTCTACCCTTGAATGATCTTTTTTGGTCAAGATAGCTTCCAGGGTCCTGATTTCTGATTTTGGGTTTTTTAGATACTCAGCATAATGCTTATTGTTATCTTCTGTAAATAGAAGAATTGTGGCGATTTTTTTATTTATTAAATCTTCTGGCTGGTAATTAAAAAGTTGGCTGAACTGGTGGTTTACACTAAGAACTTCTCCATTTTTATCAATAACAAGTGCTGCTTCCGGATTATAAAAAAAGAAAGAATCTTCAAAGATGGATTTATCTTTAGAAAAGGAAGAAGATATTTGTTTTTTTATTTTTTCTTTTGACTTTGACAAACTCTGTTACCAGCTTTTTAATATTTAAGCATGTACCTTCATTCTGCCAAAGGCTTACTTACAATTATAGGATAAATAAAAATTATATGCAAGGAAACCGAAGATACCACAAAAATTTACACCATCTCTGAAAACCCTTTAATTGTATTAGTTTACAGATAACATATTCTTATTATGTTTATTTGAGTGGGAATCATGTTCAATTAACAGATACTTTGCTTTAATTATGTTATATAGTCAGAGCGCTATTGATAGGAATAGACAATGAAGATAAAGTTTTTTCTGATGATAGTGTAAAATTTTAGTAGGGGTTTTCTAAGATATCACTTGCCAGTGAGTTAACAAAAAAGGTAGACTT
>ERZ795049.2978-NODE-2978-length-18662-cov-16.093674_pt1 | contig 18662 bp, 10 predicted proteins | sample MGYA00375133_ERZ795049 | MGnify/ENA primary metagenome ERZ795049 (study PRJEB30178, sample SAMN05720147) | activated sludge metagenome | isolation source: anaerobic digester from wastewater treatment plant | place: Japan | collected 2015-04-20 ...
GTATAGTAGTTGACGCCCAGCAACGCGACCTCGTCGCCGGTGTCAGTCCAGCGCAGTACGCCTTCGGCGTCGACCCGTGCCAAACGGTCGGCCCCAGCCAGCAGAGTCTGCGCCAGCAACAGCCCCATCACGACCATCCCCGCTCGTTTCATCATCATTTTGCTCCTCTCATCCCGTCCGTTCCGTCCGCGTGTATCCTCTATTGTTGCGAGCGGCAGAATATTATATACTTTGGCCCTCTTTTGATCAAAGACGAAACCAGTGGACACGCGCATGAATGAGCGTACATTGACAGCAAAAATAACCGGTATCGGTAAGGCGTTGCCCGAAAGACGACTGACCAACGCCGACCTTGAGAAGATGGTCGAGACCAGCGACGCCTGGATCCGGCAGCGTGTAGGCATCCGCGAGCGACGCATCGCCGCGCCGGGCGAATACACCTCCGACCTCGCCGCGCGGGCGGCCGCAGCGGCCTTGGCCCAGTCGGGCGTTGCGGCCGACCAGATCGACCTGATCCTGGTCGCAACCTCTACACCCGACGCGGTCTACCCGTCGGTAGCCTGCCTGGTGCAAAAGGCCATAGGCGCGCTCCATGCGGGCGTGCTGGACATCAGCGCCGCCTGTACCGGCTTTGTCTACGGCGCGCACCTCGCCTGGGGCATGATCCGTTCCGGCCTGGCGAAGCACGTTCTGGTTATCGGTGCTGAGGTGAACAGTGCGGTCGTCAATTGGAAAGACCGCGACACCTGTATCCTGTTCGGTGACGGCGCGGGCGCTGCCGTGTTCAGCGCGCATGAGGCCACCACTGACGGCGTGCTCTCCGCGAAACTGGGCGGCGACGGCAACCTGACCGATCTGCTGGAGATCGCCAACAGCGGCGTCCGTCCCAATCCGGATGTGCCGGGGCGTTACATCACCATGCAGGGCAACGAAGTCTTCAAGCAGGCAGTGCGCAACATGTCGGAATGTGCCGTATGCGCGCTCGACCGCGCCGGACTCAGCTCGAACGATATTTCGCTGATGATTGCCCACCAAGCCAACACCCGCATCATTGATGCCGTAGCCAGACGACTCGACTTGCCCTCCGAAAAGGTCTTCGTCAACATCGCCGACTACGGCAACACCTCGGCCGCCACGATCCCGATCGCACTCTGCGAAGCACTGGAACAAGGCCGCGTCAAAAAGGGCGACGTACTGGTACTGGTCGCCTTCGGCGCGGGCTTGACGTGGGGTGCCCTGACGTTGCGTTGGGTCTAGCACTGCGCAGATCTGCGCAGCGAAAAAGCTTCAGGGTTGACATCATGAAAACCGCCGTTCTATGTCTGGCACTCTGCGTCGCAGGCGTCGGCGCGGTGCAGGCCGACAACCGCGCGTCGAATGCTGCGGCGCGCCCGGCGGTTGACCGTTGCCTGCAACACATCCGCGCCTGCCAACTCGAGGACGGCGCGTTCGCGTAGGTCAGCCCGCAAGGACGCCCCGGCGCACCGGTCTGGATCGTGCCCTACTTCTCCGAACCGACGCGCCTCTGGCGCGCACGCGTGATTTTTACACTCGCGCCCCGCGACTTGCGGCCAGCCCTGCCCTCCAAAAAACCTTCGTGTCCTTCGTGGTGAAACCAACTTGTTTTTTATCGCGCTTGTCGAGCCGTAAGGCAATCGCACCTTAGGCGCGGCCCTTGGCCTTGAGAAACTCGATGCAGCCGCGAATGTTGTTGAGCGTATTCGGGTCCGCCTCGCTTTCCACAATGTACCACTCGGTCACATCCGCCTCGGCGGCCGCGAAGACCTCGTCCCACTTCACGCCCTGCTTGCCTTCCGGCACCTGGCCCAGAATACCGGGACCGGGGTAGATCTCCTTCGCGTGCAGCGTGCGTGAACGGTTCGGAAACTTCTTGAGCCAGTAAACCGGATCTTCACCGGCCGAGACCACATGGCCGACGTCCAGTTGCTGGCAGACATCCGGCGACGCATGACTGAAAAAGATGTCCCACTTGCAGCGGCCGTCAAACTTGTCTTTGAACTCGTGCTGGTGGTTGTGATAGCCGACAAACATGCCAGCCGCTTTGGCGGTCACTGCGGCCTCCGAGAAGATCTTCGCGAAATCGATCCAGCCTTGAGCGTCCTTGGCGTTCATGCCCGGCACGATCAAGTACTTGTTACCGATCTCCTGATTGAACTCGATGGTCTTGGCGATATTGTTCGGCTTGATCGAGTCGAGCCCCGTGTGGGTACCGCAGGCGACCAGACCGAGGTCAGACAGGATCTGCTTCAGCTCTTTGGCGCTCTTGCCGTAGTAGCCCGCGAACTCGACGCCCGCGTACCCCATCTCCTTGATCGCCCTAAGTGTGCCGATCAGATCCTTTTCACACAGCTTGCGTACAGAATAGAGCTGCACACCGGTCCGTATCTTAGCCTTTTTACCGGCCGATGCGGCGGCTTGAGACAACACCGGCGCGGTGAGCGCCAGACTAGCGGCACCGGCCTTGATGAAATCGCGGCGAGAAAACTGCATCATGATATCTTCCTCTTTTTGTAGTCCGTGACCGTTCCCCTCCGGAACGTGAAATCAGACACAGTATCGCAAAAAATCCGGTTCGCCGCAATAACGTGGAACCGATTGCTACCCGCCGTTTCCCGGCTGGACAGCCGCGCGCGGCGTAAGGTATTATTACCCGCATGGCATTAGAGGCTCCTGCCAGACCCTTTGCTTGCAGGTGTGGCACGGGCATCTTGCCCGTGTTTCATGGGTGTGGCACGGGCATCTTGCCCGTGTTTCATGGGTGTGGCACGGGCATCTTGCCCGTGTTTCATGGGCGGGACGCCCATGCCACGAAGGGTTTTGCAAGACCTCATTATTTTTCGCCGTCATGCGATACGAAACAGAAACAGAAAAGGAGCAACTGCCATGAGAACGATCCGCCCATTGCTTCACATGCTTGTCATCATAGCCGCTCTCCCCTGCGTGAGTTTGGCCCAGTCGACCGAACACACCATGAAGGGCCATGATCCAATGGGCACCTCGTCGTTTAATACCGGCGGGCAGTGGGATGACGGGCAAGCGCCCAAAGCCGGCCACACCTATGTCGCCAACTTCCAGTTGCGCACGCCGCCCTCGGGCAGCAGCCATACCTTCGCGGGTGACCTGTTGACCGTCACCGGCAACATCCTCTGCAAAGGTCCCAACAATGGTTCGATCACGGTTCCCGCCATGATCCTGCGTGGAGCAATCAACAATGGTACGGGCCACACCACCGCAAAAGTCTACGGTGCCATCACCATCCCGGAGGACGCGACAGCGACCTTTGGTACTGGCCATGAGGAAGACCGCCGTATCCTCCAAATCTTCGCCCCGCTCACGGGCAGTGGCGCACTAAAACTTTTCATCCCGCGCCCCACAGGTGATATGAAAGAGATTTTGTTGCAGGCTGACAATACCGCCTTCACCGGCCCCATCACGATGATCGGCACCGGCAAGTTCTCGATCTATGACGAAAACAATCTAGGCGGCAACCCGCCGACGTGGAATCCCCAACAACTGACGCTGAACGGCTCGGTCCTGCGCGCCCAGAACACCCTGACGCTCGACGATCCCAACCGCGGCATCTGGCTCAACAACGAGAACAACCCAAAATCGCACATCTATCCCGGCGGCTGCTTCGAAATCGCCAGAGACGCCACCGTGACCATCGACTGCCTGATCGGCGGCGAGGGACCGTTCAAGAAGACCGACTTCGGTACGCTGATCTTGACGGCCACCAACACCTTCACTGGGTCCACCACCGTGAGCGCCGGCACGCTACTGATCAACAGCCCCACGAATGCAAGCCCCTCGCTTTCCGTTTCTACCGGCGCGGCCCTCGGCGGCACCGGCACCGTCTACAGCGCCGTCTCTTTAGCATCCGGTGTCGGACTGACGCTCGCCGGCAACGGGCACGGCACCCTCACGCTCGCGCATGCGGCAGGCGTGACGCTTGACTCGGTCACAATGAGCTTCGACCTGCGCGCCCCGGCCGATGGCATTTCCGACTGTCTCGCGCTGGGCGGACCGCTTGCGCTTCTCGGCGCGAGCACCCTGACCCTCACCCTGCCCGAGAGCGGACTGCCCGCCGGCAGCTACCCGCTCATCACCTATCCCTCCTACAGCGGCGACGGCACCCTCGCCCTAACGGTCGCCTACCCCAACGCCACCTTGACGATCGGTGCAACCGCCGTAACGCTGGAAGTGACTGGTTCGGGCACCGTGCCGCGCATGACTTGGCAGGGCAACGTCGCCGCCAATACCTGGGACTTCACGTCCGGCAACTGGCTGCCCGCGGACGCACCTTTCAGTGACGGCACCGATGTGCTGTTCGACGACAGTGGCGTCGCCTCCGTACCGGTGTTGCTCGCGACGGATGTGGCGCCGCACAGTATCACGCTGGCCGCGACCAACAACGCCTACACGCTGGACGCCGATGTCCACACGCTCGTCGCGCACGATGTGGTCAAGCTCGGTACCGCCGCACTGACGCTCAAGGGGCGGCACCAGTACAGCACGCTGACCGTCGGGCAGATCGTCGGCAGCACGTATGAAGGCGGCGGCGCACTGACACTGGAAGGCACGCTCGCCATCGGCACAGAGATCCTCGTACGCCCCGGTGCGGGCACCCTCTCCCAATCGGCAACGGCGATCATCGAGGGCCCCGGCGACATTACGCTCGGCAGCTCGGCCGACCTGCGCGGAACCAACACGTTTGACGGTACCGCGACGTTCGGCTATGCAGAACAGACCAAGACCTTCACGCTTTACAATGACCGCGCGCTCGGCTCGACGGTGGGTGGCACCGTGCTGCGCGGCGGGACGGCGGGCGGCTACAACCACTTGAAGATCGCCAACGGCGTCACCGTAACCGACGAACTCCTGACCGTCACTGGCGGTAGCGGACGGCGCGCGGGCCTGTGGACGACCGGCGGCAGCACTGCCTGCTGGGATGGTGACATCCTGATCGCCTCGGACGGCCAGTTGCAGATTGGCAGTGCTGGCGGCAGTACCTTCACACTCGGCTCGCTCGGACGCACCGTCATCACCAACGCCGGCACGGTGACTACCTCTTTCCGCGATGGAGGGACCACCATTTTGAATAGCCGTTTCGCGATGCCCACGGTAAATTTCAATCGCGACGACAAAGGGACGTTGGTCATCCGCTCATCGGACAACACAGTGGCCGGTGTCGGTTTCCTTGAGGGCAACATCCGGCTTGAGACCGACGCGGCTTTCGCGACGCCGCCCCCGATGAACATCGGCAAAGGATACGAAAACACCGGCAACAAGGCCACGTTGGATCTCAACGGCCATACGCTCGCGCTCAGACGTATCATCGACCTGCACTGGGACGGCTTCAACGGCACACCGAACGAAGGTTACCAGCGGATCCTCTGCGCCGTACCCTCCACACTGATCGTGAACGGCGACATCGCCAGCAGCTACACGCGCGTCGGCAGCATCATGAGCGGACCGCTCACCTTCATCAAGGACGGCAGCGGCACGTTCGCCCTCGGCCAGACCAACGCCCTTTCCGGCGCCGTGATCGTCAGCAACGGCGTGCTCGCCGTCACCGCGACCGGCAGCTTCGGGCCCGATGCCGTTCAGGTCATCGTGGCGGGTGGCACGCTCTCGCTCTCCAACAACACCGCCCTCTGCAGCGACGCGGCCGTCACCTTCGCGGAGAACGGCACCGGCGTGATCGACCTCCCGAACAACGTGAACGTCACGGTCGACACCCTCTGGTTCGGGGACAAACAGCGGCCCGGCGGCACATACGGCGCACCGGGCAGTGGCGCACAGCGTACAGACGCCACCCGCTTCTCCGGCACGGGCCTGCTGATCGTGCGGCGCGGTAATGGCGGCACGGTGATGATCCTCAACTGAACAAGCCGTTACGCAAGAACGAGAAGGAACAAAACCTTTCAATGGGTTGTCCGCTGGACCAGACGCATAAGCCGGATGGAAGACGAAGAAGTCGGCTTTCGCAGTCAGCGCAAGCACTGGTGCCAGCAGCAGGGCGGCAAAGAGCATGGGGTTGTTTTTCATTATGCCGAACATCATTCTCATCTCAAGAAAACAGCGCCTACCCAAACCGCTGCTGGCGGAAGCGCTCGTATTGCGCCAACATGCGGTCGGTCACCGAAGCCGGAATGGTCTTGAGCGCCTGTTCCAAGTCGGCCATCTCGATCTGCGGGTCGCTGTCCGCCTGCACGCTGCGCCGTAAAGCCGCGCGCTTGGCGTCGTGGATGACGCCCACGATGTCGCTGCCCGTATAGCCGTCAAGACGCGCAACCCACGTTTCCATCTCAAAACCTTCACCCAGCGGCAATCCCGCCAAGTGCATCTCCAACAACCCGCTACGCGCCGCCGCATCCGGCAAACCGATGTAGATCTTCTCATCGAAACGTCCGGTGCGGAAGACCGCCTCGTCGATCTCCCACGGCTTGTTGGTCGCGCCCAGCAGGAGCAGGATGTTGTCAGAGTCCCGGAACCCGCCGATGTCGGCCAGGAACTGCGTCACGATACGGTTATCCACCACCGACGAGCCGCCGGTGCGGCGCGGCAGAAGCCCGTCCACCTCATCCAGAAACAACACCGCCACCGGACGCGACCGCGCCGCCTGGATCAAGCGGCTCAGGCGTTGCTCGCTCTCGCCGTGCCACTTCGAGCGGAGCTGCGCACCCGAGGCGTAGAAGAAGGGCGCGTCGATCTCGTGCGCGATGGCCTTGCCGAACATCGTCTTGCCGGTGCCGGGCGGTCCGTAAAGCAGCACACCGCCGCCTGGCTTGAGCTTGAGCATCCGCGCCTTCTCAGGCTCGCGCATCGGATGCACGATCATGTCGAAGAGCGCCTCCTTGGCCTCGTCCATGCCCGCGATGTCGTCGAACGAGACCTCCGGCGTCTCCGCCACCAGCCACTCCTCATCCCCCCCCGCCCCCTCCTCCTCCGCTTGACGCCTGTCGCTTGCCGACTGCTTACTGCCCACTGCCGACTGCCCACTGCCCACTGCTGACTGCCGACTGCCCACTGCCGACTGCCGACTGCCCACTGCCGACTGCCTCCCCTTCAGCTCCTCCGCCAGTTCCAGCCATCCTTCGGCGTCGCGCGTATGCGCGTCAGCCACGGCGCCGGCCGTGCGCTCCGCCAGCGCAAAGCCGACCGACGCCGCCCGCGCCGCCTCCTCCGCCGCCCGCCCAAAATCACGCGTCTTCACAAACTCCGCGCACGCGTTCTCATGCTCCGCCTTGATCTCGATCAAACTTTTCATTTCTCGTTTCCTTTTTCGCTATCCGCAACAACGGCTCGTGGGGACACTCGCCCTCCAGTACTCATACACGTCCGGCCTCCGCACTGGAGGGCGAGCGTCCTCGCGAGCCGCAACCGCATCTCACCACCACAACGAATGAACCTCCCCTTGGAACGGCCATGCGTCGGCATCGGCGACCAGCCCCGCGCGCACGGGATTCTCCCGCACGTACAGCCACTTCCGGTGATACTGATCCCCGTCACGCATCTGCGTGTCCCAAAAGTCAGCCTGCCACCTCCAAGGAACGGCCTCCGATCCGCACCCACCCCCGTCCCCCGGCACTGGAGGGCGAGTGTCCCCACGAGCCGCAGAACCATGCCCACCCCCGTCCCCCGGCACTGGAGGGCGAGTGTCCCCACGAGCCGCATCCGCACCCGCCGCCTCCGCCAGCCGCATCGTCACGCATCTTTTAAAATACCGTCCCCACTGCCGCACCGAAACCGCCGGGAACCCTCCCGGCGCACAAAACAGATGCACATGATCCGGCATGATCACATACCGCCCCACCAGCCACGCATCCGCATCGCCGCATGCGCCGCGAAACGCCGCATGAAACCTCTCCGACGCCAGAAATTTCCCGCGCGGCTGCACGGTCAGCGTCACGAACAGGATGACCGGACGGTTATCGCGCTCGACCGACGGCGGATGCGCCAGATGCTTGCGTTGCGGTAGATTTCGCTCGTCCATACTTTTCACCTTTCTGACTCAACGTTTCGGCTCGTGGGGACACTCGCCCTCCAGTGCCAACACACGCCCTGGCAACGCCCACACAATCCGCAACGGCTCGTGAGGACACTCGCCCTCCATTACTCATCTACGCCGTCCTCCGCACTGGAGGGCGAGCGTCCCCGCGAGCCGCAGAGCCATGCCCCGTACGGCGGGACGTCCCGAACCGCCGAAAACACGCGCCCTACCGTCATCTTTCGGGCGTCCGAGACGTCCGCCCGTACTTTACTCAGCCAACACCCTCCAACAACACACGCCAGACCAACGCCACTCGACACCAACCTCCGCGCACAGCGCGGATGCGGCTCGTGAGGACACTCGCCCTCCATTACTCATACACGCCGTCCCCCCGCACTGGAGGGCGAGTGTCCCCACGAGCCGCAGAGCCATGCCAGTACGGCGGGACGTCCCGAACCGCCGAAAACAACTGCTCCCAACTCACGTGCTAACGCTAACGAACTACTGTGGATCTCTCGCGAGGCGCAAGCCCAAGTTGCTGATGCGGTTGCCGGGGTCGCTCCTGCTGCGATTCGCCGAACGACAGTTCCTGGCGAAGTCGTACCAGCTACCACCCCGGCGAACAACGCGGAACGGATCCGAACCATGGCCAACAGGGTCGGTCACGCTCCCCGAAGGATAGGCCTCGCACCCGTCCTCACACCACTCCCACACGTTCCCGTGCATGTCGTACAACCCCCAGGCGTTCGGGCGGAACGAGCCGACTCGCACCGTCGTCCCGCGGTACTTTCCCTTGCGACCGTCCCCGTACGGGTATCTGCCATCGAAATTCGCCATCGTCGCGTCAAGATCGTCGCCGTAATGGGACGCCGTGGCCGTCCCCGCACGGCAGGCATACTCCCACTCCGCCTCCGTCGGTAGTCGGAACCCGCCGCCCGGGATCCTCTCGTTCAGCTTCCGCACGAACGTCTGGCAGTCGTTCCACGACACGCGCTCCACCGGCGCGTTCTTGTCGGCGTCCATGAAGAGCGAGGGGTTGTTGCCCATCACCGCCTCCCACTGCGCCTGCGTCACCTCGTACTTCCCCATCCAGAAACCCTTGGTCAACGTCACCCGGTGTTGCATCTCGTCACTGTTACGTCTCGCCTCGGAAAGCGGGCTACCCATCATGAACGTCCCCGGCGGGCACCAGACCAGCTCCAGCTTGACCCCGCCGCCCAAGTCCACCATCTGCACATCGCCTGCCGCCCGCTCTATCTCCGCCTTCTTCAAATCAAGAGGCTCATCCGTAATTTTCCGCTCTGGGTCACCGTGCGAAAACGATTCTTTCCCCTGCCGCTCTTTCTGCCGGACGCCCTCCAACCCCTTCTCCACTTTTTCCAGCAGCCGCAGTCCTTCTTTCGCGCTCTGCAATCGCTCGCCTGGCTCCTCTTCAAGCGCCTGCTCGACAAAATCGTCCCAAGCCGGGAACAACTCCGCATCAATCCGCGAAGGCAGTTTGAGGACGTTCGCCCGCCCGGTCAGAAGCCGGTAGCACATCAGCCCCACCGCATAGAGGTCGCTGCGGGCATCCGCCTCTTCGCCCCGCTTCTGCTCCGGGCTCATGTATTCGTAGGTGCCCAGCATCGAACGCGTCGAACTGCCCTCCGGATCGCTGCCGACACCGATGGTCCGCGCATCCCCCATGCTCATCGAACGCTGCACCGAGAGCTTGACCATCGACTGCATCCACTCTTCTCCGATCAGCTTGACGAGTCCGAAATCGCTGATCTTGGCGGTGCAGGTCTCAACCACAGCGGACACCGCACCTCTTTTTTCTCGTGTTCCCGCAGTCAATAAAATATTGCCTGGCTTCAAATCCCGGTGTACCGCCCCGCGCCCATGCGCATAATCGAGCGCCTGCAACACCTGCCTGAGAATCGGCAGTAGCGTCTCCTGCGGAATCCGCCCCCCGCACGCCTCTGCCAGATCGGCCAGCGTAACGATCCGGCCATCCTCACTCCCGCCGGTCTCCGCCCTCCGGCCTCCGACCTCTGAGGGGCTTAGCCCTTCGGCCAGTTCCATCCGCAGCCAGTAGCGTCCGTCCGCCTCGCCGAAATCGTCCACCCGGATGATGTTCGGGTGCTCCAGATTGGCCATCACCCGCGCCTCGCGCCGGAAACGGTCGAGCGCCTCCGGGCTGCGGTCGAAGTCGGCGGGCAGCAGTTTCAGCGCGTAACGGCGACCGAGCGTCGTATGCTCCGCCTCGTACACCTCGCCCATGCCGCCCCGTCCGAGCGGCCGCACGATGCGGTACTGACCGAGCGACTGCCCGACCGCAAGCGTGTACCCCTTGCGTTCAGACACCGTCTGCACGACCGTCTTCTCTATGTCCATCGGGTCTTCGTTGTCGTTAGCCATGAGTCTTCCTTACCAACGCAAGGTATCCCTTTCACAGGCACAGTTTCAAGCAAAACCGTCTTTTTTGAACGTTGAGCGTTGAGCGTTGGGCGTTTCAACGGCTCGTGGGGACACTCGCCCTCCACTACTCATCCACGCCGTCCTCCGCACTGGAGGGCGAGTGTCCCCACGAGCCGCACGAGCCGCACGAGCCATGCTCGTACGGGACAAAACGACAGAGGGTAAAAGTCCATAGTGAAATAAGCCCTCAGCGCGACAAAACAACACGAAAACCGAAGTTGAAGGCACGATTCGAAACAACAGTGGCGCCGCAAGACGCGCACTGCAAAAAGGAGGGATCGTAATCGACACACGACGCGCCGCGCCACGCCTCGAACGACGAGCCAGAGCCGTCCGAGGCACAGCACTCCCAGACGTTCCCGCCCATGCCGTAGAGCCCCCACTCGTTCCTGCCGCTCTGCTCCACCGGGCACGTGACGGCATGTCCGTCAATATAACCGTCGATGACCCTCCTGCCCATCCTGCCCGAGAAAGCGTTTTTTAAAGCGCTTTTTGCGGCGGAATCCGCATAGTTCCCGTACTTCGGCGGCATACTGCTACCCCACGGATACTCGCGCCCGTCCCCGCACTGTGCGCAGGCCAACCACTCCGACTCCGAGATCACCCGGTAGCGCGCGCCGCCCAGATGGCCTACATCCTCCTGCGTGAGCCACTGGGCGAATTCCTTCGCGTCGTCAAAGTTCATGTAAACAACCGGCTGACGGTCGCCGTTGAGGCTGTGCCCTTCGTACGCCTTGCTGTCATGCGAGGGCTTCATCTTCCGGTACTCGCCGTTGGTCACCTCGTACTTGCCCACCCAGATCTTCAGGGACGGTATCCAGACGAATGCCATGCCCGTCGCGGGCGAGACCCACGGTTAGCCCTCAGACAGCACGCTCACCTTCATCTTCTCATCCCAATACCCATGTTCCTTAATTTGAGACATAGGTATTTGCATCGATATTTTTTGTTCACCTCTCTCCATAAGAATGACAACATATTCGCTGTTCCTGCTCATCAAGTGTCCTTTAAATACTCTGTTATTATCTTTTATAATAACGTAATAATCTCGACTCGATAAATTTGACGAAGCACGATTTACAGGTATACGAGAAGACTTTAAATTGCCCTCTGTCTCGTGTTTCAGCACGGCGGCCTCGGTCACCGCCGTAACTTGTGAATCCCTAGCTAGACGCAAACCCAAGTCGTTGAAGCGAAAGCCGGAGGCATTCCTGTGGCGACCCGCCGAACGACAGTACCTGGCGTAGATGCACCAACTACCACCTCGGTAGACGCGGAACGAACCCGAATCGGAGCCAGAGGGGGCGTTCACGTTCCCCACGGGATAGGCCCCATACCTATCCTGACACCACTCCCACACGTTGCCGTGCATGTCGTAAAGCCCCCAAGCGTTCGGACGGTATACCCCGACTGGAGCCGTCTTGTCGTATCCATCCGTATGATCCATGTCTTTCCAGCCGAAACTTATCGTACATGACCTTTCGCAGTAATTGCCGTATTTGTGCAGGTCGCCGTCCAAATCCCCAAAGGAAAAACGCGCGGTCGTCCCCGCCCGGCAGGCGTACTCCCACTCCGCCTCCGTCGGCAAGCGGAAACCGCCGGACGGAATCCTCGAGTTCAGCTTCTGCACGAACGCCTTGCAGTCGTCCCACGACACGCTCTCCACCGGCGCGTTCGGGCCAGCGTTCTTGAAGTGCGAGGGGTTGCTCCCCATCACCGCCTCCCACTGCGCCTGCGTCACCTCGTACTTGCCCAGCCAGAAGCCCTTGGTCACGGTCACTCGGTGCTGTGCCTCATCGTCGTCTCGTCCCGCCTCGTCCTCGGGGCTGCCCATCAGGAAGTTCCCCGGCGGGCACCAGACCAACTCCAGCCTGACCCCGCCTCCCAAATCCACCGTCTGCACCTCTCCTAGCTGCGGTGCCTTCACCTCCTCCAGTTCCACCCGCTGTGTCTTCGGCCCCTTCCAGTCTGCCGTAATCTCCAGCGTCGCGGACTTGTAGCGCTTCGAACGAATCGATTGATTCGATTCCGTCGATTCTTTCGACACCACAAAACGGTAGCGCGTGTCCGGATCGAGCGTGAAGGTACACGGCGCGTCGTATTCGCGTTGGCCGTCGGCGATCCGCGCGCCGGACACGTTGCACTCCAGTGTCAGCTTAGGTTTCGCGGCGGCCTCGGCGCGGGTCTTGGCTGCGGCGTAGGCGTCGGCGGCCTCCTGCCACGCCTTGTCTGCCCCGTCGAAGCTGCCTTTCTCGAATAGCCCGGCGGCTCGCGAGGACGCTCGCCCCCCAGTGCTGAAAAGCTCATTGGCATCGGATTCGGAACCGGCCTGCTCGGCCGCTTGCTTTGCTTTCTCGCTCTCCTCTCGGCGCGTCTTCGCGGCTTTACGTGAGGCCTCTTCTTTTTCCAGCGCCTCGCACGCTGCCAGCACGGCGTCGTAGCCGCTCAGCGCCTGGCCCCAGCCCTGTCCCTGACGCGCCGCCTCGGCCTCGCGCCACGTCACCTCCAGCGTCTCCAGCTTTGCCCCGAACCCCTGCCCGCGCTCCAGCTTCAGCGCCTTCTCCCGCGCCAGCGAGGCGGCGGCGTAGCGCCGGTTCGTCTCGCGCTCGCCGGCCTTGGACTCGTAACGACGCTGCAGATCCTCGGCGGCTCGTGAGGACGCGGCTCGTGGGGACACTCGCCCTCCAGTGTTTTTAAGCTCTCCAGTGCTCTTTAGTTCTGCGATTTTGGCGCCGGCGGTCTCCAGGTCGCCCGCCGCCAGCGCCGCCTCGGCCGCGCGCCGCAGATCATCCAGCCGCGCCTGCTCCGCCGCGTCCTGTGCCGCCGCTTGCTCCGCCACCGTCCGCGCTTCAGCCTGACGCGCGCGGTATGACTGGATGGACCGGATTGACAGGACTGACACTGCGGCTAGCGCGGCCAGGACGGCCAGCGTAAGCGCCGCCTTTTTTACACTCGTCTTCGCGGCCTCTGTGTGGCCGCGAAAACCCGTTCCTCCAAGCGCCGCCACGAACTCCCCGCAGCTCGCGAAGCGATCCCCCGGCTCTTTCGCCAGCCCGCGCAGCAGGGCGGCGTTCTGCGCCTTGGAAAGCGCCGCCAGCGGCTCGGGGGGTTCTGTCTTCGCCGCATTGGCCATGATCACCGGATCGCCGGTGTCGAAGGCGCTGGCGAACGGCACCGCGCCGCTGACCAGCTCGTAGAACAGCACCGCCAGCGCGTATTGGTCGGTGCGCCCGTCCTGCCGTCGGCCGGCCCACTGCTCCGGCGCCATGTACGGACGCGTCCCGCTCGTATCGCCTTTCTCCTGGCTCACGCGGCTCATGCTGCTGCGGATCTCCGCCGCCAGCCCGAAGTCCAGCACCCGCACGCGCACCTGCGGCTCGTGAGGACGCGGCTCGTGGGGACACTCGCCCTCCAGTGTCGGTATTGGGCGAGCGTCCCCGCGAGCCGCCGTCAGGCTCTCGATCATCACATTCGACGGCTTCACATCCCGATGCACCACCTTCTCGCGGTGCGCGTAGTCCAGCGCTGCCGCGATCTGGCGGCACACCTCCAGCGCCTGCGGCACCGGCACCCGGCCATCGGGAAACTGCCTGCGCCACTTGTTCAGCGTCACCCCCGGCGCAAAGGTCATCACCAGCAGGGTGTCGCCCGGCAAAACCCGCAGCGCCTGGCGTACGCGCTCGTCGGCGTACGATACCGATCTGGCCGGGTGCAGCACCAGCGCCGCCGCGATATTGGGGTGGTGCAGCTTCGAGACCAGCGCGAAGTTCTCGCGGATGCGCTCCATCTCCTCGGCGTTGTTCTTGACCAGCGGCGGCAGTCCCTTGACCGCCACGTCGACACCCGCCACCGTGTCCCGCGCCAGATACACGACCCCGAACCCGCCGCCCCCGAGTTCGCGCACCAACTCGTACTGGTCGATGCGCCCCAGGGGCGCACCGTCGGGGCGCAGGGTGTCGGCACCGCCCAGACTGACATCCGCGCCACCCACAGTCTTCATGTTGCCTATCGACCTGTCCATCAGCCTTCTCCTGAATCCTGAATCCGCGCACAGCGCGGATGTGGCTCGCGGGGACGCTCGCCCTCCAGTGCCACACCCCTGCGGCTCGTGGGGACACTCGCCCTCCAAAAAACCTTCGTGCCCTTTGTGTGAGGAAAAACTCCTAAATCCTAGCTCCTAAATGCCAACTCTGCCCTCCGCGCACAGCGCGGAAGGCGGCTCGTGAGGACACTCGCCCTCCAGTGCCAGCAAACCTCAATCACAAATCTAAACTCTCAAATCTCAAATCCACCGCCCGTACTTCATTTGACCCACGTCCCCCCCAACACTAATGAACTCATGCACGGTCAGGGATCTCTCGCGAGGCGCAAGCCCACGACGACGCGGCTCCCGTCGCGGCGGCCGTTGGGGAAGTCCCCTCTACGGGTCGCCGAACGACAGTCCCCGGCGTCGTTGAGCCAGCAACCGCCCCGGTAGACACGGAAATCACCCGAACCAGAGCCAGAGGGGTCGGTCACGCTCCCCGAAGGGTAGGTCCCGTACCAGTCCTGACACCACTCCCCGACATTGCCGTGCATGTCGTGCAACCCCCAGGCGTTCGGCGAGAATTTACCAACCACCATCGTGCTATTCATCAGCAATCCCAGCCAACGAAAAGTAGCCACGTTCTTATCCTTGTTACTTTTCGCATGTTTTCTGTCCACGTGGTTTTCGACGTTACATCTCCCCAGATCAAATGTGTCTCCCCAAAAATACGTCGTTGTCGTCTCCGCCCGGCAAGCGTACTCCCACTCCGCCTCCGTCGGCAGGCGGAACCCGCCGCCGGGGATCCTCTCGTTGAGCTTCTGCACGAACACCCGGCACTCGTTCCACGTCACACTCTCCACCGGCGCGTCCTCGCCGACGTTCTTGAAGCGCGAAGGGTTTCGCACCATCACCGCCTGCCACTGCTTCTGCGTCACCTCGTATTTTCCCAGCCAGAACCCCTTCGTCAAGGTCACCCGGTGCTGCGTCTCGTCGTCGCGACGCCCGACCTCGGAAAACGGGCTACCCATCAGGAAGCGCCCCGGCGGGCACCAGACCAGATCCAGATCGACCCCGCCGCCCAGACTCACCGTCAGCACCTCACCGGGCTGCCGCTCTTTCTCCAACTCTACCCAGTACGTCTTCAACCCCTTCCAATCGGCCGTGATCTCCAGCGTCGCGGGCTTGTAGCGCTTCGTGGGATCGGACAGATTAAACCGGTGCTTGCTGCCCGGCGTCAGCGTGAAGGTGTGCGGCGCATCAATCTCGCGCTGGCCGTCGGAGATCCGCGCACGGGGCGCGTTACACGCCACCTCCAGCTTCGGCACGAGGTTCTCCTCGGCCTCGCGCTTCAGCGCGTCGGCCTCGGCGGCTCGTGAGGACACTCGCCCCCCAGTCATTTCTTCGGACGCGGCTCGTGGGGACGCTCGCCCCCCAGTGCGTTCGTCGGCGGTGGTTTGATCGGCTTGTCCTTCCGTTTCCAGCGCCAGCACCTCGTCCGCCTTGTCGTGACACCTCTGCCACTGCCCAGTGGCCTTGGCCGCGCGCGCGGCGGCAAGGGCGGCGGCAGCTTTAACCTGCCGCTCTTTCTCAGCAGCGGCCTGCTCCGCGGCGCACGCTTCGTCCAGTGCGCCGGGCAGTGCCGCCAGTGCCTCGCGGTACGCCTTTTCACCCGCTACTGGATCGTCGGCGGAGTCCTCACCCAGCTTCTGGAGCCGCCTGACCTCAGCCCATTTTTCCCCGCCGTGCGCGTCCAGTAGATCGGCTCGTGGGGACACTCGCCCTCCAGTGTTTTTAAGCCCTCCAGTGATTGGTTCGGATTTTGCGAACTCGGCCTCAAACGCGGCCTTGGCCGAGGCGTACGCTTGCACGGCGACCGCGCGGGTCTTGGCTGCGGCGTAGGCGTCGGCGGCCTCGCGCCACGCCTTGCCCGCTTCGTCGAAGCCGCCTTTCTCGAACAGCCCGGCGGCTCGCGAGGACGCTCGCCCTCCAGTGCTGAACAGCTCCTTGGCGTCGGAAGCGGAACCGGCTTGCTCGGCCGCTTGCTTGGCCTTCTCGCTTTCCTCCCTTTGCGTCTTCGCGGCTTCGCGTAAGGCCTCGTTTTTTTCCAGCGTCTCGCACGCCTTCAGCACCGCGTCGTAGCCGCTCAACGCCTGACGCCAGTTCCCGCCCTGCAGCCGCGCCTCCTCGGCCTTGCGCCATGTCTCATCCAGCACGTCCAGCCGCGCCCCGAACCCTTGCCCGCGCTCCAGAGTCCGCGCCTTCTGCCACGCATCTAACGCCTCCTTGTAGCGCTGATCCGTCTCGCACTCGCCTGCCTTGTCCTCGTAGCGCCGCTGCAACTCCTCCACGGCTCGTGGGGACACTCGCCCTCCAATGTGTTTTAGCCCTCCAATGTGTTTTAGCCCTCCAACGCGTTCCAGCTCTGCGATCTTGGTTTGGGCGCTCTCCAGATCGCCCGCGTCCAGTGCCGCCTCCGCCGTCTGCTGCAACTTCGCCGCCGCACGTTCCTGAGCCTGCCGGACGCGATACGACTGGATCGACAAGGCCGACACCGCGACCAGCGCGGCCACCATGAGCGCCATTCGCGTGATTCGCCGTTTACCTCCCGTCGCGGCTCGCTCAAGCGCCACCACGAACGTCCCGCAAGTCGAGAAGCGCTCTCCCGGCTCCTTCGCCAGCCCGCGCAACAAGGCGGCGTTCTGCGCCTTGGAAAGCACCGCCAGCGGCTCGGGCTGCTTGTTCTCGGCCGCATTGATCATAATCACCGGATCGCCGGTGTCGAAGGCGCTGGCGAACGGCACCGCGCCGCTAACCAGCTCGTAGAACAGCGCCGCCAGCGCGTATTGATCCGTGCGCCCGTCCTGCCGCCTGCCGGCCCACTGCTCCGGCGCCATGTACGGACGCGTCCCGCTCGTGGCCCCTTTCCCCTGACTCACCCGGCTCATGCTACTGCGGATCTCCGCCGCCAGCCCGAAGTCCAGCACCCGCACACGTACCGACCATCTCCCCCTCGTCTCGATCATCACATTAGACGGCTTGACGTCCCGGTGCACCACCCTCTCGCGGTGCGCGTAGTCCAGCGCCACCGCGATCTGGCGGCACACCTCCAGCGCCTGCGGCACCGGCACCTTGCCATCAGAAAACTGCTTGCGCCACTTCGAGAGCGTCACCCCCGGCGCGTAGGTCATCACCAGCAGGGTGTCGCCCGACAAGACCCGCAGCGCCTGGCGCACACGCTCGTCGGCGTACGATACTTCCTTGGCCGGATGCAGTACCAGTGCCGCCGCGATGTTGGGGTGGTGCAACTTCGCGACCAGTGCAAAGTTTTTGCGGATGCGCTCCATCTCCTCGGCGTTGTTCTTGACCAGCGGCGGCAGACCCTTGACCGCCACGTCGACGCCCGCCACCGTGTCCCGCGCCAGATACACGACCCCGAACCCGCCGCCCCCGAGTTCACGCACCAACTCGTACTGGTCGATACGCCCTAGGGGCGCACCGTCGGGACGCAACGTGTCGGCGCTGCCCAGACTGATGTCCATGCCATTATCAGGCGGGCGGTCACCCGCCCCGCCCATGGTCTTCATGCTGCCTATCGACCTTTCCATCAGTCAACTCCTAAATCCTAACTCCTCAATGCCAACTCTGCCTTCCGCGCACAGCGCGGAAGGCGGCTCGCCCTCCAGTGCCACTCGCCAGTAGTAACTTCCGTGCAACGCGGAAATCGGCCCGCTTATCAACTCCGTGGCGGCCAGTGTAGAAGCTTTCACACCGCTGCTCAAGTCATAAGTAGCAATGGGCGCAATTCTATGTTGTTCAACTTTGTTCCAGATCGTCTGGATGAATCTAAACTAACGAACTAAATCTGCCGCCTTAGCTTTTTCAGGGACCGGGGATCAATCATAATCGGTGGAACGCTCAACGCGCCAAGCGAACGAGATCGCCGGCATCGACCTCAAGTACGAGATGGAGTGTCTGCTGCGTGACGCTCTTTTCGATCAAACGCCCCGCGACCGGCTCGACCGCACGATAGGCAGGCGCACGGTCTATCTCGATGCTCACGGTCGTCAGCTTGCCGCTCCAATTCGATACCGCGAGCACGTCAGCCCCTGCGGATTCCAGCAGGTTGACCTCGATGTTGTACGGCGTGACGCGTATTCTGGG
>ERZ795049.2983-NODE-2983-length-18645-cov-5.913341_pt1 | contig 18645 bp, 15 predicted proteins | sample MGYA00375133_ERZ795049 | MGnify/ENA primary metagenome ERZ795049 (study PRJEB30178, sample SAMN05720147) | activated sludge metagenome | isolation source: anaerobic digester from wastewater treatment plant | place: Japan | collected 2015-04-20 ...
AATCCTCTTTTGAAAGAACGACATCCCAAAGCTCTGCAATTTCAGCCTTTGTTAAGTCCGCATACTCATCCCAGGTTTTAAATGAAGCTTCCCTATTTTTTTCCTTCAGTACCATAAAAGAGGCATAGGTCTGTAGCCAGGGATTATCATCGAGCCATTTTTTTGTAGACTCAGAAGACATAAAACCAGCAGAAATTTCTTACCAGATCCGTTTTAATAGAGAAAGTTTAAAAAGGCGCAATTTTTTGTAATTAAAACGTTTTTCTTTCGTAAACTCTCGTTTTTTTTCTTCTATTTCATTTAAAATTGCTTTTGAAAGATTCGATGAAAGCAAGGAAAACTCTTTTATCTTTGAAACACGAATATATATCGGGTGAAGTGCAAAAGCCGAAAGTGCACTATAGGGAGAACTTTCTGTGCCCGTATCATTAACAGGTAAAATTTGTATAAGGCTTAAGCCTGAATTTAGACAAAAATCTGCGAAAGGTATGAGGTCTAAAAACTCCCCGCAACCGAGGCTTTCTTTTGTTTGTAAGGCCGAAATAGGGGCAGCGACACCTGTGCCTCGTATATCTTTTATTTGATTTGTTAATTTTGCATTCATATCGTTTAAGCCCTTTGTCATTTCTTATAGTATACCATAATGCATGCTATTATACAAATAAAATTAAAATTCATTGCACATTTAAACAAAAAAAAGCCGGCCTCTTGCCGGCTGTTTTAGATGTTAAAAATCTAAACATCTCATAAAATGTCTCTCGTAAGAGAGTAAAAAGGTTTCTATGCTTTGCTCCCTTCGGAGCTATACTCTTTTGGTGGTTTTTCCATGAAGGCCTCCTCAGTTTTCTACAATACATCAGAAGTAATCTGAACCTTAAAGAGCTATGATTTAAGGAAAACCAATCTAGGACCTTGGTTACTTCCTTATCTCTTCTGCTATAATGATAGCATAGATTTAAAAAAACGCAAGTCAAAAATCTTATAAAAGTAATGTAATCACAAAAAAAGGACTACCCGTTTGGATAGCCCTTTTCTTAAATCATACGTTATTAGTAAACGTAGGTTTTATACAGCTTATTTGTTTAAAGCAGCTTGTACTTTAGCAGCAATTTCAGCTGCAGTTGCTTTACCAGCTACGATTTGTTGCATACCAGCATTGAGAAGGTCATTTGGATCACCTTGGATGTAAGAGTCGATAACTTGTGCTGATGGGTATCCAGCTGCACCGTAAGCAACTTTTTCATTGATGATTGCAGGCATATCGTTAGGAATAGCAGCTTTTGTTACAGGAGCAACAATTGCACCGTCTCGAAGTCTTTGGATTACTTCTGCATCATTGTTGAAGTAGTCTAAGAATTTAACTGCAGCTTCTACAACACCATCTTCAACAGCTTTTTTTGTGAATCCATAACCTACAGAAATTGCACCAGCTGAGCTAAGAGCTGCAGAAGCTTTTTCGCCAGGAATGGTTGGAAAAGACATAAGTTTTGTGTCTTTTGCGATTTCAGGAACGATTCCACCAGCTTCCCATTGTCCGCCTAAGAGGAAAAGAGCTTTTTTGGTTGAAAAGTCAGAAACAGCACCTTGTGTGTCAACTAATACTGCATTTGATGTGATAACACCGTCTTTAACCATTGTTGTTAAGAAATCTAAAGCTGCAACTACGTCTGCATCTGTAACTTTCTTTTTACCAGCTAGAATTTGTTCTGGGGCATCAAGTAAACCAGTTGTTCGACTGATGATTGCTGACATTACGCATGAACCCCATACCCAGTCTGCTGCTCCACCAACTGCAAGTACTTGAATACCTTTTGCTTTAGCGACAGGAACCATAGCTACCATGTCAGCATAAGTTTTTGGCATTGCAAGACCAAGTTCGTCCAATAATGCTTTGTTAGCAAAAAGAACTGTACAGTCATTGGTTGTTCCAAGAGGAACGTACTCGCGTTTTCCATCTTGGAGAGGGAATGCATCAATATTGTAATGTGCTTTGTTAAGATATGGTGTATGATCAACTAATTGACCAGCTTCTCGCCATGATCCGCCCCATCGAGCATCTGATGAGAAATAAGCAACGTGTGGAATATCACCACTTGCAATTCGAGCTTTTGCTTTTGAGTGATATGCATCATCATAAAGAAGTTCGAAATCTACTTTAATGTCTGGATTTGCTTTTTCAAAAGCTGTTACAATACGAACAAAGTTTTGACCTTCAGCATTGGAGTTATCTCCATATGCTAAAATTTTTAATACTGTTTGACTTGACTTAGTAGTTTTACTACAACCAATAAAGCCGAGCCCAATTGCTAAAACAGCAAATAGACTAACTAAAATAATTCTTTTTGAAAGTTTCATCTACTTTCCTCCTTAAAAATACTATATGCTTAAAATCGCATTTCTGCGATGCACAGCCCAAAATTGTATGATATAATATTACCAGCAAAGTTCAATTTTGTAAAGCTTTTTTACGTGAAAATAGTATTTTTTTATGTGAAAACAACGTTTTCTATTTGTTCTAAAAATCTAATACCACAACTTCAACCGAAATTCTTATTGTAACGAAAAAAAGTACTACAATCAATATAATCTAAACATTGCTCTCTTTTTTTTTTTTTACTATACTGGTTACTATGAATGATGCAAAAAAGAAATCTGGAATTGTAACAATTATTGGGCGACCCTCTGTTGGAAAATCTACCTTCCTTAATACCTTAAGCGGAGAAAAAATCTCCATCGTTTCACCTATTCCGCAAACAACGAGAAATGCAATCCGCGGCATTATCAATACCTCGCTTGGGCAGTTGGTCTTTATCGATACACCTGGCTATCATGCTTCTGAAAGAAAAATAAACCAATCCTTCAAGGCGCTTTCAAAAGAACAAAGAGATTCAAGCGATGCGATAGTATACATGCTTGATGCAAGCAGGGAACCAGGGGAAGAGGAAGTCCTAACAAGCCAACTTATAGCACCTTATATAGAAAAAACTATTATTGTTATCAATAAAATAGATTTAGCAAAGCTCGATGAAAAGAAAAATTGCCTTGCAGAAAACAAAGCGTATATAAAGAAAACCTTCCCTCAGTTTGACGAAAAGAATATTATAGAAGTTTCCGCTCAAGATGATACAAACTTGAACGAAGTCTTAAAAGCCTTGTATGAAATTGTCCCAGAGGGAGAGGCGCTCTATCCTGAAGAGTTTTACACGGACCAAGAAGTTGACTTCCGCATAGCAGAAATTGTACGTGAAAAAGCAATAGAAATGTTTAAACAAGAGCTGCCACACGCAATCTTTGTTTCTATTTCCGATATGGAATGGAAAAAACCTGGCAAGGAACTTTGGGTGCGTGCCTTTTTAAATGTCGAAAAAGAAAGCCAAAAGGGGATGGTTATAGGCAAGGGTGCAACTATGATAAAAACCATTCGCGTTGAGTCGATTAAAGCTCTACGAAAGATTTTTTCCTATAGAATAGACCTCGACTTACAAGTTCGTGTAAATAAAAACTGGCGACAAAAAGATCATATCTTAAAAAAGATTATTTATTAGTTTCAATTGTATAGATAATAGATTATCGATATAAAAATAAAATGTCTAAAAACTATTACTGAGGCTGATTTTTATCGAGTTTCTACACTTCCGTCAGCCTTTGCTATAAAAACAAGGGCTTTCTTTTTGGTAAAAAAACCGTTATCTACCACACCAGTTATTTCGTTTATCTTCGTTTCATAGTCGCTTGCAGAAAAGAGGCTTTCTTTATCCCAAAGTGCATCGAGGATAAAGTTTCCATTATCTGTTACCACGGGTCCTGCTTTTCGTAGTCCTTCTCGTATTGCAACCTTTGCGCCAAGCGCCTTTAAGCCTCGCTCTACGATGAGCCGTGATTCAGGAAGAATTTCAACAGGCAGCGGAAAGGCACGAGCTAAGCTTTCAACAGTCTTCGTTTCATCAGCGATGATAACAAAGTGTTTTGACGCATAGGCGATGAGTTTTTCTAAAAAAAGTGCTGCTCCGCCACCCTTTACCAGCTTATTTTCAATGTCAATTTCATCAGCGCCATCAATCGCAAGATCTAAGCTTGCATCGATTTGCTTTGCATTTAAACTAAAAACTGAAAAGCCGAGATTTTCACAAGCAATTTGCGTTTGAAAACTCGTCGGCACTACCTTTATATCTGAAAGAATTCCTGAGGAGATTTTTTTGGCAAGATACGTAATCGCAGGCATAACCGTAGAACCTGTTCCTAGCCCCAGTTTCATTCCTGAAAAAAGCAAACCCTTTTCTATAAGCCTATCTATAGCGTATTCCGCAACTCTTTGTTTTTGTTCACTTTGACTTAGGCTTTTATTCATATTTCTCTCCCGTAAACAATGAAAACTGTGCCTCAGCTTGGTATTCAAGCATTTTTTTTCCGTTTTCAATTCTACACCCTGCTTTTTCTGCACGTAGTAAAAGCGGGGTTTTTTCTGGGCTATACACCATATCGTAGACGAGTTCGCGTCCCACAAAGGTATAAAACGAAATAGGGTCATGTTCTTCTTTTTGCATTTCCTCTTGGCTGACTCCTAAACCAACTGAAGTTGTTTGTATAATGAGGTCAGAATAATGTTCTAAAATATCAAGAGATTCATAATCAAGCGATGCCCACCTAAAATTATAGTATTCGGCCAAAGAGCGTGCTTTAAAAATAGTTCGATTAAAAATACAAGCCTTGCCACGTAAATTATGCACAACATGGGCTGCAGCACGGGCTGCACCTCCTGCTCCTAAAATGGCAACCTTCATACGAGAAAGATTTTTTGTACCAACAAATTCAAGAAGTGATTTGGAAAAGCCATAAACATCAGTATTATATCCCTTCCATTCTCCATCTTTTTTAACTATCGTATTGCAAGCGCCTATTTCTCCCGTTACCTCTGTCATAGACTGCAAATGATCTATAACCTTTTCTTTATGTGGAATCGTAACAGAAAGCCCTGAAATACCAAGCACATCTGCAAACTCGATTGCTTCTTCTATTTTCTCTGCTTTCAAAGGAAGATAACTTGCATTAATACCATGGTTTTTATAGCCTTGATTGTGAATTTTCGGACTACCTGTTGTTGTGAGTGGATACCCAGTTATACCAAAAAGAGCAGTTGCATCGTCAATTGTTTTGTAATTATATACTTCCTGAAGTGTAATCGGATCTATGTGTCCAATATCATAATAATTAAAGAGCGTTTCCTGTGGAGAAGTATACGAAAGTAAAGAACCAAAACGTTGTGCAAGAACACGGCTTGCAAGCCCATAAGGTCCCATTGCAAGTACAATATGATCGCCCTTGTTTTGTTTTTTTACCTCTTGCACTTGTCTATATAAATTTGTTACGTCGCTTAAAGAATGAGCCATAACGGCAACCTTAGGGATTTCATAGCCAGTCATGCGCAATGTTTCCATTTTTTCTGCAAGATTATCGATTGTATGATGCATATTGTGGTAGCTGCGGATAATCTTTGTGCCAAAAGCAAGTGCCGCATCTTGTAAACAAGGAACATGGAAGTCTTCTTCTAGGTCGATATAGGCAAAATTCTTGCTTGCATCTTGATCCGCAAAGGCAAGTCCCCTCGCAAACAGAGTTGTACGAGCAGCCTCTCCTTCGGTAAATTTTCCCCCATCGATGCGACGGCGAATGGTTAAAATACAGGGAAGCCCCGCAAGCTCTGGAAAACGACGAATATAGAGCCGTTCATCCTTTGTTAGATAATCTACCCGTAACTCTACCATATCTATCCAATTACGATATTTTTCTATCACGAGTAAATTTTCTTTTATAGTCGAACAACTGAGACAAAGACAAATCTTTGAACCACTCATTTTTAAATCCTCACAAAACAAAAATCATAGTTTGTCCAAGTGTATAAAAACAAACTAATCAACTAAAAAACGTGCTGCTTCTTTGTTGGAAATAGAGAGCACAAGTTCAGTCCCCCTTGCAACAGCGTATGGAATAGAAACATTTCCACCGAGGTGATAAAACTGCACAAGCGCATATCGATCGCCCTCTGGAAGAATTGCTTCAAGCTTTAACTCTACTGCATATGGGAATTCTTGCAAGGTTTCCTTAAACACGCCGTATATTAAGCCATTTTCTTCCATATCTTCAGGGAAGGCAAAAACAACAGATACACGCGAGTAGGCATTTACATAGGTATCTCCAACAGGTAGCTGAGACACAACCCGACCAATACCTTCATCTAGCTCTGGCGTCCTGAAAGAAAAATCATACAACAACTTAGTTCTATTCATAACGAGCAAGGTATCATTGAGTGAAAGATTTTCAAGACTAGGGATTTTAACCTTGTCATACTGAGAACCCTTACTAAGCCCTACTTTCAAAACAATTGGGTCGCTAATCTTGGTGTCTGGAGCTGGATCCTGCCATAAAATAGTACCCTCCTCCTGTTCATTAAACTCATAAGAAAAATTCTCATCCAATACAATAAGTGGTCGAGTATAGCCAGTAAAAAGCGATTGCAAATCGAGTTTTACACTATCTATTTTTTGCCCAACATAATCTTTTACTGTATCTATAACCGCCCCACGACTGACAACGAGATTTATGCGTCGGCCTGCCTTTACGATAGAACCCGCTGGCGGACTTTGCTCTAAAACCGTCCCCTTGTCATCGACAAAATTAGAATACTTCATTTGCAATTTTGGATAGAGCTCCTTAACCTGCATCTCTAATAAGGCTGCTGAAAGTTCCTTTCCCACAACATTTGGCACCATTACCTCTTCTTTTCCTTTAACCGAAAGAAAAAATACCGCCATTGTAATTACCGCCATAACCATAATAGTTAAGAGGGACATAAGAATAAGCGCTTTTCCATTTGCTTCAAGAGATTCTAAAAAATCTGCAAAATCTTCCCGTAACCTGTGTATTTTCATACCTTTCCTTCTATTGTACTGCAAACAGCACCTATGAAATCTTTTGTGCCGTTCAAAAAATCTTTCCAATACATGGCTTTTTTTGTATGCCATTGCAATTGTTCAACTGCTAGAATTCCCTCTCCGGTTTGAATAAGGATTCCCGTCTTGTCGCGAGCTAAAACACTTCCCGCTTTTTTTGTTTCGCCCTCTGCCGTATTCGAATCACTAAAGACCGAAGCCTTGAGAATTTTCAACATTTTTCCTTCAACATAGGTAAAGCTTCCTGGCCAAGGTGTAAAAGCCCGAATTTTTGCATCGATATCGAGGGCAGAACAATTCCAATCAATAAGTCCATCTGCCTTACAAAAAAGCGAACTATAACAAGCTGACGACGCTTTTTGCTTTTGCTTTTTTATCGAATCGTTTTCAATTGCATCCAAAACAGGAGAAATGAGTTTTGCAGAAATATGGGCTGCATCAGCTAACAAGCTTTCACTCGTTTCAGTTCCATCAAGGTCTATCGTCTCTTGAGCGAGAATATCGCCACAATCCATTTCTAGAGCTATTTCTTGAATCGACACGCCTGTTTGACTATCCCTGTTCAATATAGCTTCTGGAACAGGGGCGCAACCTCGGTATTTTGGCAATAAAGACGGATGAATATTTATACCGCCTTTCGGGAAAAGCGATAAAAACTTTGGTCCAAAAATTTTCCCATAGGCAAAGCAAACAAGCAAGTCGGGTTTTAAAGCTAAAACCGCCTGGCGACATGCCTCATCAAGCCGCTCTGGCGCAAGAACTGGTATATGAGCGTATTCAGCATGATCTAAAACAAATTGCGCAAGTGGGCTTAAAATAAGCTTTTTACTACGCCCCTGAGCTGACGGTGGATTTGTCAAAAGACCTACAACTTCGTGGTTTGCTTCTTTTAAGATCTGCAAAAGAGGAATAATTGAAATATCTGGACTTCCTGCATAGAGAATTTTCACCTATTGCTTTCCTTCGCAGCTTCGAGCTTTGCTTTTTTTCGCGCTTTTTCTTTTTCCCGTTCAGCTTTTTTTTCTTCTCTTCGCGCGATTGTTTTTTCCGCTTCTTCTTTTAATTCCGGGTCTAAGCGATCTATAAATAAAACACCTTCTAAATGGTCGTATTCATGCTGTATAATGCGAGCGAGATAGCCCTCCGCTTCGAGAGTAAAAGGCTTTCCGTGTTCATCGAGAGCTTGCACTGTTATTTTTTCAGGACGCTCTACCTCGGCATAGATTTGAGGAACAGAAAGACAACCCTCCTCAAAAGAGCAGGTTTCTTGTGAAGTCGCTATGATATGCGGATTGATAAAAACACGATCTTTATCGTCATCTGAGCGCAGAACAAATAAACGCTGTGAAAGTCCTATTTGTGGTGCAGCAAGTCCAACGCCCTTTGCCTCATCCATCGTAACGAACATAGCTTTTACGAGCTGACGAGTTTCATCATTTATGTCGACAAGAGCTTCTGCCCTTTGGCGAAGTACTTCATCGCCCAAAATACGTAATTTCATATCTAAAGAATAGTATAAAAGAAGATGAAATTCAAGCATAGCTTTTAGGTTCTTGACAAAAAGCCGAATAAAGGGCATGAATTAGGTATGCAAGTTTTACAAAACAATAATCCCGAACTCATATCCCAATTTATTGACACTCATATTGTTGAAGCTTTGGATTCATTTATAAAGGATGAATCTATCGATGCCATAACAAAGGCCGCGATAACCATTGCACCTTGCTTCGGAGTAGAGAAAGAATTTTGCACCTTGATAGAAGGAGAGACCGAGGTCAGGGCAAATGCCGAAAAAAAACTCACTACAAGCTTTTACAACAATCTTTTACTCTTAGTTCAAAAAACCTGGGTAGAAGCCTCCGATGAAGCACTCAAAAACCAAGCCCTCGAAAAACTAAAAGACTGTTGTGGAAAAGATCATCATATCGACTATAAAGCCTCATACGAAGCTTTTATAGATATGCTCCACGATGTAGTCTACCTCATGTTTGGACCACAAACAAAAAAAGCTGATTTTTCAGAATATGCCCTACGGATAGACCCAGGCTTTGGAGTCTTTTGGTGGTATTTACAAGCTCTTCCAAAAAAAACAGATTGGTCTTTAGACAAAACAAGGTTAGCCCTACTCCTTGGAATGTTTTTCTTAGCTAATTATTAAAACTCATAAGATAAAATAGGTATCGATGATGAATTTTGAACAAGTCTGCCAACAATTGCGAGTCGGCGCAAACAAGCTCTCACAAGTCAATGCAGGTGAAAAAAATGCAGCGCTTCAAGCGGTAGCTATAGCCTTGGACAAAAATCGCTCTAAAATACTCGAAGCAAATAAAAAAGACATTGAAACTGCTCGTGCTTCTGGCATGAAAGAAAGCCTCATCGACAGACTCATGCTCGATGATAAGCGAATTTCAAGTATTATTGAAAGTATCGCTATTATTATCAATCAAACCGACCCAATCGGTGTCGTTGAAACAGGCTGGACAAGCCCTGAAGGCTTAAAAATCCGAAAAGTTCGCGTTCCCATCGGCATTGCGGCAATTATCTATGAATCACGACCAAATGTTACGGTTGATGCCTTTGCTATTGCCTATAAAAGTGGCAATGCTATCTATTTACGTGGATCATCCTCTGCCCTTAAATCCAACAAGGCGATTGTCGCCGCGATAAAAGAAGGTTTAGCAGAAGCAAAATCTGGCGTTTTAGAAGCTATCGCCCTTGCTGAAACTGGTGAGCGCAGTGAAGTCGATGAAATCCTCAATGCGGTTGGAAAAATCGATGTAGTTCTCCCCCGTGGAGGCGCTGCTCTCATAAAACTTGTTGTAGAAAAAGCACGTATTCCCGTTATTGAAACAGGGAGCGGTATTTGCCATCTCTTTGTAGATAAAAGTGCTGACCTCGAGCAAGCTGTCGAAATAGCCTGCAACGCAAAGCTACAAAGACCAGGTGTTTGTAATGCAATCGAAGTCTTACTTGTGCACGAAGCCATAAAAGAAAACTTTTTGGAAAAACTGGGAAAAACAATGAAGGGAAAGCTACTTTTCAAAGCCTGCCCCGAAAGTTATGCCGTTTTAAACAGAATAGAAGGTCTACAAGTAGAAAAAGCTGGCGATACAGACTTTGACACAGAGTTTTTGGACAAAATTCTTGCGGTTAAAGTTGTTTCTACACTCGATGAAGCAATTGACCATATAAACACGCACAATACAAAGCATTCTGATTCTATACTGACAAAAAATATTAGCCATGCACAAAAATTTCAAAACCAAGTTGACTCATCCTGTGTCTATGTAAACGCTTCAACACGATTTACCGATGGCGGAGTCTTTGGCTTTGGTGCTGAACTCGGCATAAGCACACAAAAATTCCACGTACGCGGTCCCATGGGGCTTTCGGCTCTTACCACAGAAAAATATCTCATCGACGGCGAAGGACATATTCGATAATGAGCGAAACAATAGATACATACAACGCAGGGAAAAATTCTTGTCCCACAATACAAGAAATTCTCAAAACAGCTCGAAAAATTGTTATAAAGATAGGTTCAAACACGCTTGCAACAAGCGACGGAAAAATAAACATCCCTTTCATGGAATCATTTGCCCTACAATGTGCATCCCTCATGAAAAAAGGAAAACAAATCGTTATTGTCTCATCTGGCGCGCAAGTTGCAGGACTTTCTACTATCGATCGATGGGAGAGAAAAAAAGACATACACTATCGACAGGCTTTGTGCGCAATCGGGCAAGTTGAACTTATGGACAACTGGCGAAATGCCTTTTGGAAAAACAATATTCATATAGGACAATTATTGCTCACAAAAGATGACTTTCACGATGACAATAGAACCCTCAATATGCGAAACACACTTTTTACCCTTGTCGATGAAGGCGTTATACCTATTATCAATGAAAATGACTCTGTTTCCACTGAAGAAATTCGCATTGGTGATAACGACAATTTAAGCGCCCTCACCGCAATTTTGTGGAATGCTGACCTTCTCGTTCTGTTTAGCGACATAGATGGTGTCTACACGGATAATCCAAAAACAAATCCCGAAGCAAAACTCATAGAATATGTGCCGAGCATGGACGATTTGCGTGCAAATATTCGCCTTGGGAGCGCAAACTCCTTTGGTACCGGCGGTATGAACACAAAACTTGAAGCTGCAGACAAACTCACTTCCTACGGTATTCCCATGATACTTGCAAATGGCTCCCATGAAAAAATCTTGGAAAAACTTGCAGACGGTAGCCAAAAAGCAACGCTTTTTTGTGCAGAATAAACAGAGCCTAGAAAAACAGCTAGAAATTGCCGATACTATAGCAAAGCCTCCTTTTTTTACCAAAGAGGGCGTATACAAAAAAATCTAAGGAAAACATGATGAATAAAATAGGAATACTCGGTTGTGGTGTAATGGGTGAAGCCCTAGCGAAGGCAATGCTAAAAAAAACAGAAGGCAAAAATATTTTTCTATTTGATATAGATACAGAGCGCACAAAAAAGCTTGCCGAAAAACTCTCTTGTAAAACAGCCCCGTCAAGTAGCGACTTGGTAAAAACCGTCGATTTTCTTTTATTGGCTATAAAGCCTATTCATGTAAAAAATCTCCTCACAGAGATCGCCTCAGAATACTATCAAAAAAAACCTGTTTTAATTTCGATAGTTGCAGGTATACAAATAGAAAGTCTCGAAAACATGCTCTATTCTACCTTGCCCTTAAAGACAGAAGAAAAAAAAGTAAAAACAGCCTTTCCCATTATTCGGCTTATGCCAAACGTAAGCGTTCTTGTCGAAGAAGGAATGATAGCTTTTAGCAGCAATGATGCGGTACAGGCAAAAGAAAAAGACTTTGTTATCGATTTGCTTGAAAAAACGGGAAAAATAGAGATTGTCCCCGAAAATCTTATGGATGCAGTTACAGCTATTTCTGGCAGTGGACCAGCCTACGGATTTCTTTTTATAGAAGCGCTTGCAGATGCTGCAGTGCTCTTGGGTATACCGAGAAAACAAGCCTATATCTATGCAGCACAAACACTTAAAGGCGCCGCTGAAATGGTACTCGAAACGGGTGAGCAACCAGGGGTGCTAAAAGACTCAGTTTGTTCACCCGGTGGAACAACGATAGAGGCAGTAAAAAAACTTGAAGAAAAAGGCTTTCGTTCAGCTATTATGGAAGCTGCTGAAGCTGCCTTTAAAAAAAGCTGTTCTCTAGGGAAAAAATAATTTTAAAATAAACAGCCCTGTTCCATTGAAAAAAGCCTAAATTTACACTATAATTCGGTATCATGTATAGAATTTATGTAGAAAAGAAAACGGGCTTCCAAGTTGAAGCACAAAAAGTAGAGCAGGAGCTTAAAGATTTTTTAGGCATCAATGGCCTAAAATCATGTCGTTTCCTCATTCGCTACGACATTGAAAACCTTCCCCTCGCTCTTAGCTCGAAGGCTATAGACGAAGTATTTGTCACAGAGCAAACCGATAGGGTGTTTATCAATCATATTCCACTTGCAGAAGATGCTATTGTTATTGCTTGGGAATTTCACCATGGCCAATACGACCAAAGAGCTCTTTCTGCGCAAGAGGCTTTAAATCTTCTACTTGTAAAACATAAGGCGACAGCACAAGATGATACAAAAAAAGCCATTATCGTAAAACCTGCAAAAATGCTTGTTTTACAAGGCGATATAAATGCTTCTGATATAAAAAAAATAGAATCTTATTTTATAAATGAGGTTGATTCTCAAAAAGCAAACCTTGATATTCCTAAAACGCTTTCAAAAGCTATCCCTGAACCAAAAACAATTCCTTTCTACCAAGATTTTATCAAACTCGATGAAAAAGGCTTGCTCGCTTTTCGAGAAGAACAGGGTTTTGCAATGGACAATGCAGACTTAGTTTTTGTGCAAGACTATTTCAAAAAAGAAGGTCGCGATCCAAGCGAGACAGAAATGCGTGTTTTAGATACCTATTGGTCAGATCACTGTCGACATACAACTTTTAACACAATCCTCGACGATATAGAAATAGAAGAGGGCTATTTTACCGACTTATTTAAAAAATCACTCGAATCCTATACTACATTACGAACGGAAATACATACAACAAAAGAAAAACCCATAACGCTCATGGATATGGCTACGATTGGAGCAAAATATCTAAAAAAAGAGGGCAAGTTAGACGACTTAGAAGAGTCTGAAGAGATAAACGCTTGTTCTGTTTTTATAGATGTGCATACTGAAAATGCCGAAACCAAGGAAAAGCAAACAGAAAAATGGCTTCTTATGTTCAAAAATGAAACCCACAACCATCCAACGGAAATAGAACCCTTTGGCGGGGCAAATACTTGTGTCGGAGGAGGCATTCGTGATCCACTTTCTGGACGTTCATGGGTCTATCAGGGTATAAGAATAACAGGCTCTGCAAACCCACGCAGAAAACTGGAAAAAACACGCGAAGGCAAACTCCCTCAGAGAAAAATTACAAAGGATGCCACTGCCGGCTTTAGTACCTATAGCAATCAAATTGGTTTAAATGCTTCGCAAGCGGTAGAAATATATCATCCTGGCTATGAGGCAAAACGAATGGAGCTAGGAGCTCTTATCGCAGCAGCGCCAGCAGAGCAGGTAAAACGAGGTATACCACAGGCCGGAGACCTTGTTGTCCTTCTCGGTGCAAAAACAGGGCGTGACGGCATAGGAGGAGCGACGAGTTCATCCCGTGTACAAACCGCTGAATCTGTCGAAACAGCCTCTGCTGAAGTACAAAAAGGCGACCCACTAGAAGAGCGAAAAATATTACGTCTTTTTAGAAATTCTAAAGTTAGTAGCATCATAAAACGATGCAATGATTTTGGTGCCGGTGGGGTTTCTGTTGCTGTTGGAGAACTCGCTCCAGGGCTGCATATTGACCTCGACGCCGTCCCTACAAAATACGAAGGCTTAAACGGCACAGAGCTGGCTATTTCAGAGTCGCAAGAACGCATGGCTGTTGTTATAGACGCAAAGGATTTAGATTTCCTCATCGATGAGGCAGACAAAGAAAATCTCAAGGGGACAGTTATCGCGAAGGTAACAGATACAAATCGTCTTGTTATGCAGTGGAAGGAACAAACAATAGTCGATTTGGATCGAAACTTCCTCGACACCGCTGGTGCCAAGCGTCATGCAAAAGCAAAAATTGCTGAACCAAATCGTATTTATTCGCCTCTTGCTCGCCCTCTCGACGCGGTACAATTAGTTTTAAATGACGAAAGTCGGGGACGTTGCAAAAAAGAAACGCTCAAGGATGCCTGGTTCACAAATATGAGCAGCCTCGCTTGTTGCTCGCAGCAAGGAATGGCTGAACAATTTGATGCGTCTATCGGGGCAAACTCCCTGCTCTTTCCTATGGGTGGAAAAACACAAAGCACGCCAGAAGTAGCCTCCGTTGCAAAAATTCCCGTATTAAGTCCAAAAGAAACAAGCACAACCAGTATCATGGCCTATGGATTCGACCCGCTCGTCGCACAGTGGAGTCCCTGGCATGGTGCCCAAGTTGCGGTGCTAGAATCTTTGGCAAAAATAGTTTCTGTTGGAGGAAATTTAGAAACAACCCGCTTAAGCTTTCAAGAATATTTTGAACGAACTGACTCGCCAGAAACCTGGGGAAAACCCACAGCTGCTCTTCTTGGTGCCCTCGATGCACAAAAAGCGATGGAAATTCCTAGCATCGGCGGGAAAGATAGTATGTCAGGCAATTTTGATGACTTAAAAGTACCTCCAGCCTTAATATCCTTTGCCTTCAGCTCTTCTGATGAAGAAAACCTCATTTCTGGCGCTTTTAAACAGGGCGATTCCTACGTATATGCTGCAATTCAAGCCTATACCGAAATGCTTGCACCCGATTTTGACGCTTTCAAAGAAAATTATGCGCATATTAAAAGTGCACTTAAAGAAGAAAATATACTTTCAATGTATCCTGTAGGAACAGGTGGTATTTCTGAAGCAATTTCAAAAATGAGCTTTGGTAACGAGATAGGTTGTACCATAGAAAGCGGCGTGCAAGAATTACTTTTTGTGCCCATGTACGGCACGATAATCGTTGAAACAAAAGAAAAAATAGACACGTCAAAGGTACGCTGGCTCTATATTGGGCGGACACAAGAAAAGCCCGTTCTTAGCCTCGGCTTACATTGCTATGACGGTGGCAAGAAAAATAAAACAAAGGAAACGGAGCTTCAAAATATTGAAATTTCAATAAAAGAGCTAAAAGAAGCATGGAAAAACCCTCTTTCTGCTGTTTTCCCTCTTGAATCCACAGAAAAAATCCAAAAAATACCTGGTTTTGCAAAAAAACGACATTCGTCCCTCAAAAAGCATGATAAAGCTTTAAAAAATAAAAATTTTTATCATATAAAAGAAAAAAAACCACTTGTTTTACTTCCGGTTTTCCCTGGAACCAACGGCGAATACGACATGGAAAGAGCCTTTACTCTCGCTGGAGCGAAAACCAAAACGCTTATTTTCAGAAATAAGACCGAGGAATCTACAATTGAATCCTTTGAAGCTTTAAAAAAAGCTATCCTTGAAGCTGAAATTCTTGCATTTTCTGGCGGTTTTAGTCTTGGTGGCGAACCAGACGGACTTGGTAAATACACCGCATCAATACTCCAGTATCCCCTTATAAAAGATGCTATTATGCAGTTTTTGTCAAAAGATCGCCTCATACTTGGGGTCGGAGATGGCTTTCACGCACTTTTACGCTCAGGACTCATTCCCTTTGGCAAGATTAAAGAAAATACTACCGGACCAATACTGAGTGCAAACAGAATAGGGAAACATATTTCTCGAATGCTTGATACTAAAATTATCTCAGCTATTTCTCCGTGGGCACCAAAAGAATGCTTAAAAGACAGCATCTATCGTTTGCCTTTTTCAAGTACAGATGGACGTCTTGTTCTTTCAAGGGAAGTTGCAAAGCAGTTGTTCAAAAACGGTCAAGTGTTTTCGCAATACGTAGATGCAGATGGCATAACTGCAAAAACGGAAACCAAAAATCCAAGTGCATCTTTTTATGCAATTGAAGGTCTTACCGACCCAAGTGGAAAAATACTGGGGAAAATGGCACATAATGAACGAAGTATTTCTTTTAAAGAAATAAAAAATGCAAGTGAACTCTTTAAAAATATCCCTGGAAACAAAAGTCAAGATATTTTTAGTGCGGGTGTATCTTTTTTTAATTAAGTTCGTTATTATAGTAGAGATAGAAGAAACAGTGCTTTTTGAATAAAAGGCACTGTTCATTTATTTTAAATTTATATAAAAGTCAAATCCGAAAAACTGCTTTTCTCATTGACTTTTCTTAGGAGCAGTAATGAAATCAATTACATTTAAATCAATTAGCAAGTTGATCCTCGGTCTTCTTGTAATCCTCGTGCTAATCGCTTGTTCGAGTACCCCTACAGAAGCACACTGGTTGTATGACTTCGAAGAAGCACAAGGGCGTGCTGAACAAGAAAGCAAAAACATTCTCTTGTTTTTTGTTGGATCAGACTGGGATGAGGTAAGCATAGCACTTTCGAATGATATTTTCCCTTCAAAATCATTTCTATCAAAAATTGCCTCAGAATATATCTTAGTACAACTCGACTTCCCACAAGATGAAAATCTCATCACAGAAGAACAGTTTTATAGAAATTATGATGTGGCAAATCGTTTTTCTCTTGAAGGTATTCCGTCAGCCGTTCTCACAACCAAAGAAGGCTATATTATAGATAAATATAATGGAATAGCTGATGATGAAATAAGTGATGCCGAAAAAGCCGCAGAGTTTATAAAGCAAATCCAAAAATCCAAGAAAAAATCAACAACTATTATCTCCACGGTAAAAAAAATGGATAAAACCGAAGGTCCAAAAAAAGCAAAACTTGTAGACACAATCTTAAACCAACTGAACCCCGACTATACCTATCTTCACACAGAATTGATTGCACAAATTCCAGAACACGATCCAGATAATACAACAAAGTTGCATGAAAAATACTTGTTGCAACTCACCTACCCAAAGGCTATGGAAGCGCTGTACACAGGTGACTATGAAAACGCAATACAAATGCTTGTTGAAGTTGCAGAAAACAAAAAAATCTCTAAAAAAGATTCTCAAGAAGCATACTATACTGCAGCCTACCTAAACGAACAAATGAATTTAGGAAAAGAGCAAACACTTATCTATTTACAGCTCGCCCATGATGTAGATCCAGAATCCGAAATTGCGCAAAACGTGCAACAAATTATTTCAATGATTCAGCTTGAAATGGAAGAGGAAGAAGCTTTCTACTACTCAGAAGAATACCGAACCGAGGGCAATGCAAACTAATTCCCTCTCTTCACTTTGGTTTATAGGACTCTTGTTTTTTTCAGGAGTCCTCATTTTTCTTTCGATGGTTTTTTCAGCATCTGAGTCTGCTTTTTTATCTATAAATACCTTACGTTTACGCTTACTTAAAGATAAAAAGCACAAACAAGCGATGAGAAGCTCAAAACTTCTAGAAAAAAAAGAACTTTTACTAAACACAATTCTTATAGCAAATAATATTGTAAATATAAGCCTTTCTACAGTGATAACTGCAATCTGTTTAGAACTTTTTGGTAATGCCGCCATAAGTATCGCAACAGGAATTGTTACCTTGGTCCTTCTTGTTTTTGGGGAAATAAGCCCTAAGACTATCGGCACGCATCACCCTGAAACAATAGCATTTTTATTTTCTGGTTTTATTCAATTTTTCTCCCTTATCTTAAAACCCTTTGTAATATTTTTTAGCTTTTTTTCAAACCTTTTTTTAAAACTCCTCGGTATCAAAAAAAAAGATAAAACAAAAAGCTTTAGTGAAGAAGAAATCATACACTTTATAGAAATAGGTGAAGAAGAAGGCGTTGTTGAAGCAATTGAAAAAAAAATGCTCCACCGTGTTTTTAAGTTTACCGACCTTGATGCAAAAAATATCATGGTACCACGAATGCAAATTACCTTTGTAAAATCTGATGCCAGCTACACGAGCATAATGGAGCTTTCACAAAAAACACATCTTTCAAAATTCCCTGTAATACAAGACACCATCGATACTGTTCTCGGCATACTGCATGTAAAAGATATGCTACCTTTTATTTGTGACAAAAAATCTTTTGCAGTAAAAAAAATAATGCGAGAGCCGCTTTACATCCTCGAGACAACACGCATGTCGCAAATCCAAGAACTATTCCGGCAACACAATCAAAGCATTGCAATAGTTCTCGATGAATATTCTGGAACAAGTGGTTTGGTAACAAAAGAAGATTTTACCCAAGAAGTTTTTGGGACTATGTATGATGAATACGACAGTTCAGAGATCCCCGAAATTCAAAAACTTTCACAGGAGCATTTTTTAGTATCTGGAAACTCAAGACTCTTTGATATAAATAAAAAAACAGGACTCAATTTAAGCTCAGACTACTATGAAACACTTGCTGGTTTTATACATGAGCAGCTCGACGACTTACCAGAAGAAGGACAAGAATTATTTTTTGAGGACTATCGTCTTAGAATTGAAAAAAAAGAAAAACAAAAAATCCTTCTCGTTTCGCTTTTTATACAAGTGAATGAGTAGGTAGGGACTTAGGAGAAAAATGGTTTTTATCATTATACTATTACTTTTTTTTATTGCCTTTTTTTCTTTTGCTGAAAC
>ERZ795049.2986-NODE-2986-length-18630-cov-10.842584_pt1 | contig 18630 bp, 17 predicted proteins | sample MGYA00375133_ERZ795049 | MGnify/ENA primary metagenome ERZ795049 (study PRJEB30178, sample SAMN05720147) | activated sludge metagenome | isolation source: anaerobic digester from wastewater treatment plant | place: Japan | collected 2015-04-20 ...
TACCTGCCTGAATGATTAACTTGGCACAATCTATACAAGGACAGGCAGTAACATAGATGGTTGCTCCATGGCTGCTGTTGTGCGACCTGGCCACCTTGGTTATAGCATTGGCTTCTGCGTGCAAAACGTAAGCCTTGGTATTGCCTTCGCTGTCTTCACATATGTTTTCAAAACCCGAAGGGGTGCCGTTATAACCGTCGGAAATAATACGTTTGTCTTTTACCATCAGAGCACCAACCTGCCTGCGTTTACAGTAGGAGTTTTCGGCCCAGATCAAGGCCATACGCATGTATCGTTTATCGAGTAAGGCTTGTTTATCGTCCATTTATTTTATTCCGTTGCGTTTAAGTAAAGCATCAATACGGGGTTCACGACCTCTGAATTTTAAATACAGTTCCATGGGGTCTTCGGTGCCCCCCCGGGAAAGAATGTTCTCCCGGAACGAAGCGGCACGTTCGGTATCGAAAACATCGTTTTCGGTAAAGTATTCAAAGGCATCGGCATCGAGTACTTCTGCCCATTTGTATCCATAATAACCGGCGGCATAGCCTCCCGAGAAAATATGACTGAAGCTGGTGCTCATACAGGCCTCCCCGGGTTGGGGAAGTAGAATAACGGAGCTCCAGGCTTGGTTTTCGAATTGACGTACATCCCCGTCGAAAGGTTTTTGAAGACTATGCCAGGCCATGTCCAGGTAGCCGAAACTCAACTGGCGTAAACAAGCATATCCCACATTGAAATTATCGGCGGCAATTATTTTTTCGATCAATTCGGCCGAAATCTGCTCTCCGCTCCGGTAATGAACGGCAAAGGTGTTCAGGAACTCCTGCTTAGTGCCCCAGTTTTCCATTATTTGCGAAGGCAGTTCCACAAAATCCCGGTAAACATTGGTGCCTGCCAGCGAGGCATAGGTGGTATTGGAGAGCATTCCGTGCAGGGCGTGACCAAATTCATGGAGAAAGGTGGTCACCTCATCAAAAGTGAGCAGAGAGGGCTTTTCGGAGGTAGAAGGAGTAAAATTGGTACTCAATGTGATATGGGGCCGGATATCTTTGTTTTTAATTTTGCGCTGTGCTTTAATATCGCTCATCCAGGCCCCCGAGCGTTTGCTTGCCCTGGGGTGAAAATCCGTATAGAGGACGGCAAGGAAAGAGCCGTCCTTGTCGAAGACTTCGTAGGCGGTCACTTCCTCATGCCAAACCTGGATCTTATCGTTTTTCTCGAAACGGAGACCGTATAATTTAGTGGCCAGGCCGAACACTCCCTCGATGACGTTATCCAGTTTAAAGTAGGGTTTGAGCATTTCATCGTTGAGGTCAAACTGCAAGTCTTTGAGTTTTTGGGAATAATACGACCAATCCCAGGTTTCCAGTTGAATGAAATTTTTCTCGTATCCCAGGGCAAATCCCTGAAGAGCCGATAGCTCTCTTTGCCCCAAGGGTAAATAGGCTTCTCTGAGCTGATCCAGCAGGCCGTAAACGGTTTCGGAATTTTTGGTCATTCTTCTGCGCAGCACATAGGAGGCATAATCGGGATAGCCGAACAGGCCGGCCATTTCGAGGCGTGCATTAACGATGTCCCTGATGATGGGCTGGTTGTTGAATTCACCATCGAGGCCCCTGCCCATATAGGCCCGGTACATTTCTTCGCGGAGTTCTCTGTTGTCTGCGTATTTCAGAAAAGCACCGTAGCTGGGGGCAGTAAGGTCAAAAAGCCAGCCCTCCAGCCCTTTTGCTTTGGCTTTTTCGGCAGCTATGCTTAACACATCTTCCGGAATGCCGGACAACAATGTTTTATCGGTAAAGACTTTAGAGTAAGCGTTGGTGGCTTTCAACACATTTTGTCCGAAATTCAGGCTGAGCCGGCTCAGTGTAGTACTGAGTTCTCTGTATTTTTCGCGGTCGGTACCTTCGAGGGTGGCTCCACTGTCGAGGAAGTCCATGTAAGTTTCCCAGAGCAGCCTGCTTTGTTCCGTATTCAAGTTTAAGTTTTCCCTGTTGTCGTATACCGTTTTGATTCTCTGATACAGAGCCTCGTTCAGAACTATGTTGTTGTGATGCTCAGACAGCAGGGGTGAAATTTGCTGAGATAAGTTCATCAGCTCGTCACTGGTCTGATTGTTGAGCAGGGTATAATAGACGGCCGATACTTTGTCGAGCAATTCACCGGAGCGTTCCAATGCCTCGATAGTATTAGCGAAGGAGGCCGGCTCTTTATTGGCGGTAATTGCTTGAATTTCTTTATCGTGCCGGCGTATGGCTTCCTGGTAAGCAGGTAATATATGCTCAATTTTAACTTCCCGAAAGGGGGCTGTCTCGTGCAGGGTTTTGTATTTTCCCAAAAAAGGATTGGAACCCTGAAGACCAATAACGGTCAGCGCTGTCATAATAAAAAATAATTTAGTTTTCATCTATTCAGTTCTTTCTGTTTTGTCTTAATTAATTCCTTCAGCAACAGTATTATCGTGGCTGCCTTGAGAATCGTTTATAAGTAGTAGAAAATGGAGAAGTAGAATGAGTTTGTCGATGCCGGTTTAAGCAATCATGTCCGAAATCAAGTCGAGGTAATTGCATAATACGGTTTGATTGTTGCGCATTAAAAACAGTAGAGACTTTCTGTCTATCTGCATGATGCTGCAATTATCCAAAGCTCTGGCAGTTAGTGGCATATTGCGTTTCCGGCCGAATAAACGTGTATAGGCGATCAATTCAGGCCCTTGTGCGATGCGTTTTTCGTTTTGTTCGTTTTCGAGTTCTACTTGGCCGTCCAGTAAAAAGACCAGATTCTCGCAAACGATGTCTTTGTTAAATATAAGATCTCCGGCAGCATAGTTGTCGAAGTCGAGGCTGACTTTGGTTAAAAGCGGGAACAACTCATCCATACTCATTCCCTTAAACAAAGGGTATTTCAAAAAAAGTTCAAATCTGGACATCTCGCATTTTTTAGAGTATAAACAATTCCTTGGCGAAAGTACTCAAGATTTCTGAAAATGCGCTATTTTTGCCAAAAATAATGATTATGAAAATCAATTTAAAAGAGATACTAAGCGCTTTCACGGTTTTATTTGCCATCATCGATATCATTGGTTCAACCCCGATCATCATTGATTTGCAGAAAAAGCCGGGAGGAGTTCCCGCTTTAAAAATTTCCTTGATTTCTTTTCTCCTTTTGATTGGTTTTTTCTTTCTGGGAGACGGGGTGCTTGCTTTGTTCGGAGTAAATATATCTTCGTTCGCTGTAGCCGGTGCTATCGTAATTTTTGCTGTGGCGGTCGAAATGACTTTCGATATTGAAGTGTTTCGCCACAAAGGCCCGCCCGAAGTTTCTTCCATAGTGCCTTTGGTCTTTCCTCTCATCGTCGGTGCCGGTTCTTTTACAACCATGCTCTCGTTAAAGGCTGAATTTCAAACAATTAATATCATAATAGCGCTGTTCCTGAATATGGTGGTTGTCTTTGTGGTCCTCAAAGGAATCAAGCGGATTGAAAAGCTTATTGGAAACGCGGGTATTTACGTCGCACGGAAATTTTTCGGGATCATTCTGTTGGCCATTTCAGTAAAATTATTCACAACCAATTTGGGTGGCCTGCTTAGCCAATTCAAATAGCATTGGATTTGCACGATATGGAAGATTTGGGCGAATTAGTGCTTGCCTAGCTAATTCAGATAGAATCCGGGGGAATCAATGCAGCACTATGTTTTTAACAGCCTGGCTGCCGATTTTTTCGTTGAGGCGTTTAAGCAACAGAGGCCTGATGAGCATCAGTTCGTTACGGATAATGGCCGATTTGACGTGGACGTGCAAAACGGAATGTTTGAAATACAAGTTGTCCGTATGTTCGGCCAGGGCTTTACCCACCACTTCCGGCCATAGCCTGATGGCTGCCGTTTCGTTGAGCTTGCCTTGAAGTTGCTGGTTTTTGAGCACTTCGTCCAGTACTTCTGCCAGACGTTGGGTGTTTTTCCTACGCATAAAGCTCTTATTTTATAGGACAAATGCAGGCGTTTTCTATGTGAAAAACGCGAAAATCTTTACCATTGTCCTGTAAAATCATATTCAGGTGCTCCCGGTGAGTATCGGTAATAAAAATTTGCCCGAAATCTTCTTTGGAAACCAGTTGAATGATGCGTTCCACCCGCGAAGCGTCCAGTTTATCGAAAAGATCGTCGAGCAGAAGTATGGGTTTTTTCTTGCCGGCTTGTTTCAAGTATTCGTATTGTGCCAGTTTTAAGGCAATCAGGTAACTTTTGTTTTGTCCCTGGGAGCCCACCCTTTTGATGGGATAGCCGTCGATTTGCATTTCGAGCTCGTCTTTGTGGATGCCCTTGGTGGTAAAACCCAGAATAATATCTTTTTCCCTCGATCGTAGGAACTGTTCCTGCAAATTACCCTGTTCAAGATGCGATTTATATTGCAGTCCTATACTTTCGCTGCGGTCGGAAACGATATGATAATAATGTTCAAAAACCGGCTGAAAGGCAGCTATGAATTCCCTGCGTTTTTGATAAATCAACCCGGCATAGTCGCTCATGGGAGCATCGTACATTTCGTAGAGAGAATCCTCTCTGTTCATCTGTTCGTTTTTCAACAGAGCGTTGCGTTGGCAAAGAGCCTTGTTGTAACTCATGAGGGCCTCCATGTAGGAGCGATCGAACTGCGAAAGGGCAATGTCCATAAACCTCCGGCGTTCGTCACTGCCTTCGCGAATCAGATTTTCGTCGGCGGGAGACACGATGACCAGGGGTAAGCGACCTATGTGGTCGGCCAGGCGTTCGTATTCTTTTTTATTGAATTTGAATATTTTTTTTTGGCGGCGCTTCATGGCGCAATAATATTCTTCTTCCTTGCCCTCGATCAGGTAATTGCCCTGAAGCACAAAATAGTCGGCTTCGTGAAAAATATTCTGAGAGTCGATCGGATTGGTGTGGCTTTTACAAAACGAAAGATAATGAATGGCATCCAGGAAATTGGTTTTGCCCACTCCGTTATTACCGAAAAAACAATTTAATCGGGGAGAAAATTCAATACTGGCCTCTTGTATGTTCTTGTAATTGAAAATGGATAGCTTTTGCAGGTACATGGGTGAGTTTCGGACAAAATGCCTACAAAAGTATAAAAAAAATCACGGAAATTTTATTAATAGAACGAAATGCTATACTTTTGCACACCAAATTTGTCTTATACAATTACAAAAGAAATGGCTAAGAAAAAAGTATCCAAAAAGGCAGCTCCGAAAGAGGAAATGCAAAATATTGGCGAAGTTTTGACCCGTTCGGAACAATTCATAGAAAACAACCAGAAAAGTCTTTTGGTAGCTCTGTTGGTTATCGTTGTGGTGGTAAGTGGTATCATACTTTTCAGAAACAGTTATATGGGTCCTAAAGAAAAAGAAGCCCAGGAAATGATGTTCCGAGGGGAACAGTACTTTGCCGCGGATTCATTTGAGCTGGCTCTGCATGGAGACGATTATGAATTTATAGGTTTTGAAGGTATCATCGATAATTACGGCATTACCAAAACGGCCAAGCTGGCCTCGGCCTATGCGGGTTTGTGCTACAAGCACCTGGGCGATTACGAAAAAGCCATCGACAGGCTCAATAAACTCAATGCAGTCGATATTATGGTTTCGCCTGCGTTGACGGGAGCAATCGGCGATTGTTATGTGGAACTCGATCAATTTCAAAAAGCCTTGCCTTATTTCGAGAGAGCAGGCCAATCCGACAATAATTTATTGGCTCCCATTTATTTGATGAAAGCAGGGCGTGTTTACGAAGCACTGGGAAAATACGACAGCGCCCGCGGAGTTTATGAAAAAATAAAAAAGAAATATCCTCTTTCGCAAGAAGGTCTGAATGTAGACAGGTACATCGAAAGGACAAGATTGCAGAAAAAATGAGTACTAAAAATCTTTCCGAATACAACCCTGATACTCTGCCCGATGCGTCCGACATGAAAATAGGCATTGTGGTTTCCGAATGGAATTACGATGTTACGGTTAAATTGCTGGAAGGGGCGCGTGAATTTTTGCTGCGTAACAATGTGGCTCCTGAAAACATTCACGTTGCGTGGGTTCCGGGCAGTTTTGAGTTGATTTACGGGGCAGCCAGGATGGAAGGTTCTGAACCCGTGGATGCTGTTATAGCTTTGGGTAGTGTGATCCGCGGAGAAACGCCTCACTTCGACTATGTTTGTTCCGGAGTAACGCAGGGTATCGCCCAGCTGAATGCTAAAGGGAGCATCCCCTTTATTTTCGGTCTGCTCACCACCGACGATATGCAGCAAGCTTTAAACAGGGCCGGCGGCATACACGGCAATAAAGGGGTGGAAGCTGCTAAGACCGCCATACAGATGATTTACTTCGACCGACAGCTGGATTATTTGGACTAAAGAAGTTTGCCGCATAATCCCGGCACATTTCCTCAAACTTCAGTTGGAAGAAAAGCCGTTTATTGCAACTCAAGGCTTAATTTTTGTTTCAAACTTTGCAGGTTCGGATTCTTTTTGATCATTTCGTCCAGCTGATCCTGAGGGCTTAAGGGCTTTTTTAATTCATTCTCTTCGCTGATTCGTAACTGCATGTGAATTTTGCCGTTTTGCAAATCCCGTTGCAAACTGTTTTCTATATCTGCCCGTATGGCTTCAAGCCGTTGAGCGGTCAGCGGATGAAAAACCACTACTTCGAAATCGCTCTTGTTCAACAAACGAGGTTTGCATGCCTGCATGGAGTTCGATAAATAAGGATCTTCCTTGAGCGTGCCCGCAAAACGGAGCCAGGCTTCAATCAGGTTTTCTTCGCTGAAATGCTCTTCAGTCTTAATGGTTTCTTTTTCAGTTGCTTCCCGGCTCTGATTTTCTTCTGCTTGTATTTTACGTCGGCGTATGGACGTGGTCAGACCCGCTAGCGGCCTTTCCTTGTCTGTCCCGGTGTTGGGATTTTTATTTTGTGGGGCAGGTTCGGGTACTGCGGCTTGCTGATGTGGCCGGGTCTCCTTGTCGCTCTCCCCTGTGTTGCCGGTCTGAGGATTAGGCTGAGATGCAGAATCGGTCGGTGTTGCCGGCTTTGGATTGGACGCCATGGATGGAGAAGAGGGACTGTCCGGAGTTTGGGTTTTAGAAGCAGGAAGTGGATTTGGCTCGACTTTGGGCGAAGGGGTATTATCCGTTTTCAAGCCTTGCGGTTTTTTTTTTGCTTCGTCGGTCAGACAAAGTTGAATCAGGCAAAGCTCCACCAAAAGGCGCTTGTTTTTGCTTTGATTATATTGCAGACTGCATTCGTTGCTGAGTTTGAGGGCTTTGAACAAAAAGCTCATGCTGCATTCTTCGGCCTGTTTTTTATATTTGGCGCGTACACTCTCAGCCTGCTCCAACAGGCTTATGCTGCGGGGATCTTTTGAAACCATGAGATCTCTGAAATGAGAAGCCAGGCCGTTGATGAAATGCAAGCCGTCAAAACCCTGGTTCAAAATCTGATCAAACAACAACAAAGACTCTGTGGTATTTTCGCTCAAAAAAGCCTCAACCAGCCTGAAATAATAGTCGTAATCCAGAATGTTCAGATTATCGATGACATGCTTATACGTAATTTTGCCCTCCCCGTAACTGGAAACCTGGTCGAAAATGGAGAGGGCATCGCGCATGCCCCCGTCCGATTTCAGAGCAATGGCGTTCAGGGCTTCCGGTTCCGTCTCGATACCCTCGGAGTCGGCTACGTACTGCAGATAGGCACAGATGTCGTTGATGCTGATGCGGTGAAAATCATAAATTTGACAACGGGAGAGTATGGTAGGTATGATTTTATGCTTTTCGGTAGTTGCGAGAATAAAAATAGCGTGAGCGGGAGGCTCTTCCAGTGTTTTGAGAAAAGCATTAAAAGCGCTGGAAGAGAGCATGTGTACTTCGTCGATAATGTAAACCTTGTATTTGCCCAGTTGTGGTGGAATGCGCACTTGTTCGGTCAGAGAACGGATGTCGTCAACCGAGTTGTTGGAGGCGGCATCCAGTTCGTGAATATTGTAGGAACGCTGCTCATTGAAAGAAACGCAAGATTCGCATTTGTTACAGGCTTCTCCCTGATTGTTGGGATGAAAACAATTGATGGCTTTGGCAAAAATCCTGGCACAGGTGGTTTTGCCTACTCCTCTGGGGCCGCAAAACAAATAGGCATGAGCCAGTTGCTTGTTCTTGATGGCATTTTGGAGAGTTGTGGTAAGGGCACTCTGCCCAACGACCGATTTAAAGTTGTCCGGACGGTATTTCCGTGCTGAAACCAAATATTTTTCCATACGAATTACGCTGCTGGCTTAGGTGGACAAAGATACATAAGGCTTTTCTAAAAAGGAAGTTCCGGCAACGATTTTTGATTTAGAAAACACTTGGGCATCCGGATTATTCTCGTAATTTTGTTCTGTTCATAAATCCGCCTATGCGCAAGATTTTGGCGTTTTACGAAAAGATTAAACCGTATTTGAATAAATACCTGATCGTGTTGCTTTTGTTCGGTGTGCTGATTGTGTTCATCGATGAACATAATCTGATCAGACGTATGCGATACGACAGTAAAATACGCGCCTTGCGTAAAGAAATACGACAATACGAAAGAGAAAGAGACCGGGCTCTGGAACAGCTTGAGGATTTGAGAACCGGCAGTGAAGAACTGGAGAAAATTGCCCGAGAACGCTATTTGATGAAAAAAGACGATGAAGAAATTTTTTTGCTGGAATAGAATGTCCAAAGAAACCCGTAATAACCTGCTGTTTACATTGGCCGCGGTGTTGATCCTGATTTCATCCGTTTTGGTAATGGAACATCAGGCCTGGGCCAGGTTTAGTTTTGCAGCCGGAGTAGTCCTCTACATTGCGCATCGTGCTCTCACGGCCTACAAAGGCGACGATTTCAGACTAAAACGACTTAACAGAATGTTTGCCTTCAATGCCATTGTCCTTATACTTGCTGTCTACCTGATGTTCAAAAACAGCAATTCCTGGGTGGCGATCTTGCTCATAGTGGCGGTAATCGAATTGTATACGGCTTTTCGTTCAGCTTCCTATCAGAAAGAAAACGGACAATAGCATGTCATCCTCCTCTTTCCGTTTTAAGCAATTTGAGGTTTTTCACGACCGTTGCGCCATGAAGGTGGGGCTGGACGGGGTGTTGTTGGGTGCATGGGCAAAACCCTCCGCCGAGTTGTCCGAAGCGGCAAGATTGAAGATACTCGATGTGGGCAGCGGTTCCGGCTTGATTGCGCTGATGTTGGCTCAGCGTTTTCCCTCCTCTTCGGTTTTTGGTATCGAAAAAGACATACAGGCGGCATTGCAGGCACAGGAAAATGTTGTCCGCAGCCCCTGGCCCGAAAGAATACATATTATTCAGGGCTCTTTTCCCGAAAGCATCAACGACAATTTCAGTCCCGAAGAGCAAGAATTCGATCTGATCGTTTCCAATCCTCCTTACCATAGAAATGCCCTGAAGGCCAAAGCTTACACGCGTAATTTGGCCCGACACAGCGACAAGTTGAGTTTTGAACAATTGGCTGTAAGCGTTGCCGGCTTGTTGAGCGAGAAAGGAATTTTTTCTCTTATTGTGCCTGCCGAAGCCGCAGAGTTTATAGAAGAACTCTGTTGGGGGCAGAAGCTTTATCCTACAAGCATTTGCCGGATTTCACACCGTCAGGGTAAAGAACCCAAGCGTACCCTGTTGGCTTTTTCCAGGTCGCGGGCGGATATTTCTCGTCGGGAATTGCAAATTGAGGACAAGAAAGGTGAATATACTGCTGAATTCAAGGCCTTAACCTCGGATTTTTACCTTTAAATCCTTTTTCATAGTACATTTTTTTAATGTACCTTTGCGCCCTCAATTAGGATAACGATCGCAAGATGTCAAAAAAATTTGCTGAGTACACAGAGTTCGATTTGTCGGCCATCAACAAATCGATGTTAGAGAAATGGGAATCAACCGATCTTTTTCAGAAAAGTACGGCTTTGAGAGAAGGAGGGCCGTCTTTTGTGTTTTACGAAGGACCTCCTTCGGCCAATGGCATGCCCGGAATACACCATGTAATGGCCAGGACCATCAAGGATATATTTTGCCGTTACAGAACCATGAAAGGCTTTGAGGTTAAACGCAAAGCCGGTTGGGATACCCACGGCCTCCCTGTGGAATTGGGAGTGGAAAAAGCCCTGGGAATTACCAAAGAAGATATAGGCAAAAAAATTTCCGTCATCGACTACAATGCCGCTTGTCGTAAGGATGTGATGAAATACACCCGCGAGTGGGAGGAGCTTACCCGCAAGATGGGTTATTGGGTTGATATGTCCGATCCTTACATCACCTACGACAATCGCTACATCGAAACTTTGTGGTACTTGCTTAAGCAATTATACCAAAAAGGTTTGCTTTACAAGGGTTATACCATTCAGCCTTATTCTCCCGCCGCCGGTTCGGGCCTGAGTACCCACGAGTTGAATCAGCCCGGATGCTACAGGGACGTCAAAGACACAACCTGTGTGGCCCAGTTCAAGATAAAAAACCCACGTCCGGAGTGGAGCCAACACGGAGAAGCCTTTTTCCTGGCTTGGACCACCACTCCCTGGACTTTACCCTCCAATACGGCTCTTTGCGTGGGGCCGGCGATCAGCTATGTGGCTGTGCAAAGCTATAATTTTTACACCGGGCAGCCGGCCACCTATATCCTGGCCAAAGATTTGCTGACTGCCCATTTCAGTCCAAAAGCAGCCGAATTGCCTTTGGATCGTTACAATGCGGGGGAAAAGAACATACCTTACAAAGTGCTGCCACAGGATTACAAAGGAGAGGATTTGCTGGGCATAGAATACGAGCAATTAATCCCCTGGGTAAATCCGGGAGGGAAGGCTTTTGAGGTAATCAGCGGTGACTTTGTCTCCACCGACGACGGAACGGGTATTGTACACATTGCCCCCACTTTTGGAGCAGACGACCAATTTGTTGCCAAAAAATTCAGCATAAGCCCTCTTTTATTGGTCGATAAAGAAGGCAATACGCGCCCCATGGTAGACACCGCCGGCAAATTCTTCAGATTGGAAGATCTCGATCCGGCCTTTGTCGGGAGCAATATTAATGTGGAAAAATACGCACCATACGCGGGCCGTTACGTCAAGAACGAATATATGCCGGAAGGTTTGGAAAGCGAGGATAATCTAGATGTGGACCTTTGTGTGATGCTCAAACAGGAGAACCGTGTTTTTAAAATTGAAAAGCAGGTACACAATTATCCCCATTGTTGGCGCACCGATAAGCCAATCCTGTATTATCCCATGGACAGTTGGTTTATAAAAACGACCGCCTGCCGCGACCAAATGATGGCTCTCAATCAGACTATTTTGTGGAAACCGGCCTCCACCGGTACCGGCCGCTTTGGCAAGTGGCTTGAGAATCTGCAGGACTGGAACCTGTCGCGCAGTCGCTTCTGGGGTACACCTCTGCCCATCTGGCGTACCGAAGACGGTAGCGAAGAACTCTGTATCGGCTCGGTAGCTGAGCTGTACCAAGAGATAGAGAAGTCTGTCGACCGCGGGTTTATGAAAGCAAACCCTTACAAGGATTTTGTTCCCGGTTTGTATACAGCCGAAAATTATTCGGTCGAAAAAATAGACCTGCATCGTCCCTATGTGGACGAGATAGTGTTGGTTTCTCCCTCGGGCAAAGCCATGAGGCGTGAGCCTGACCTGATTGACGTCTGGTTCGATTCCGGAGCTATGCCTTACGCCCAGATACATTATCCCTTCGAAAACAAAGAAGCCTTCGACTCGGGTCAATGTTATCCTGCCGATTTTATTGCCGAGGGAGTAGACCAGACCCGCGGCTGGTTTTTTACCCTGCACGCTCTGGCCGCCATGCTCTTTGATTCCGTTGCCTTTAAAAGTGTGGTTTCCAATGGCTTGGTTCTTGATAAAAACGGAAACAAAATGTCAAAACGTCTGGGCAACGCTGTAGATCCTTTCGTTACCATCGAAAAATACGGTTCCGACCCTTTGCGTTGGTATATGATTACCAATGCCTCTCCCTGGGATAATTTAAAATTCGATGAAGAAGGAATCGAAGAAGTCAGGAGAAAATTTTTCGGCACTCTCTACAACACGTATTCTTTCTTTGTTTTATATGCCAATGTAGATGGTTTCGACAATCAGGCAGCACAAATTCCATGGCAGGAAAGACCCGAAATAGATCGCTGGATACTTTCACAGTTGAACAGCCTGATTCGTGATACAGATCAGTACTATAACGACTACGAAGCCACCAGATCTGGACGCGCAATAGCCGACTTCGTGGGTGAAAATTTAAGTAACTGGTATGTCCGCCTCAACCGCAAGCGTTTCTGGGGGGGTGGGTATTCCAAAGACAAACTTTCGGCTTACCAGACCTTGTACACCTGTCTGGAAACCGTATCCCGGCTGATGGCTCCCATTGCTCCTTTTTACGCAGACCGGCTGTTTTTGGATCTTAATGCCGTTGCAAAGGGAGAGAGATGTGAATCTGTTCACCTGGCCGATTATCCGAAATGCAATTACGAAGCCATAGACAGCGCCCTCGAGAACCGGATGCAGATGGCGCAGCAAATTTCGTCCATGGTGCTGGCTCTGAGACGTAAGGTAAATACCAGGGTAAGGCAACCCCTGCAAACCATTATGATTCCTGCTTTGGACGCCGCCCAGAAAGAAGCCATCGAAGCTGTCCGTGAACTTATTCTAAACGAAGTAAACGTCAAAGAACTGAAGTTTATAGATACTGCCGGCGGATTGCTCATTAAGCGCATCAAACCCGATTTCAAGAAACTGGGGCCCAGATGCGGGAAAAACATGAAACAGGTGGCAAAGATGTTGGGAGAAATGCAACAAGACGCCATTGCCGAATTTGAACAAAAGGGTTATTGCACGATAGAACTCGAAGGCAAGAACCTGCGTATCGAGACCGCCGATGTGGAAATTCTCTCGGAAGACATCCCCGGTTGGCTGGTAGCCAACGAAGGACGGTTTACCGTGGCTCTCGATGTCAATATCACTGAGGAATTGAGAAGGGAAGGTTTGGCTCGTGAATTGGTGAATCGTATTCAGAACTTGCGCAAGGCTCAAAATTTTGAGATAACCGACCGTATTCATATCCTTATAGAAAAGCATCCCGCTTTTGTCGGAACCATGGAAGATTGGGGAGAATACATCTCTGCTCAGACATTGGCTTTAAGTCTGCAACAAGTGGATCGGCTTGAGGAAGGAACGATCTTGGACATGGATGATATGTCGTTAAATATCAAGATTTTAAAAGCTTGATTATTTTTAAGGGCATGGGGAGCGATTTCCTATTGCTGTCGATATTTATTTTTGCTATATTCGCAGATTAAAAATCAAACAATAGATTAACCATATAACACAAAGTACCATGTCAGAAATTATTCGTTATTCAGATGCAGAACTGGAAGAGTTTCGTCAGTTAATTCAGAAAAAATTAGACAAGGCCAGAAATGAGTATGAACAATTAAAAGCGAGCATCAACAACATAGATGGTAACGACGTAATGGACACTTCCCCCATTTTCAAAGTTTTTGAAGAAGGTGCCAATACTTTATTGAAAGAAGAAACCGGACGTCTGGCCCAACGCCAGATGAAGTTCATCGAAAATTTGGAGGCAGCCTTGGTTCGTATAGATAACAAGACCTACGGCATTTGCAGGGAAACAGGGAAACTCATTCCCAAAGAGCGCTTACGTGCAGTCCCCCACGCAACGCTGAGTATTGAAGCTAAAAACATTAAGTCTTAAAGGATGGCCAAACCTTCCAAAGTATGGAAAGCGTTTGTTCTAATTGCCATCATATTGGTTGTAGATCAAGCGGTTAAGGTATATATAAAAACACATTTCCAGTTGCACGAAAGTGTTCGTGTGACGGATTGGTTTTATATTTACTTTACCGAAAACAGCGGGATGGCCTTTGGCTGGGAATTTTTTGACAAAATATTCCTGACCTTGTTTCGAATAATTGCGGCCGGCTTGCTGATATGGTATATGGTACACATAAGCCGCAAAAAACAATTCCCTACAGGCTATGTTTTGAGTATAGCACTTATTATAGCGGGTGCCTTGGGCAACGTGATTGATTGCGTGTTTTATGGTTTGATTTTTGATCACAGTTATGGCCAGGTAGCCGGATTTTTCCCCGAGGGCGGTGGTTATGCTCCGATTTTTTACGGCAAAGTGGTTGATATGCTGTTTTTCCCGTTGATAAACACCACTTTGCCCGATTGGCTGCCCATTTGGGGAGGCCGTGATTTTTTGTTTTTCAGGCCTGTTTTCAATATTGCCGATACCTCGATTACTACAGGTATTCTGATTCTGTTGATCTTTTACCGCTCATGTCTCGCCGAGGATACAGGAAAGAAAAGCAAGAAAAATAAGGCAGGCTCTCCTCATACGGCCTGACCACCCTGTTTATGAATGGCATTAAAGACATACTGAACAAAGTATTACTTCTTGGAATGTCGGTTCTGATGCTGACGGCTTGCAGACAAGAAGAGCGCAAGGTCCTTTCACAAAAAAAGATGGCTGCCGTGCTGACGGATATTTATCTTACGGAAGCCGTTTTGCAGAATGTAGATAGGAAGAAAAAGACAGAATGGTCCCGGGGGCTTGAGGATGTTTTTTTTCAGGATCTGGCCTATGGAAGGGTATTAGAGAAGCACCGTATCACCGAGGATGTTTTTTATAATTCTGTGGCGCATTACAGCCAGCAGTACAAGGTCTATGCAAAGATATACGAACAGGTTGAATTCAATTTGCAAGCCATCCGCGATGAGGTAGACCGGCGCGACAAGTTAGAGACACAATTACGAGAGTTGGCCCAACAACAGGCAGCTCTTATTGAAGCTCTCGACACGGCCTCTTACATCGCTTGGTTTGAGATTTGGGCGATAGACACGCTTGTTCTGTCAGACGTCTTGGGCTTGCAAGCAGACTCGGTGGTTTTATCGGACACCTCGGTCTTGCAAGCAGACTCGGTTGTCTTTTCAGATACCTTGGGCATGCAAACAGACTCGGTTGTTTTATTGGAAACCTTGGTTTCACAAACAGGCGATGTACTTTTATCCCCCTTGAACGATTCAATTGTATATACCATCTCTTTTTGGCCGAAACCGCTTGTCCGGGACAGCATCGAGTGGACAATGGTCGATTTTATGCCCTTTATGGAATCGGGGAGATTATTTCGGGAGGGTAAAAACTCTGTTACGATAAATTTGAAAAGAACGATTAAGGAAGTCGGGCATTAGTCGGCGGTTTCCTGAAAGCGGCACAAATGATTCCTGTAGCAATGGAGACATTGAGCGATTCTGCCCTTATGCTGCCCGGCGGAAATTCCGGGATATACAGCTTTTCGTTTACAAGAGGCTTAAGTTTCCCGGAAATCCCATTGCTTTCGTTCCCCATCAATATCACGGCTGCCTGTGGCAGATGCCGGAACTCATAAAGATTTTTTCCTTCGAGGAAGGCCCCGAAAACAGGAAGGTTCAATGTGGGGATAAATTCTTCGAGTTTAACATAATGAACCGCCACCCTGGCAATGGAGCCCATGCTGGCCTGTACGGATTTGGGATTATAAGCATCTGCGCATCCTACGGAACAAAGCAGCGTATTGATGCCGAACCAGTCGGCTGTACGAACGATGGTGCCCAGGTTGCCGGGGTCCTGAATATTGTCGAGCGCGAGCGTTAAGCTGTTCTTTAAATAATTCAAATCCGGTTTTCTATCGGGTATTTCAAAAACGGCGAGTACTTCTTGAGGGTGTTGTTGATTGCTCGCTTTGTTGAGTTCCTGCAAAGAGGCTTCCGCTATTTCAGCAGCCCTAATGTCCGGATATCTTTGCAGCCATTCTGTGGTAGCCGTCAAAAAACGGCAGGACATATGGGGGAGCAGCTCTGTTACCAATTTATGGCCTTCGGCTACGAACAAATGGAGCTCTTTTCTGTTTTTTTTAAGATTCAGCGAATGTATCCACTTTATTTTGGCTTTACTCAGCATAAGCTTTTTTTAGGAAAACAAAACTACAAAAGAAATTCAGCCCGCAGAAATTTATCTATGTGAATTTGTGAACATTGCTTGGAATGATGTACATTTGCCGCTATAAGAAAATCCGGAATGCGAGTAACAAGTCTGTTTTATGTGCTGATTCCCCTGTTGTCTATTTCCTGCAATACTCTCAAATATGTGCCGGAAGACAAACAATTGCTTACGGGAACAAGCATAGAGATTAAGGACGAAAAGTTTCCCAAAAAAGAGTTGAAGAATTACCTGCGGCAACAACCAAACTCGCGCTTCTGGGGTTTGTTCAGAATTAATCTGGGATTGTATAATATATCCGGTCAGGACACAAGCAAATGGATCAATCGTGGCCTGAGAAAGATAGGAGAAGCTCCGGTGATTTACGAAGAATTGCTCACTCAGCGTTCTGCAATGGCCTTGGAGCGCTATTTGTTCAGCAAAGGTTATTTTGACTCGGAAGTAGAAATCCGGACAGTGAGCAAAGGACGGAAAATCAAAACCATTTACAACATTCGTCCCAATCAGGCTTACCGAATCAACAGTTACACGGCAGAAGTCGATCCCCGTGATCCTTTTCACATGCTTATTTACGGCGCTTTGCCTTTGTCTGCGGTGCAAACAGGAGACAAGTTCGATACCGGCCTGCTCGACGAAGAGCGTTCACGACTGGTTTCCTGGGCCAGAAACTATGGCTATTTTGCTGTTAATAAAGATCATTTTAGTTTTGAGGCAGACAGCAGCCTCAACAAGAACCTTGTTGATCTGAGGCTGATAATCAATCCTTATTTGCAGCGTAGCCGGGAGGGTGGTTCTCAGTACGTGCCTCATAAGCAATACCGTATTCGCCGGGTTTATTTTATGTTGGATGTGCCCAGTTCGGCTTATCTGCGAAATTTAGGGATCCAGGGATCTTCCCATTTTTTTACGGAGCTGGCGGATTACGATTCCATACCCTACGAGAATTATGCCGTTGTATATAGGGATAAGCCTTTTATTAAACCCAAAGTGTTGGTAGATAATTGTATGATTATTCCCGGCGATTATTACGATGCACGAGCTGTGAACAGAACTTATTCCCGCTTCAACTCCATGCAGAACATGAAATACGTCAATATTCGATTTGAAGAAATTAGCGCACAGGATTCCACTTCGGGCAGTGAGGCTCAACTGGATTGTTATGTGGTGTTGACACCCGGGCAGAACAATATAATCTCTATGGATGTGGAGGGAACCAACACGGCAGGCGATCTGGGAGTTGCGGGGACATTAACCTATTCGCACCTTAATTTGCTTAGAGGCGGAGAAACTTTCAGCACAAGTTTACGTGGAGCCTATGAGGCTTTGTCGAGTTCCTTTCAGAACGACTATACCGAGTTTGGGGGCGAAATCGGTTTGCAGTTTCCGGATTTTAAAATCCCTTTTTTGTCGAGTGATTTCAAAAAGAGAGTGGACGCCAATACTAATTTTAAAATCAGCTACGATAACCTGTCCCGTCCGGAATTTTTAAGAACTATGGCTTCCGGTGCCGTCGAATATATCTGGAGGAATCAACGTTTGCGTCAGAATTTGAGTTTGCTCGATCTGGCCTACGTCTATATGCCCCGGGTGGACTCTGCCTTCAAAGCGACCTATCTCACCGATAATTCATACCTAAAATACAGTTATGAAGATCATTTTATATTGCGAACCCAATATGGAATTCTTTATTCCAGCGTCCCTTTCGGGGTCTCTAACCGGACTTTCTTTACCATACGTGCCAACATTGAATCGGCAGGTAATGTGTTAAGACTGGCTTATTCCCTGTTGGATGCAGAAAAGGGCGAAAATCAGGCTTATACGATGGGAAAAATCCCTTTTTCGCAATACCTGAAAGGAGAATTTGAATATGCGAGAAGCGTGGTTCTGAATACTCGTAACCGTTTTGCTTATCGTGCGGGTGTGGGGGTGGCTTATCCTTATGGCAATTCAAAGATCTTGCCGTTTGAAAAACGCTATTTTTCCGGAGGAGCCAACTCAGTACGCGGTTGGTCTGTCAGAACTCTGGGGCCGGGAACCTATAAAAACAACCTTAACAGAATAGATTTCATGAATCAGTCCGGCGACCTTAAGCTGGACCTTAATGCGGAATTGCGCAGTAAATTATTTTGGGTACTCGAAGGCGGATTGTTTGTGGATGTTGGCAATATCTGGACTTTACGTAATTACGACAATCAACCGGGTGGTCAGTTCCAATTCGATGAGTTTTATAAACAATTGGCTTGCAGTGCGGGTCTGGGTTTGCGCTTCGATTTTAATTTCTTTTTGGTTCGTGTGGATGCGGGTATGAAAGTGTTTGATCCCTCGGGGCTTACTGCAGATGATCGGTGGAGGATTAAGCATATCGATCAATGGAACGACTTTGCTCTGCACCTGGCCATAGGCTATCCTTTTTGAGGCTTTATATAAAAAAGCTGTGCCCCCGGGGAGACACAGCTTTTTTTTAAATCGTACTAAATGGTGTATGTTAAGATGTTATGCCAATTTAACATTTACTGCATTTAATCCTTTTCTGCCTTCTTCCAGTTCGAAAGT
>ERZ795049.2995-NODE-2995-length-18578-cov-12.528964_pt1 | contig 18578 bp, 30 predicted proteins | sample MGYA00375133_ERZ795049 | MGnify/ENA primary metagenome ERZ795049 (study PRJEB30178, sample SAMN05720147) | activated sludge metagenome | isolation source: anaerobic digester from wastewater treatment plant | place: Japan | collected 2015-04-20 ...
GTCAATAAGCTAAAAGAAACTGTTGAAAAATACTTACCATTGTAGAGAGGAGCAAAAATGACAATAAGCCGTACTCGTAAAGATTTATTAAAAGCTGACATTGATATTGTGAAGGTGCTATACAAAAAAGCATGTGAACAAAGCGGTGAAGACGAAGTCAAAAAAGATTTAACAAGACTTTGGGATTTAAGGTGTACGTGGGGAATGCACAGGATATTGCCGTTCGGGTCTACTGAATTTAAGAATGTAGAAGAAATGCTTTATATCGCAAAAGAACTGTGTGGATTTTAGAGGAGCAATATGTTGAAAGAAAAATTAATCGATCAATTTGAGGCTTTGAACTTAGGATACCTTGAAGAACTCAGAGCGATGGGTGAAGATGATATTCAATTCCTCATCGAAGATTTATATGAATTGCAAGAAGCTGGCGAGTTGGATTTAGAAACATCAGAAGGTGTCAATAAGCTAAAAGAAACTGTTGAAAAATACTTACCATTGTAGAGAGGAGCAATATGTTGAAAACATTCTTGCGAAAGAATACAAGCGTGCTCTACGTTGAGCACGCAAACAGAGGGGGCAAGAGTATTGGGAGATATTATGCCTTACTCGAGAAAGGACAGCGCACCGAGATCACTCGCGAGATCGCCGCAATGAATGGTCTTGTCCTTACACCTGTCATGAACGAGAAGGTGGGAAGAGTGTTTCACTGCGCTGTCACACGCCACCCAGAGAGCGTCGTAAGAACTTCGTACGAGATGATGTTCAACGAGTGGAACTCTTTCGAGTTCTACTCTCTGGACAAAAATGGAGCGTTCTAATGCTGAACGCTCACCAGAAATACATTGTAGACAAAGGTGGCAGAGGAGCAATAGTCCTTAATGCCGCTGCTGGCAGCGGCAAAACGACTACCACGAAAGAAACTATTGCTCGCATGATTGAAAGTGGCGTTGATCCATCCAAAATCCTTGCGGTAACATTCACACGCAAGGCATCGCGCGAATGGCAAGAACGAATTGGAGCGGAAACCATCAAGGGATGGAATGACCTCCACGTGAAAGCACTCGAGAACGAAGAAGATCACTACTTTCTAAAAATGAGTTCAGAAGAAGGCAGGGTGTTTGAGTTCTTAGTTTCTTGGTGCACAACCATTCACGCGGCTTGCTATAGACTGCTCAAAGAGGGGGGGGATCGAAGACGAATCCCCACAACCAAGCAGGAATTCGAGATCAAAGACCTCATCAATGCAATACTCGACGAGAACGGATGGTCTAAACTGTCATATAAGAACGCGATGAGCATCATCGCGACTGGGATCGCAAATCGAGTAAGTGTCAATGGATTTGCAGAGATGATTGAGCCTCATCTTGAACGCGGAGCCGACGTGCCTCCAAACGCGGCGGAGATACTCGCGGAAGTGTATGACGCTTATCTCACATACATGCGGAAAAAGAACTTGCTCGACTTCAATATGATGACAGTAGACACACTCACTCGTCTTGAAAGAAATAGCGCGTTTAGAGAGATGGCTACAAACAAGTTCAAATATATTTTCGTAGACGAGGCGCAAGATACTTCTGTGATCCAGTCAAGAATTTTATTCATTCTGGCTGAAAAGAATGGTAACATCCTTTTCGTTGGTGATCCGAGACAGTCCATTTATCAGTGGCGCGGTGCCTTCCCTGAAATTATGGAAGAATCCTTTGGTGATTATTGGAAAGATTATGAACTGCGCTCACTGCCAATCAATTACAGGAGCACGCGGGCAATCATTGACGCAAGCAACGAGATTGTTGCGCTCAACTATCAGGGTCGCGAGCAGTTCTTGATGGCTGTCGAGGCAAAGCCAAACGCGAAAGACGGAAAACCTATCGCCAAGAAAAAATTCCATGACATTGAGTCTATGGCAAAGTTCATCGCGAGTATCATCATCGACAAGCCAGAGCAGGCGTTCATCGTGAGTAGAACAAACGCTGAGTGCCAACTCTTGCACACTTATCTATCGAAAGAAAAAGTGAGGTGTGTGAATATGTCGGGCGGTACTCTCTATGGAAGTAAAAACGTGTCACGGCTCATCGCTTACATGAAACTTGCGGTGGACTATCGTAACGCAAGAAACAATCTCGAAGTTCTGTCAGAAGTCGCTAACATTGCGAGTGACACGTTCCTCTCGCCAATCAATAAGCGCAAGCACTCCGAGTTTTGTAACGAAACGCGTGCTTGGATAGACTGTGGCTGCCCGATCGTTCTTCGCAAGGGTATTGACCGCTCATACACAAGATACTATGGGCGCAAAAGTGTTGAAAGAGCAAACGGGTGGTGGGGCATCATCGGACAAGCCTCACATACGACGCGGGGAGGTGAGCACATCATGTATTCTTATGGCGCAGAAGACCTCACTTACTTTGTTCAATCTCTTGAAGACTATCGAAACAATGCCGCCGAGTGCATGGATTATATTCTCGAGCACTCCCTCATACCCTACATCATGCACGAGGAAGGTGTAGATGCTTCAAGCGATCTTGGGGAGGCTTCCGGACTTGAAGAATTTGAAATCGTGAAGGAATTCATCAAGGAGGGTATGACAGTCGAAGAGTTCTTGACTGAATTTGACGAGTACGACTTCGCAAATGGACACGACGAGAAGAACTCGGCTGTTATCATGACTGTTCACAAGTCAAAAGGCTTGGAAAGACCGCTTGTGTTTATCAATGTGACAAGGATGCCATGCGCTATCCCACCAGTCTTTCCAGGACAAGTTCGTATCGAACAGTCACAAAATCCAATCGAAGAAAGGAACATATTTTATGTTGCTGTGACACGCGCGGAAGACGAAGCGTATGTGTTGCAAAGTGAAACTTGGAATGGGAAAGAGGTCGCAACCTCTCCGTTCTACCATGAGGTTAAAGGAGTTGTATATGAGCATGGAGGCTAAGACTAAAAGAGAACTAATAAAACACTTGCTGAACTTGGCACTTGAAGAGCTTGAACTTAAATACATCACCACAACAGAAGAGATTGAAGACTTCATCGAAGGCAAACTTGAGAAATATCAGGACGGTATAACCTTTGTGAATAAAGAATATGTCACCGATTACTTTGAAAACACAAGTTATACTAAAGTCAACCTTCCAAGTGATGCCCATGAGTTCTTCAACTACCAAGCGTACGCTAACAAACTTCGCGAGAATGAACTCGCGAGTGGAACACTTGTTCGCGAAACAGTTCTTGGCGAGACTTGGTATGTGTTTTACATTTAATGAGTTAAATCAGGCTCACCTTAGACTCACTTATTTAAAGTGAGCCTGATTTTTAACACAAAACGAAATTAATATGGTACAATTTAAAAGTCCAACCGAAGGGAAGTATATTAAGTTAATTAACATTTTAATTAACACGAATACCACAAAAAGAACTCGTGAAAGAATTACACAAGAAGAACAGACAGGACTTACCCCCCCCGTTTTTTGTGTGAACTCGAAGGTAAGTGGAATAGACCTCACTATTAAATAGTGAGTGTATTTTTAGTGTATAAATGTATATTGTATGGTATAATATAACCATAATCGTGAATGGATTAACTTCTTCACAAATATGAGTTTTTAGTTGAAAAGTTTTTTTTAGAGAAAGGAAAAAGTTATGAGTATTTGGGATTCAGAGCAAGTTGTATCGTGGCAAGAAGAATCATCTGGTGGAGGTGGTTGGATTTGCCGAGTTAATGTTCAGTTGGGATACAAGGTGTTTGCGAGGGGAAAATCAAATGAAGAAACCTTCTTCCCCGCTGACATTAATGTTGACGGAGCAATGGAGAGCGCAAAAACTGCTGCCCGCGCATACGTTGATAAGCTAAACAACGATCTTGAGTATGGCGAGCAAAAAATCAAAGCACCCTCCAACGCCATTTGGATTGAGATTGACAAAGAGAATGTGTTCGGCAGAGATACGAGTACTTGGGAAAACAATCGTGTCTTTACTACGCCAGCATGGACTTCTGCATACAAGGATGTTATTCTGCCCGCTCTTCGCGAGAGCAATGCAAGTACTGGTTGGCAGTGGGCGCGGGTTTCATTCAAGCCCGATCCTTATCAGCCGAAACGCATGAATCAGCATGGTGAGGAAGTGGACAATCTCGTTGCATACATCGCGGAAGTTTATCTGTCAAAGCAAGACGCTCTTGACGCCGCCGCAAGTCAATCCCTGCCATCAGAGGCGAAGACACAAGGACAAGGACAGGCGCGAGCCACCCAAGAAGGTGTTCCAAGCGGTTACGATGCCGATACTTGGGCGGAGGTGTCTGGATACATTAAAGACGAGATCGCTGGTGGCAAATCCCTCAAAGAGATTGCTGATGATTATGGCGTGACCGTCGCTGATGTTGCAAAGCTGAAATGATTTTCATTTCGCAAGATTTCAAAGAGTCCGTGGCTGACGCTACGGGCTCTTTGCCCCCAGAATACAAAGTCGTCAAGAATCTCGATAAGAAGTGTGGAGCGAATGTCATTGTGTCTCGTGTGAAGTTTCCTCCCATGACAGATGAGTTGCTTAAAAAGCACGACGAGAACAATTCGATATTCATTACGCTTGTCGACAATTATATTGATGTCAAGAATATTATATCCAAAGCGGTAGAGTTTGGAGCAAGGAATAGGATGGTTGTATATCTTGGCTCGGTCAAGTCTTGCTGTGGCTATGTTAAGATAGATGGACTTCTTAACATGCCGGAGAAGGATTACCTTAACGATAAGCTTTTCTTTATCATGCTTGGTTTTTCTTTTGTGGAGTGCTCCCACGGCTGTTTGGAATATTTTCTTGACGAGATTAACAAAAGAGTTAATTCCGATGAGCCAGTCGCGGTTCTTCCAGGATATACTGATGCAAAAATTGCTGACGATTGGCGAGCAACTGTGTCGACTCTCCCATTAATTGGTCTTGAAAGGGCAAATTATCTGTGGAGTAAGTATGGCGAGAGACCGTTGCTTGATGTTCTTTCGGACCTCACAAACTTGAAGATAAACAATGAGGGTGTTGCTCGCATTATAGCGGAGCGCGTCAGGGACTACGTTGGCTTGCCGGAAGGTTTTTCATTGTGGCTTAAACATGATAGCGAAGAATAGGAGATGTATTATGGATGAGAGCAAAGAAAAGAAAGTGTTTGAAGTATTTAATCGCGGAGTGAGAACGATGGTGATTGGTATTCTCATGGAAAGTATGGATTGGCGAGAGCAGTCTATCATTGAACAGAGTGGCTTTTCTGTAAAAGAGCCACCAGCAGTCATGCTTGTTAATCCTTTCAGCGGTGAAGCACGCGTGTCATCTGACGCGTGGCAAGATCGCTCAATGCGCATTGCTCATCAATACTTGGAGGGATACTGGGATACTCTCCAGTCTGGAGATACGATTGACATAGAATGGCTTTTTCAAGAGAAAGAGGAGCCGTGCAAGTCGGAAAGGTATGTGAATAGCCTGTGAAGATAAATGAAAGATATGAAATCATCATAGACGCAAGTCGCTTAACCTTCAAGGATTATGAGGCGTTTGATACTGATGGTCAGATTGAAATGCTCGATGCGGTCAAGCGTGTTCTTGAACTTGCATCCGCGTGGCTGTACGATACGATTAAAGAACGATATGTGAGTAGACCTGTTGCGCGAGAAATTATCTTCTCACAAGAGGTCGACAACATTCCACTAATCATCAAGGAAGTTATGAACAGCGTTTATCTTGAAATAGAATTAAGAAAGGTGATGAAAGATGAGCAGTTATAAGCATGTTTTATTTGCAGGGATTGTTAACGTCGCTGGGATGCCTGATACGGGCAAGACAACCTTTGCGCTGGAGTCTGGAGCACCACCTGATAAGGTGTGTTTCATTGACGACGATCTCAAGGGGCAGGCAATCGCTCTGGAGTTAGAAAATATTGGAAAGCCCTTCGGCAAGTATGTTAATCTTGTTGCAGAGACTAAGGGGATGCTTGAGAATGAATTTCACAAGTATTGCATCGACTTGATTGAAGGTCTTGAAGATAATAAATACGAGGTGATAATCTGGGACAACTTTTCTCGCTTTGAAAATAGTTTCCATCCGTGGGTGAGTACACACCAAAAGCAATTCAAAGAGAAGTGGTCGCCGATGGGTGTGATTCACGGAGCGGAGATTTGGCTCGCCTCGTTTGACTATGAAGCGCGTGTGCTTGACGAGATGCAAAGGAAAGCCCCGCTTGTGATCATAACCTCTCACATGAAGAGTGAAAATGTTTCTGGTCGAAGAACTGGCAAGATGATTCCAGACGTTAAGCGTGGTCTTTTGCAGAAAAGTTTATTGCGGGTTTTGTTGCGTCGCTCCGATGATGGCTCTCCGATCCCGACAGGGATTATTCTAAAGCGTATAGCGAAAAGAGAGGTCACCGATGAGGGCATTAAAGTCATTAATGTTCTTCCCCAAAAGGTTGTTCATTTTAATTGGGAGAAGATTAGGTATTACTTCGATGATCCCATCGGCAATAGAGCACCCACACAAGATGAAATGCCAAACGAGTTTGAGTTATCTATGCTTGATAGCACCGTAATCACCGACGATCAAAGACTCATCATGCGGCTGGCTATTGAGGGTGCCGCTGATGAAGAGGAAAGCGATGGCGCGAAAGAAATGGTAGCTCAAATGAAGGCGATGCGAGATGCTGGATCGACTTTGCCAGAAATAGCACAAGCCTTTGACACTGATGTTAAAACTGTTGTTGGACTAATCAAGAATTAAGGAGTTAATATGGTAAATGTAGGTCTTGACATAGGATATAGTTCTGTAAAGATTCGTAATGATAAGAAGAAGATTAAATTCCCTTCTGTTGTTGGCAATCGTGAGGAGTGGTTTTCTATTTCGGACAATGATAAGTCGGTATTTGCTTACAGCGGTAATGAGTATCTTGTTGGTGACAATGCTCTTGACCAGTCGCAGGTAATCGAGAGGCGCGAAGATCGTAATTGGATAAAGACATCCATGTATGACACGCTTATAAGTTATGCGATAGCATATACGCTATATGTTAACGATAAGATCAATGTTGTATCTGGATTACCGCTTGCGTATTTTAACAAGGATGCGGAGTATCTCAAGAACCTTCTCATTGGAAGGCGCGAGTGCGTTCTTGGCGGAGCGGAGATTTCGTTTGAGATTACAAGCGCGGTCATTGTTCCACAACCGTTTGGCACGTTACTCGATTATGTACTCACCGATGACGGTGGCATCATCCAAGATAGAGCAACTGGGAGAATTGGTGTCATTGACATTGGTGGAAAGACGACGAACATCTTGAGTGTGGAAGACTTGTCCGAACGTTCAAGAGAAGCGACCAGCGTTAACGTAGGCGGATGGACACTTGTTCGTCGTCTCGCAGATATTCTGCTCGCCAAGTATCCTGACATGGATCATAGCTCAAGTTATATTGAGAAAGTACTTATGTCTGGATCGTTTGTGTACTTTGGAAATACGATTGACGTGAGTGATATTGTGAGCGGTGTATCTCAGGTCGCGGCAAAGCAAATCGAGGCTGAAATATCTCAACGCTGGGGGAGCGCGGCTCAATTCGAAAAAATATTAATTAGTGGTGGCGGTGCGAATCTCATAGGTCATTCACTTGAAGCCATTTATCCGCAAGCGGTTACTGTTCACGACAACGTCTTCTCTAACGCGAATGGTTTCTGGAAATTTGCTAAGCGAAGGGGGTAATACATGCTTGATATAGAAGATGTTATCGCGACATGCCGTAAAAGTACTGGAATAGATGAGATCATTGATCGCATAGATGATTATGAGTATAGAATTAATATTGCCGGAGATCAGGAGACAAGGATTAATATCATATCTACTTCTACTGACATTGCAAAGGCATTTGTTGATTATATTATTTCTGGCATGAGTATTTTTGAAACCATTATCAAGGAAAATAAAGATAATGAAATTAAAATATCAAGTCTCATAGATGTTGTTGCGGTTGTATCTCTCATCGTTTCTGAAAAGGCTGGTGAGATTAGTGATATTGTTGTCCACATGAAAAAGGAAGGTGATTATGATAATCAGTAACAGTACATTCGAAGAATCATTGCGCCGCGTGGCTCGACTGGCAAAGATTAATCGTGGATCGTCAAAGGCAAGTCATTTTTCAGAATTTGTTTTAATCACATTTGATCCAGGGCAGTCAGAATTGAATCTCATGTGCGCTGGAGATGACATGCAGGCTCACGTGTCACTTCCGGTGATGGCTGATAGATTTGACGAAGACCCGTTCACAGTTTGTGTTTTTCCGTTCACAATTCTTGAACACTTGGCTAAGATAAACAGTCAAATCAACCTCTCTGCTGATAGTGATAAGTTCGTCATGAAATTCAGTAAAGGGACTGTGAGCGCGAAGTCTCACAAGGATTATATTAATCAATTTTATAATCGAGACGACAAAGAAGATACATTTTTTAATGGAAAGACTTACGCAACAATTAATTATAATTCTTTACTATTAAAAGATATTCTCCGCTCTGTTGTACATGCCGCGAGTGGCAACACCTTAGACACGCAACTTGTTACATTCAAATCCGAAGAGGAGTCACTATCCGTTGCCGCGACTGATAGTTACAGGGCTTGTTTCTACCATGACATCGCGAGAACAGAAACCGATTTTGAAGTGTCTCTTCACAATGCCGCGATATACAAGATCGTCGCCATGCTGTCAGATGAAGAGAGAGACATACAGTTTGTTCTTCGCCCCGACAAGATTTCAATTATTGATGGAAATTTCAGGGCACATTTTCTCACGAGCAGAGACGGAAAGGATATGTGGCGTATTCTCGCAATGGTGCCGAGTCCAGAAGTGGTTTTGAATGTTGACGACATGAAAGTATTTGGTGAAGCAATACGTTTCATTAGAACATTTTCTCGCGGCGGTAATACGTTCGGTGGAGACGCCGCGATGACAGTCGAGTTTCAAGAAAATTCCATGAGGATGCATTGCGACGTGAGTGATAAGGGTGACACTGACTGGGAAGTTGACGCTAACTATACGACACTCAACACACCAATGAAAGTTGGCGTTAATCCTGCTTACATTGCTCAATACTTAACACACATGAAACCAAAAGAATTTTCAATGAGTGTGTCAGACGTTGACAAGCCAATAACCCTTAAATCGGAAAGAGATAATCTCGATTATATTATCATGCCAATGATTGTGTAACTCACTATCCAATAGTGAGGTTAAAAAAGCCCCTATTACACCCATTTTGTGGTATAATAGGGGCATAATCAAATAGTGAAAGGAGTGCAATATGAACTTAAATAAGTTGCAAGGTGAGATAAACAATGCATACAAGACGCTTGCGAAGAATGTTGGTTTATTCAGAAATAAGTCGATTGAAGTTGCTGTGAAGAAAAAAGAAATTGATCGCAAGCGCCGCGAGATTATTAATTCTGGCGTGATCGATGGCAAAAATGCAGAGGCGCGTGACTCACAAGTATTCTCAAGAATGATGGAAGATTATATGGAGCATGATATTCTTGAAACATTAGCGATGAGATACAGAAGAGAAATGGAACTTGCTCTTATTGAGGTCGACAGGCTTGATCGCATATTGCGTGTAATTGAGTTATCAATGAAAGGTGAGGATCAATTAAAATAAGCGCGTCGTCATTATATAAAACAACTTTCTCCATACAAAAAGATGGCATATCATATGACTTCAATGTCTCGTTTGATGTGTACAGAAATCAACTCGGAGAAATAAGAACTGTTTGTATTGGCACTATTCTTATTGTTGACACCATAAGAAAAAGAAGAGTTATTAATGACAATTTCTTTGGCGTTGCAAGGTTGCATCCAGATAACAAAGAGCGTGAATACAGTGCTCTCGTCGGCATTAGAAAGTCATTCGCAAAAGCCATGCGCCAGCTTGGTGATTGGTACGCTGTTGTATTTAGCAGAGAATTTAGGAAGATGATCTGGCTAACATTTGAAGGATACCTCAGATATAATCTTACGACTCTCAGCAGTGGTGACAGTTATTACAAAGCGTTTAGCAGAGATGGTGATTTGTGCACGATCAGAACATTCAGGAGAGATATTCTCGGCATAGAAAAAAGACAAGAACATGATGTGGAAAGGGATAAAGAATGAGTGCCTATGTTGTAGACAATGAGGTTATTAATAGAATATTGTACGCGATCTTTCACGCGCTTCGCAACAATGATAACGATCCAGAGGCAATACTTTTCCCCAAACCCGCTGGCGATCTTCTCACGACATTAAATCCGCACGATCTTGGTCGGCTCATGCGTTATATCAATGAGTCCGCTGTCATGCAAAGATATGATACCTACGATATTGACAAACTTCCCGGCAGGTACGACGAGAGCGGAAAGATGGTTCGGTACAAGTACGTAGAAGAAAAGATTGACAATATTAATGAACTTCGAATGGATCTCGCGCGATTTTTGTATCAATGCTCTGAGGGCAATATCGTAAGCGATTCTTTGTACAAGGAGATTAAAGACTATTACAGCATTGTTTATCAGATAGATAATATCTGTGCAAACATGCGCAGGGAGCGGAAGCGAGTCTAACTGCTTTGCAAAAGGATTTTGAGAATTTCGTTACTAAGCATAATCGGGAAGTTGAAGGCTTGAATGTGAAAATCTCGGAGTTGGCATTGACGGCGGAAAATAAATCGCAGGTTATCAACCAGCAGAATGATATATATTGGGAATTGCGGAAAGAGTTAGATACTGCAAACGGTAAGGCTGTGCGAGATGTGGCTTTATTGGAAAAAGAAAAGGAGGGATTAGAGGCAGAGATTGTGAAGTTGAAAGCCAAGATGTTCGATATGCAAGAAAAGATAAATTGGCTCGAAGAACATACCGATTATGATTCAATTCAGGAGGATTAAAATGGAACAAGATAGAGCAATACGAAGCTGGTTAGACCAAAGGTACAGCGATTTGAATGTAGGCTGGAGTCCTGAAATAGACAAGCTATCTAATGCCGAGTTATGGGATATGGTAGACGAGTTGGAGAATGCTCAAAAGAAAGGAGAGTTGGATTTAGAGACAGAACAGGGATTAACGAACTTACAGGAGATTGTAGCCCCCTATTTTGAGAGAGAGGAACAAAATGTATAACGGATGGGAGAATTACCCGACATGGTGCGTGAACCTTTGGCTTAGTAGCGATGAAGGCTCTTATCTGGATATGCTCGAATTTACCAAAGAGTTGTTGGAAGAAGAATTGTCAAAATACGAAATTACCAATAGCATAAAAGAACACATTGAAACCCAGTATCGCTATATTGACGATGAAGCCAGCTTGAGGACGGATATGCTTGGGTATGCCTTTGGGTTAGTAAATTGGAATGAGATAGCTGACAGTTGGATTGAAATGACAAAAGATTATTGAGGAATGGTTCGAGTTAGAGCCTGATTATGCAGACCAGTTGGCATATAGATAAAGAAAAGGGGCGGTGAGGGGGGCACCGCCCAGAGAGAGAGTAGAGATGGAATTAATTCCACCACTAGACCCATTATATCAAAAGAAATTGGTTATGTCAAGCAGTAAAATATATGTTATAATGATATTGAGAGGAAGGTAGAGATGAAGAAATGTTTAGGCAAGTATAAAGACTATTACAGCATTGTTTATCAGATAGATAATATCTGTGCAAACATGCGCAGGGAGCGGAAGAGAGGCTAAAAATGACCGAGCGTTTCACGAAGGATGCCTTTGAAAAAGTACTTTCCGAGAACGGCAGAGAGTGGGAGTGTTATTTTGAAAAGGGAGAATTTCGATATAGAATGAGGTTTGGTGATAATGCTAACATTTTCGTATCATCGAGTATTGACGAAAGCAAAGTCGCAAAGCCAAAAGGATCGGACTCCATTAGAGTTTACGCGATGTACAATGGAAAATATCTTAGTAAAACCCAACGCTGGGTAACTCGTGTGATTGGCTGGGAGCAAAGGCTCGCTAAGGCACTCCGTGAAACTCGTAATATGATTACCGATCTTGACGCTAATCCACGATGCCCTAAGTGTGGTTCCATAATGGTTATCCGCAAAGGTGTTCATGGAGAGTTCTGGGGTTGTACAAAGTTTCCAAATTGTAGAGGCACAAGGAATAGACCTGCAGAAGAAGATGTGAATAGACTTTTGAAGATACTATGAATTTACTTATTAATGCCAATTCGCTCAATATCCCGCTTATATTCGATGGTCTTACTTTCATTAAGCATGAACGAGCCTCTTTTCTGATCATCTGCTAATCACCATTTATGATCATGATCATTATACTACGATCAGAATGATCAGCAAGACTGTCTTATGGGTCGTATGTTCAAGTCGATGATGGTATTAATCAATTAAGATTTAAGGAGTTGTAAATGGATTTAAAGTTTTATCTCGATATGACAGAGTTCATTGTTAACAGGATTGGTATAAGCAATTCTGAGAAAGCGTATGTCCGCGGATTGCAAAGGGAGATAAAAGAATGTATGAAGAAGGGGAGGTCGCTAAATTCATACTGGAAACTTGTTGCACTAAAATTGTTCGAAGTCAATAAAATTAAAGATGAACGTATAAGTGAAGATATTCTTAATACTGTTGAATGGAAACACGAAGGCAAAACGTATGTAACAAAAGTCAAATATATTGATTTTGAGATCAATAAGTTTCCACCACAGTCAAGAATGTTACAGAACACGCGCGACGTTGACGATGCTGTATTTATCATAGAGTCTTTAAAGTCTTGTGTCGATAAGTACGGTGATGATGTTGTGACCGATAGAGTGTATATGTTGCAAAAATATATTCTTGTTTTGCTTGAGGAGACTCCACTTGAAAACGAGTAGTGTGGTAGAATTAATCTATCGGGATACAAGTACTGCTACTCCATTCACAAACTCGAGGACGCTCCCGACGTCCTCAATTTTTTTCAACGGAGCAGTATGGCGTACATAGAGAAAAGGATAGCCTTTGACCACGAAAGAGATAGTGATATTATTGGCTACATAGATTCAATGACAAGCCATAAAGCTAATCAACTTATAAGAGAGTTATTGCGTAATCACATGCGAAGTCAATCTATGTCACAGCTTGACAGGATTGAAAGCAAGATCGATGTTGTTATTCGATCAATTAATAGCGGTACAGTAAATTATGTTAAGCAAGACACTGTTGTTGCAAGCGACACAATGAATAAACTTGCTGACGCTTTATCTAATTTAGGAGTGTAAAATATGAAAAGAAAACGTGTTGATTTAGTTAATCAAAGTGCTGTAAGGACTTCCCTGTCTACTGGAACGCGAGTCACAAAGAATGTTACCATTGGTCTTGAGACTTTAAATTTAATCGACAAACTTGTTGAGACTGGTAACGGAAAATACGGCTCTGCTTTTATAGAACATGCTTGTAGATTTTTTATCGCATGTTTAAGCGGTAACAGAGATAATATAGCCGTGTCTGTTGAGGAGCTGTCGAAGTTTATTGTCTCGTCTAACTTCTCGAGTAACCTTCGCGAGTACGCGGATCTATGGGATGAGGGAGTAGAGGAAATTGTATTCTAATAAAGTAGTGCCAGCCCCGTGGATGCTTGGTCTTATGCACGGAAGTTGGAGACCGCATCAATATGAAGCAATACAAAATCTTGAAAATATATTTTCTGAAAAACGGATAGCAATTCTTGAGGCTCCGACTGGGACAGGCAAGACTGCTATCGCCACCGCCGTTGCTCGCAATGGAAAGTTTTCCCAAACAACGGTTGTGGTACAAAATCTTGGGCTGCTTGAACAATATAGAGATTATGGTTTTGCAATTCTTAAGGGTAAGCAAGCGTATGAATGTATTGATCCGAAAAGAATAACCGAATGGCAACTCAAGACCGGTAAAGTACCAACTGCCGCAGACTGTCCTTACCCAGAGATGTATCAATGTCCGTACGGAAAGCGATGTCCATATATGGTTGCGCGCGACAGGGCGTTGAGTTCTCCACTCATGGCTTGCACATATAAATACGCGGCATTATCTGAAAAAGTGCAGGCTCGTAAGGGCTTGTTTGTCATGGATGAAATTCATAATGCCGTGAGCGAGCTGCTTGACATTGGCTCTTTTGCCATGACGGACACAAAAAGAAGAGAGCACAATCTGCCCGATTTTCCTCTCAAAGATTTTAGAAATGGAGAGGGTGGAATTGTTGGCGAGGTAGAACTTGTGGAGATATTAACTTGGATATTCGAATCAAGAAAAAGGTTGGGTATTCTTAATTTGTTTGATGAAATATCTCCCGTTGGCACTGAAAAGAAGAAACTGCTTGAGCAGTTCGATTCATTGATTGAACTCTTGAGTGTTTGTGCTGGTGAAGTGTTTTATAAATGTTCTAAACCAATGTATGCACTTAGATACGGAAGACCGCGAGAGTATGAAATCGAATTTAAAACAATCTCTCCGTCGTATCTTTATCATAAAATGACTGGCGACAAGGACAATATCCTCATGATGTCAGCGACGATTGGATCGCCATCGGCGTTGATTGCAGGAGAACTGAAGATAAAAAAGGAAGACTATTCCTACATCAAGTTCCCTCACCCAGTACCTGTTGACAGGAGACCGATTTATGACATAGCAGAGTTCGCGATGAGCCACAGTTCTCTCGTGAAAAGACCTTACCTCTACGATGAGCAGGCAAGAATTATAGCGAAGTGGGTCAAAGAATACACGCATCCATCGTGGCGCGGCATTGTTTTAACAACTTCTTATAAAAAGATAGAAAAATTGAGAGAGGGTCTTGTAAAATATCTTGGAAAAGATGCTCTGTTCGTGAGCACAGCGACATCATTACAAGAAAGAATAGACGAGTTTGTGTCGGACAACACGGAAGGCGTCATCCATGTGGACACAATACAAGGGTGGGGGACAGGAGTGGATTTGCGTGGAGACATTGCTCGTTATTGTGTCGTCGCTGGAGTTCCGTTCAAGAATCCAACCGATACCTTTGAGACGATTCGCATGAAAACTCCCACGGGTAAAGCATATGCAACTGCGTACGCTTTTAACGCGGTTGTGCAAGCAACTGGAAGAGTGTCTCGAGGAGAAAAACTTAATGGAAGGTATATGATAAACAAAAGTGCGCTTGCCGACAAAATGGCGACCTCGCCGTACGCCATGAAACATTATTCTGATTGGTACAAAGATGCCATGATCAAGGAGCAATCATGATTAAGCTTAAGTTTTGTCTTAAACCCAAGGATGGGAAGAAACTATTACACAAAGAATTTGAAGTTGAGATGCTTGAGGTTGAGTGTGGCGACACGAGTCTCCTGCTTTTCGCCGACTATGACGACAATAGTGTATGTGTCGCCTCATCTGTGGAAACAGCAAGTCTTTCTATCGCAGGTACTTCCGAAAAGTATGTAATTGTTAGAACAAAAGATGCAAAAAAGTAATTTCATAAGAGCATTGAAGTGGCGCGAGGCTGGCGTGCCCACCATACCGCTTAGACGTATGTCTAAGAGACCGCTTGTGAAATGGAAGCAGTATATTGGCGAGCCAGCAAAACCTCATGAGCTCAAAAAGTTCTTTTCTAACGGCTCAAATCTCGGCGTTCTGTGCGGAGGCGAATTTGGTCTTGTCGTGATAGACTTTGACGATAAAAATGGGTATCCGAATTTTGTAGAGAGCGCGTCGGGTATTGTGAGAAGTATTTTTGAGAAAACATATAAAGTGGAGACCCCGCGCGGATTACACGTATATCTAAGATGCAACAATGTGAGCACTCGCATAGATACAGAAAGAAAAATCGATATTAAGGGAGAGTCAAGTTATGTTGTCGCGCCATGTTCTATACATGAAACAGGCATTGCTTACAAAGATTTGGTTACATTCTCGCCAGAAAATATATTAAAAATACCGAGACCAATTCTTGACAAAATATTCCCAGAAAAAGAAAAGATCGCAAAAGTAAATTGGGATGCGTTCGCGCCAGAGAGCAATGGATTTCTTAGTCCGTACGCGGATACAGAAGATATAAAGGCTCACGTCTCTATATTGAGATATGCTATGGAATTAACAAATATGTTCCCAAAGCACGGGGGGCAAGAGTATTGGATGGGGAAGTGCCCAATGCCGTCTCATGACGATAAGGACCCTTCTTTTTGGGTCAATGTGCGACTTGGCATCTGCGGTTGTTTTGGCAACTGTATACTTAATGACAATCCGACAGATGTAATCGGATTGTATGCTTACATGAATGGCTTATCGTATGGAGAGGCATTTAATATTTTGAGGGAGTGGTGAACTCCCTCAAAATATTCACTATCCTTCTATTTCTTCTCGCTCTGTTTTCCTCAATGGATTGTGTTCATATGCAACTTGGGTCGAAAGCCACGCGATAGTTACGCCAAGAACAATTTTAAAGTATGGGTCTATGATCTCGATAAAATTTGGTAGCTGCGCGAGCAAATGCCCGCCAACTCCAAGCACAACCGCAATAGCCCACATGATCGCGAGTTTGGTGTTCCTTGATAGGTTTTTCCAGAACTCATATTTGTCAAGAGCCCAAGAAATAAACCATGCGAATATGATCAGTCCGCCCGCCGTTGGTCCAGAGAGCCACGACAAAAACTCACCAAAGTTTTCAAAGGGTATGTTCATATTTTATCCTCCTAATAATCCTAATAAATGTGTTACAAAGTACGTCACAAGCAATCCTATGACAGTCCAACTTAATTTTACCACATTCTTGGCAATGCGTTCAGATTCAACAACCCTTGCATATAAACTTTTTTCTATGCTGTCCGATGATTTGTCGCCTCTGAGGAATGTGTCTATCTTCGAAAGCGACTGATCTATTCCTTTCATGGCTTTTTCTAAGTCCTCTACTCTTTTTATTATTGAGCCTTCTCTTACCCCGTTCCCAATTATGATCCCTTTGAGCAACTCTATGTCTTTTCTTATCTCTTCTCGCTCGCTACAAGCATCCATTCCGATGTCGAATGTAATGTCACCCAAAAGGCACAACGCTTTATGAGTGTCATCTTCTTCTTTGATTCTGTCAATTTGTTTCTTTATGTATTCTTTGTTGCGCATGTGTGCCTCTATTACAAATAATAATTATCTCACATATTTATTCTATCACAGGATATAATCATTGGAGCGTATTTTGTTAAAAAACATAGGAGAAATTTATGATACCAAACTCAAAAAAACTTTTTGAGCTTAACAAGAACGGCGTAAGCGAACTCGAACTCGCAAGAAGGTACGGAACAACAAGAGATATTATTCACGGAAGGATTTATAGATACAAACAACGGGCGGGGATAGAAGAAGATTATACGGATGATGATTATGTTAATTCATCATTCGACGAATTAACTGGTGAAGTTTATTCAAAGTCAAAAACAATAAATACGCTTGAAGAACTGATAAAAGAAGCACAGATTGATTTGGAAGAGTGGGAGATAACAAAGCATGTTATTAATAAGTGGGATGTAACAACAAGAAGCGGGCAAAGATTTACAAATTGGCAGGTGAAGGCATGGCTTGCACGTAGAAATCCGTTTGAAATAATGCCCGCGCTAAACCCTGTAATTGTCAACGTAAGCGATTTACCGCAACGTACAGCGATTTATAGCAGGGACAGCAGTAATCATGCGATAACGCGCTTCATTGTCTTAAATGACCCCCATTTTGGTTTTGACAGGGATGTAAGAACAGGTGAATTAATACCCTATCACAACGAAAAAGTCCTACAAATTGCACTTGATATAGTAGCGAACAATCATTTTGATTATATTGTTTGGGGAGGAGATATACTTGACGCGAATGAGTGGTCATCGAATTGGATAAAGAGACCGGAGTTTGTACAAACAACTCAACCTGCACTTGTTGAAGCATCCAGATGGATGGCTGGGTTTATCAGGGAGAGCAACAATAGAGATATAAAATCCATTGCTCTCATGGGAAATCATGATGACAGGATAGAAAAGTATATTATAGACAATCTACCTGCGGTATACATGCTTTCGACAGGAGATGATCCGGACAGTGAACCGTTATTAAGTATGAGTAATTTACTCGGTCTAAAAAGAATGGGGGTGGAGAAGTTTGGCGAAGAATTTATCTATGGAGATGTACGACTTATACACGGAAGTATAGCGAGAAAGGGATCGGGGAATACAGCAAGAATACATATCGAAGACACATTAATGAATACAGTGTTTGCTCATGTTCACAGAAGAGAACTTGTCACCAAAACCATCATAGGCTCCGGAGGAGAAAGACAAGAGCTGTTTTCCATGTGTCCAGGTTGCTTGTGTCACACGGATGGAAGAGTACCCGGCTCATCGATTAGGAGCAACTGGCAGAATGGTATAGGTGTCTTAGAATTTGTTGGCGATATGTGTTTATCTCATCAGATCGTTAAGATTGACGATACTTGCATTTACAATGATGCTGTTTATTGATCTTGACGAGCAGAATTATATGAACCATCGAATGTGACTCCGGATGTAAGGCTCAAGCGATACGGCGCAAGCCGCGTTTCTTGAGCCGCCAAAGGT
>ERZ795049.3017-NODE-3017-length-18490-cov-10.179929_pt1 | contig 18490 bp, 10 predicted proteins | sample MGYA00375133_ERZ795049 | MGnify/ENA primary metagenome ERZ795049 (study PRJEB30178, sample SAMN05720147) | activated sludge metagenome | isolation source: anaerobic digester from wastewater treatment plant | place: Japan | collected 2015-04-20 ...
CTCGGAACGGGTGGCGCAGCAATGGCGGCAAATTGCTGAAGAGAGGTGGCCCGATGAGTAGACGCGCATGTTATCTGGTTGTTGCAGTGCTGGCGGCCGCCGTCGTGCGGGCGACGCAGGGTGCGCTGCTGTCGGCGGTGGCGTTGCCGGCGCTGGCGCGCGTGACCGCTGACGAGCCGTCGGGCGAGACGTGGCGTCAGGTCGGCGAATTGGGCGGGTCGGTGGCGACCGTGCGCGGCGAGTGTGCGGCGGCTCTGGCCGCAGCCGGCTGGCGGTTGGACAAGACGATCGCGCTGGGCCGCTCGCCCGTGCGTTCGGAGTTGACGCTTTGGATTCGGGGAAAACGCCGGATCTTGTTCATGGTGTGGGAAAAGGAGGCGGGCACATGCGGCTTCGCCTGGGGTGAGGAACGGTAAACGGAAGGACGACGATGAAGAATTTCATTCCCCTGATTCTGGCGGTGTTGTTGGGACTGGCTGCCGTGCTGGCGGTGGGGCGGCTGCTGCAAACGCGCCGTCAAGCGACCGAGAAGACCACCACGGTCGTGGCCGTGGCGCGTGATGTGAACGTCGGTGAGGTGCTCACCAGCGATGCGGTCATGGAGAAAAGGGTGCCTGTCTCAGCCCGGCCGGCGCAGGCTATCTTTTGGACGCGCGCGGAGATGGTGATCGGCCAGAAGGCGTTGCGCTCGATCGCTCAGGGCGATTATGTGCTGCTCTCAGATGTCGGCCTTTCGCGTAGCATGGCGGACATCGTGGGCGAGGGCGAATGGGCGGTCTCACTGACCGTGCCAGCGGGCGGTATCGCGCGTATTGTGCAACCGGGTGACGAGGTGGCGGTGATCGGCACGTTTCGGGTCAAGAGTCAGGTGAAAACGGCCGACTTGTCGGCTGAGCCCGAAGAAGTCGCACGCGAAGCCACGCTGGTGCTCTTCCCGCGGGTGCGCGTGCTGGACGTGGGCACGCTGTCGACCGGCGGCGAGGCCAGCGCGGGCGAGTTGATCCTCGCGCTGCCACCGCAGCAGGCGCAGGTGCTGATCGCTGCGCAAGGCAAATCGCGCCTGACGCTGGCGCTGCGCCGTCCCGGTGACGATGCGGCGATCAACCGGATCGACACCGGTATGGTGAACGAAGAGACTTTTGATAAACTGATGCAAGGACTGAAGACGTTTGAGATGCCGCCGATTCCCGGCGTCATCACCGCTCCCGTGCCGACCAAGGCTGCGGGGCAAAACTAAGGAGGTGGCTAATGAACACGCAACGGAAAAGATTCCAACTCATGTGGGGTTTCGTAGGGTGCTGCCTGGTTGCGGCGCTGTTTCAAGGCGTGATGCGCGCCTTGCCGGCGCACGCGGCGGACGCTACGCCGGTTACGGTCAGTGTCGGCAAAATGGAGCTGCTGAACTTGCCCTTCCCGGTGCAGGGTTACCGCTTGGCCGATCCCTCGCTGGCCAAGGTGGAGACCCTAGGCCCGCAGCAACTGCGCGTCATGGGAATTAAGGCTGGCGTAACCGATCTGCAGGTGACCGGCGAAGGCGGCGTGTCAGCGATCTTCGCGCTGACCGTGCTCGAGAACATCAATGCAGTGCTCACGGCGGTCAAACGCGATCTGGATGCCGTGCCGGAAGTCGATGTCGCGATCAACCTCGGGCGTGTGGTGCTCAAGGGAGAGGTCAGCAACATCGAGCATTGGAAATACCTGCTGAAGGTGGTCGAACTATACAAGGATTCGGTCGCCAATCTGGTCACATTCCATCCGACGCCCGAGGTGATGCTGTCGCTCAAGGCCGCTTTCGAAAAGGCCGGCCTAACCGTGCTCGACGCCAGCGCTCCGGCCGATAAGAAAGAGTCCGGTGCCATCCGCCTCGCGTTCAGCGGCAACTCGATCTTCGTGAACGGTCTAGTGTACAGCCAGAAGGACAAAGACCGCATCGTGCAGATCATCGAGGCGCAGAACTGGCTGACCCTGCCGCGCAAGCGCGAAGGCAACGAGACCGAGCAGGCGCAGATCACCGATGATCCGCGTGTCAAAGCGCTGCTTGACGTCGAGGTGGTGCCGACCATGCTTGAGATGGACGCGGTCTTCGTGGGCGTAACGGATGCCGAGGAGAAGCAGATTGGCGTGAACTTGGCCAAGGCCGGCTTGATCGTGCTGAACTCCGCCTCGGCCGGGTTCCAGGGCAACCTCGACAACAACTCGTCAGGCTGGGCCGGCTCCTACTCAATCAACAGCGGTCTGCAGGGAGCGCTCAAATTCTTTGCAGGCAACGGACCGGGCCGTTTTCAGACGGCGGGGCACATGACCTTTAAGAACGACTCGCCGGAGTGGCGCACCTACCACAGCGGCGGCACGCTGAAGGTCAGGGTGGCCACGCGCGATGCGACTTCGCTTGAGGACATCGACTACGGTCTCATCATGAAGATCAAGGGCGGCCTGCTGGACGCCAAGACCGCATCGGTGGACGTGAACATTGAGCTTAGCTATCCGGTGCCGGTCGGTACGGATTACGATCTCAAGCGCAACCGCATTGAGACAACGGTCAACTGCCCGCTCGGCCACACGATGGTGCTGGCCGGCATGAAGAGCCTGATCGAGCAGTCCAGCACTGAGGGGGTGCCCTTCCTGCGCAGTGTGCCAGCGATCTCGTGGTTTTTCTCCGAGAAGAACAACCTTAAGGAGGACAGCAAGGTGCTGATCCTGTTAAGTCCGCAGATCGCCGGTGCGACGCAGGAAGCCGAGCCGGTCTCGATCCAGACTGCGCCGACGGTTGACGAGGCGGCCAAATCTAACGAGCAACGCGAACGCGAAAAACGTAAGCGTCGGTTCTTCTTCTTCTGATCACGTATGCCGACCTTGACCCTCAAAGCCCGTGACGGACGGACGCCGGAACGCAGCGTCGAGTTGAATGCCGCGGAGACGAGTACCGTCGGACGTTCGCCGGACAACAGCGTTGTGCTGAACGACCCTAAGGTGTCGCGCACGCACCTGCGTTTGGTCTGGCGCGACGGTGCCTGCTGGGCGGAAGACGCGGGCAGCACCTTCGGCACTTGGCACAACGGCGAGAAAATGAGCGAGCCGGTGCGTCTGGCTGCGGGTGACTGCCTGGTACTCGGCGGCTATGAGTTGGTATTCGACGCGGCGGCAGGCGCGCCGCCTGCTGCCGCGGGCGACAAGGAGCCGGACGGCCCGGAGGATGTCGTGATGGATCCGGCGCTGGCCGCGCTCGCGATCCTTTACACCGACGAGATGATGGCGATGAAGAAGCGGATTCACGAGCAGGTTCTATTCAAGCTGAACCTGCCCGAGATCGCCACGAAGCAGATTCAGGATGATGAGTTGCGTGCCAAGTTGGAGGTGGCGCTCGATCAGGTGTTGCGCGAAGTGCGCCATGAACTGCCGCGCGAGTTGACGCACGACCTTTTCCGGCAGACGCTGCTCGATGAACTGGTCGGTTACGGTCCCATCACGCCGATGCTGCGCGATCCCACCGTGGACGAAGTGATGGTCAACGGGCCTTCGCGAATTTTCGTGGAGCGTAAGGGCCGTCTCTACGAAACCGGTGCGCGCTTCTTCGACGACCGCCACCTGATCACAATCATCCAGCGCATCGTGGAACCGTTGGGGCGGCATGTGGACGAGGCGAGCCCGATGGTTGATGCGCGCTTGCCGGATGGATCGCGCGTCAATGCCATTATTCCGCCGTTGGCCTTGGACGGCTCCTCGGTGACGGTGCGCAAGTTCGCTCGACGCAAACTGACGACCGATGACCTGATCGCCTTCGGTAGTATGACGCCCGAGATCGCCCTCTTTCTAGAGGAGGCCGTGCGCGCCCGGCAGAACATCGTGGTCTCGGGTGGCACGGGATCTGGCAAGACCACGCTGCTGAATGTGCTCTCGCAGTTCATCCCGCGCGGCGAGCGGCTGGTGACGATCGAGGATTCGGCCGAGTTAAAGCTGAGCCACCGCAACATCGTGCGTCTGGAGGCGCGACCGGCCAACATTGAGGGACGCGGACGCGTCGCGATCCGTGATCTGGTGATCAATGCGCTGCGCATGCGGCCGGACCGCATCGTGGTCGGTGAGTGTCGCGGACCCGAAGCCTTAGATATGTTGCAGGCGATGAATACGGGCCACGACGGCTCGCTCACCACGGCGCACGCAAACACGCCGCGCGACTGCCTGTCGCGCCTAGAAAACATGGTCATGATGGCGGGCTTCGAACTGCCCTCCGCCGCGATCCGCGAGCAGATCGCGTCAGCCGTGAATCTGATCGTGCAGCAGAACCGCCTGCCCGACGGCAGCCGTAAGATCGTACAGATCTCCGAGGTGACCGGACGCGAGGGTGCCACGATCCTGATGCAGGACATCTTCCTGTTTGAGCAAAAAGGTTTCGGCCCCGACGGCAAGGTGACCGGGACGATGGTCGCCACCGGCAACATTCCGCAGTTCGTGGAAACGCTGAAGATAAAGGGTGACCTGCGGCTGGATATGAGTGTGTTTGTTCCCAAGGCATGAGGAGGTAGGAAGGACTGAGGCATGGGCAATTTTGGAATGATCGACATCGTGGTGTTGCTGCTGGTGTTCGCTGCCGTCACATGGGGTGTGTGGGTGGCGACGCCGTTGCTGGCGCAGCTCGGACTGGAACGGTCGGCCGGCCGTTATGTCAAAAGTGACGGCCGCACGCAGTCCGGGCCGATCTACCGTTTCACGACGCCCGAACGCCTGGCGCAGTCTTGCTGGTCGGCGGCGCTGCTCGGAGGCGGGAGCCTAGTGGCGATTCTGATCGCTCTCAACGTGCTGCGTCCTGTGATCCTGATCGGCTGTTCGCTGCTGGCTGCCGTGTTCTGTTTCCGCTTGCCGATCCTGTGGTTGCGTTCGCGCATCAAGCGACGTCAGGCCTTGTTTGACGCTCGCCTTACCGATCTGACGCTGGGTATCGCAAACGGATTGCGGGCTGGCGCGGCGTTGCCCCAAAGTCTGGAACTGGTTTCCCGTGACATGGGCGGCCCGATGACTGAAGAACTGGCGCTGGTGCTGCATGAGTACCGTCTCGGCATGGACCTGCCGGAAAGCCTGAGCCGTCTGTGCAAGCGCATGCCAGGCGAGGATTTGAGCCTGTTAGTGACCGCGATCAAGTTGACCATGCAGTCCGGCGGCAGCCTAGCCGAAGTGCTTGACCGGATCACAGAGACGATCCGGCAGCGGACGGAATTTCACGACCGCCTGCGGACCATGACCGCACAGGGGCGTTTCGAGGCCATCGCTATGGCCTCGGCCCCGTTGGTGGCGTTCGTCATTCTGTACATGCTGGACCGTCAATTGATGCAGCCGCTGGTGCAGACCCAGCTCGGCTGGTGTGCGATCGGGGCGGTGGTGATTCTGGAGACGATCGGGTTTCTGGTGATCAACAAAATTGTGACGATCGACGTATGAGCCGGTTCCGGACGCATGCGGACGGTCAATGTATTGGAGGGTAGCGAGACGACTATGGATGTTGCGGTAATCCAAGTGTTGGTTTTCATGGCGGTGCTCTTTTTGGTGATCGGCGTCAATGCCGTGATCCGAAAAGAAAACCAAACCTTGTCCGGTCCCAAGCCGTTGATCTTCCGCGTGTTCTACGCGGAGATCGGCATGTTGGGCAAGATGACCGGACCGTGGATGGACCACGCCTTTCCGACGCAGGCGCGTGCGATCCGCAACGATCTGGTCGCCGCGGCGCTACCGCTGGAGCCGCTGGAAATCCGCGGGCTCCAGTGTTTTGCAGGTGCGGTCATCGGCGCGGTGACCTGTGTGATGACCTTTATCGTGTCGCTGCATATCGGGTATGCTCTGCTCGCCGGCGTGCTGTTCGCGCTGATGGGGTGGGTGTATCCGGTCTCGTGGGTCGCGCGTTGCGCGCTGCAGCGCAAGGACCGTATGTCCAAGAGCATGCCGTACGCGATCGACCTGATTACCGTGGCGATGGAGGCCGGTCAGGATTTCGGCGCGGCGGTGCGTAACTTGGTCAACGAAGGGCCGCGCGGGCCGTTGCGCGACGAGTTCGGCGTTACGTTGCGGCAGATTGAGTTGGGTAAGTCGCGCGTTGAGGCGCTCAAGGCGATGGCCGACCGCATTCAGTTGGATGAGTTCCGTTCGTTGGTGACATCGGTCGTGCAGAGTAGTGAGATGGGGGCGAGCATTTCGGGGACGCTCAAGATTCAGGCCGAGGAGATTCGTCGCCGGCGCTTCCAACGTGCGGAGCGGCAGGCGGCGCGCGCTCCGTCCCTGATGCTGATCCCGACCGCGCTGTTCATTCTGCCGGCTGTGTTCATTATCATCGCCGTGCCGATCGTGATTCGTGCCATGGAATCCGGCATGGGCGGGTATTTCAAGCGTTGAAGGGGAGAGTATGCTCCGGTTGATTGTCGAAAAAGGTGATCCAGCAGGCGCGACCTGCGATCTGAAACCCGGCGAAACGACGCTCGGGCGTTCGCGCTCGGCCACGTTCCGGCTGCCTGCGTCCGATGTGTCAGGCTTGCATGCCGTGGTGAAGGTCGCCGACGGCGTGGCTCGTCTTGAGAACCTCAGCCAGTTCGGCACGCGTGTGGATGATCAGCCGATCGATGGGGCCGTGACCTTGACCCCGGGACAGCGTATTGCGATCGGCAAGGCGACCGTGTTGCGTGTCGGTGAGGCGGGCGAGGTAGACGCGGAGGCTCCGACCGGCGGCGGGCATGAGCCGGTGACGAGCGCGGTAGATGCTTTAACGGCTGCGGATGCGTCGGCACTCACACGCGCGTCCCTCTCCGCACCTCAAGCCACCGCTGGGGCGCTGGCGGATGACGAGTTCTCGGAGTTGACGCGCTCAATGGGCGGTGTGACCGGACAGGGGGGTGAGGCGGAGGAAGGCGTGACGCGCGCCATGCAGACGCGCGCCGCAACGCCCGAGGAGATCGAGCACCTGCTGGACATTGAGCGCAAACGGGTGCGGCGTCGTCTGACGGTGGGGCTCTCCGTTGCGATTCCGTTGATTGTGCTCGCGCTCATCTTCCGGCCGCGGCGGCCGCCGCCGGAGGTCGAGATCGAATGGAGCAGAGATGCGTCCGGTGACTATGTGGACCTGTTCGAGCCTGCGCCCTCCGGCGGTCGCAAGGAGGGCGGGTTCGATGTGTGCTTGCCCGCCAATGACACCTTCAAGCGTACGGCGATCGAAGGCGGTGTGATGTTTGAAGGTTTCATCGGTCGCTCGCGGGATGTGCCGATGCGCGTGATGGTGCAGGAGGAGCGCGAGGTACGTTTTGTGGGACTGACGCGCGCGGCGGTCGTGGAGGACTGGATGCAGCAGGCGGCAGACAGCGGCGGACGCTGGAACTTTGACCGGCCGTCGCCTACGCCCGCGTTTTTCGGTCGCAAGAACGGTATCCCTTATACGCGCGTGACCTATCTGCGAGACGGTGACGGCACGTGGTTCGGCGTGGCCAGCGTGGTGCTGTACGGCGACCGCCGCTTGGTCGCACGTGCCGAGGTGCCGGCTGCGGAACGCGTGCGCGCCGAAAAGATGATGTCGGTCAAGCTGATCCATCCGGCCGATGCCTTTGAGTTTGCCTATTGGGAAGGGGTGCCGGGCACGACCTCGCTTGACGAGCCTGCGGTGTTACGGCAGATCCGCGCCGATCTGGAGCGGATGGCACCGGCGACCTGGGCGGCGTTGGAGTCGTTGTTGCAGATGCTGCTGACGCAGGCGGTGCAGTCCGGCCACCGCGAGGTCGAGACAGAGGCGCTCGCGCTGCTTGTCAAGCTGCGCGAGCGGCAGGCACTCTGGTTCAATAGCCAGAAGTTGGCGTTCAACGCCGCAATGATGCAAAACAACTGGCAGAAGGCCGAGAAGGTGGCGGAGTTCACCAAGGCGGTCTATTCGCGCGTGGAAGACCAGCGTTATTTCGATGTACGCAAATGGAAGGTAGGGCCCTGAATACCATGCTGATTCGGCTGGAACATAATGGACGCATCATTCACGAAATCAATTCGGGCGCGCTCACCGGCGAGCTGGTGATCGGGCGCAGCCGCGCCTGCACGTGGCCGGTGCCCAAAGAGGAGACGTTGTGCAGCTCGCAGCACGCGGCGATCTTTCGCAAGGGGCGGCATCTGTGGCTCAAAGATCTCGACAGCACCAATGGCGTCTTTTACAACGGCAAACGTATCGCGAAAAAACGGTTGGCGATCGGTGATAAGATCAGCATCGGCAACTGCTTGCTCTGTGTCGAGCAGGAACGCGGGGGCACCAGCACGGCTCACTCGGATCTCCAGGTGCTCTCCGGCAAGGGGCGCGGCCAACGCAAGCCTTTGGTGCCGCCGGTCTTCACGATCGGGTCCGACCCGGAGGCGAATCTGGTTTTTCTGGATTTACTGGTGTCCCGGCGCCACGCCGAAATTTTGATCAAAGAGGACGGAAGCTGCTGGATCCGCGATCTGGGCAGTAAGAACGGCACCACGGTCAACGGCATGCCGTTGCGCGAGGATAAGGAGCGCTTGCTTAAAGACGGCGACCGCATTGCCTTTTCGCATCTGGAGGTGGAGTTCCGTGACGGGGCGATCAGACACTCGAACCAGCAAGTCTGGTTGCGCATCGGCATTCTGGCCGCTACGCTGGTGGCTGGTCTGGGTGCCTACGGACTCTACCAGCACATGCGGCCGTCTGCTGAGTCGTTCCTGCGCGAAGCCCGGCGCTTGGCGGCTGATGAGGCGTTTTCAGAGGCTTCGACGATGGTGGAGAAAGCCTCCACTGCGCGGCGTGCGTCGGCCAAGCAGGTGACGATCGGGGAACTGCGCCGATTGCTGGGGGTGTGGCAGAACACGGTATCGGTCTGGTCGCGTGCACAGCGGGCATTGGCGGAGGAGCGGTGGACGCAGGCATCGCGCGATCTGGGCATGTTGCAGGCCAGCAAAAAAGAGGCGTGGGAGTGGAACGAGAAGGCCGCTGCCGAGAAAGAGGCGATGGCCGCTGCAAAGGTTGCGGTGGACGCCTATCTGCGGTCAGAAGCCTCGCTGGGCCGTGACGTTGTATCGTTCGCCGACTTGGGTAACGATCATGACGGGGTGCGGCAGGCGCTGGAGGGATTGGGGCAGACGCCGCCGGCTTATCTGGAACCGCTCAAGGCGGCGCTGGGGAAGATCGAGCAGCGGCAGGCTGCGCTGCTGGAAAAAAGTGGACGTCTGGAGCAGGCGCTCGATACGCTCGCGCAGGAGCGACCACCGTACGCAGATATCCGGCAGGTGTTGGCGCAGGCGCAAGCTGGTAGCGAGCCGCTGCTGAAGCGGCGGGCGGAGTCTTTGGCGCCGGCTTTGAACGCACTGGCCGATTGTGCGGAGCGGCTGGAAGTCGCGATGCGGCAAGTAGGCGAACTGGAGATGCAGCAAGCGCTGGCGGCCAAGATCGCGTTGCCGTCGGCCGATGTATGTGCGTTGGAGCCGCGCGTATCGCAGGCGCGCCAGACACTGGAAAAACGGATTGCGGTGCTCAGGACCAGAGGCGGCCAGCTTCTGATGCTGTTTGGCGACGTCGAGAAACGCATTGGGCGCGAGGGCGATCTGCCGGCGTGCCTGAACGTATTCGAGAATGAGACGGAGCGGGCCAAGATGTTCGCGTGCGACGTGCTAGACCGTCCGTTGCCTAAACGCAGCCGTAAGGAGCCTGTTAGCGCCTATGACCGGCTACTGGGTGTGGAAGAGTTTTATACCTATGTGAGCGCCTATCCCGATCCGGTCGATCCAGCGATGGTCGCCGACCTGCCGTTCGTGTCGCTGTTGACGCAGGCGCGTGAGGCGGTTCAGAAGATCGAGGCTCTTCAGGCATTTGTACGCCAGCCAGAGAACGCCTGGATGCTGGGGCCGGCCCTGCAAGCGCAGATGGCCCGGCTGGATGCGGTACTGGCGCGACGCGACGCACTGGTGAAGGCGATGGTAACCAAGGCGGAAGGCGATGCATCGCGGGCTGGCTTGATCGCCGGCGGTATTGCTGCGCGCCTGTCCACCCGACCGGGCAGCGTGCAAATCAAGGCGCTGGCACCTGAAGCGTGGGTCGCGGCGGAACTGAAACGCCTGCGCGCCGACCTGATGCGGCTGAACGACCAGTACGGGCGGGCTGCGCCGGCCAAGCAGATCGAGATCCGCGGCCAGATCTTAACCAACGGTCTGCCGGGCGACCCGTTGGTGAGGCGCATGTGGTCCTTCCGCGATGCAGCGACGGGCGGACCCCCCAAGACTGTGCCGTAAGATCCGGACGGGAACGTGCGCTACCGCAGGGTGATGACCGATTCAGTGCCGCGCAACACGCGCAGGACGCCGGTGCCGGAAAAGCGGAGGGTGTCGATCACCTGTGCGCCGCTTGCGGCATCTGCGCTGTAGGTGCCGCGCCGCATCAGGGTGTTGCCGATGCGCAGTGTGCGCACAGTTTCTGTAACGCCGGGATCAAGGTAGAGCTTGGCGCCGCTGGCCGCAAGGGTCAGGTTGGCATCGTCCGAGATGCTGTCGCTGCCGCCAAGCCGTAGGGTACCGCCCGCGACCGTCACGCGGGTACTCTGGCCCAGACTGGTGGTTGCGTGGAGCCGCAAGGTACCGGCCTGCACCGTGACGGCACCGGTGGCGGTCGTGTTGGTGCCCAGCAGGTAGAGTGTTCCTGCACCGGCCTTGACGAGACCGACCGCTCCGCTGAAGCTCGCATCGCAATAATCGGTGCCGCTGACTTGATTGACGGTTAGCGTGGCGGGTGTCGCGCTGGTCACAGTACGGTTGCCGGGGGTGGTTAGTCCGCGCCTGAGTCGTGCAACCGTTTGATCGTTGCCGTTCAGGTCAAACGTAGCGTCCAGATTGTAGGTTGCACCCATCGCGATGCTGCTATTCGCAGGCAGGGCGTTGGGAACATCAAGCCGTGCCGTCGCTCCACCGATCTCCAGTGTGTTCCAAGTGTTGCCTGTCACGGCGATGGCGACGATGCCAGCGCCGTAGGCGCAGAGCTTTCGCGATCCCAAAAGCTGCGGTTGCTCTGCAAGCGCCACGCAGGCACCCAGTTCGGGCGAGAGAACCAGATCGTAACTCGGTGAGACGGGCACAGTGAACAGGAACATGCCGCCTTCTCTGGCGCAGACGCGTACGGGTGCGCTTTGCGTGATCGGGCCGCACCAGCGGTTGGTGCCGCTGACACCGCAGAGAGCGGATTCGGAATCTTCAAGGATCACAGGTTCCGCAACCGTAGTGTTGCCGCCCACCTCGAGACAACCGCCGCTCTGAATGCGGGTTGGCGTGCCGATACTACCCAGCCCGTACATGTGCGCGGCGCGCAATACGCTGTTCGAGCGCACGATGATCTCGCCACCGTAGTCACGGTTGTCGCCGGCCAACGACAGCGTGCCGACACCCTCCTTTTCGAGCGGCAGGTTGGTGCCGCCGTCGGAGAGTGTGCCCGTGACGACAACCACGGTTTGCGCTGTTCCCGCATTGGTCACACACCAGAGTTGGGGCACGGCCATCATGAGCGGTGCCGCGACCGTGTAGGTGTAGGGGAGATCGCCGGGCAGTGCGGCACAGAGGCCGTCCTCACCGAGCGTCAGCGTGCCGCCGCCGGGGGCGAGCGTGAAGTCGGCGGTGCGGTTGAGCAGGATGCCACGGAAGTGGACGTTGGTGTTCACGACTGCGAGATGACCGTCGACGCCAAAGGCCAACCTGCGCGAGCCGTCATACAATTCCGGCAGATCATCGTAATCCCAGTTGAACGGCGCGTTGATGTCTGGGGTGGAGGCACCGCCATCCCAGGCTGTGCTATTGCCGAACGGAACAAGTACCATGCCGGAACCTGAGAAGTGCGTGTCGTCTTTGTTGTCGGCTGGGCTGATCGAAGAACCCCAGGTACCCTGCCATTTACGGCCGCCGTCCAGAACCAACTCGCCGACAGTTTCGACGCTATCGGCCGGGAGTTGGAGTTTGCCGGGCGCACTGATGCTGAGGCGGGCAGTGTCGGCGATGACCGGCGTGGCGTAGAGGCGCAGTGTGCCGTTGCTGATGGTAAAGTCGCCGCTGGTTTCATGACCGGTGGCAGTCAGATAGTAGGTGCCGCTGCCGGTTTTCGTCACGTTGACCGCGCCGTTGAAGACGCCGTCGAAATACATCGTGGAACCGCTGTGGTCGACCGTCAACGTGGCGGGCGTCGCGCTGGTCACGATACGGTTGCCCGGCGTAGTCAGGCCGCGTTTGAGTTGGGCGACCGTTTGGTCAAATCCGTTCAGGTCGAGCACGGCATCAAGGGCACCAGTCCTGCCCATTGCGACAACCGATCTAGGCGGAAGTGCGTTGGGGGCATCCGTGCGCACGGTGGTGCTGGCGATCTCCAACGTGCCCCAAAGATTGTCGGATGCGCCAAAGGCGACGGTGCCGCCGCCTTGCGCGATGATCTTGGAGGCGGTGCCGGCAGTCAGCGGAGCGCCGGAGATGGCAATCTCTGTGTCGGGATCAGGCACGAGCGTGAGGCCGGACGGGGCTGTCACGCCGCCCGTGAAGGTCAGGCTGCTCGTATTGAGTGCACGCAGCGGGGATGCCGTGGAGGCGGTGACCGGTCCGCTCCATGTGTTTGTGCCGGCAAGGGCACGTACCGCGCCGTCCGGAGCATTGTTATCAAGCGTCAGCGGTTCGGGCACGGCAAGGTCTCCGTCGAGTTCGATCCACGCGGGACCTTCCACTAGCGTGCCGCCTGTTGCGTTGCCGAAGGCGTGGCTATGCTGCACCAACACCGTGCCGTCCGTGATGCGCGTCGTGCCACCGTACGTATTGTCGCCGGCAAGGATCAGGTGTCCGTCGCCAGCCTTGGTGAAACCAAAGGCTGTATCGCCGTCTTGGATCGGCCCGCTGACGAGCAGGGTGGTAAGCCCTGCGCCGTTGTTGGTCACGCCCCATGTCTGGTCGGCTTCGAGTGTGATGTCGGAGGCGATGGTGTAGAGGAGCGGTGTGTCTGTATTCGGGTTGGCTGCGCGGATACCGCCAGCACCGAGGATCAGTGAACCGCCACCGTCGATCAGCGTGAAGGGGTCACGGCTGTGCAGACTAATGCCGCTGGCGCGTGCATCGACGTCGACCTGCGCCACAGTGCCGCTGGAGGCGAAGTTCAGCGGCATGGTGCCGTCGAACGGCGGTGTCTGGTCGAGATCCCAGTTCAGCTTCCACGAGAGATGCGGAACCAAGCCTCCGGCATCCCAGACGGTGCCCCAGGCTTCGAAGGTGCCGGGGGTCTTAAGCGTGGCGACCGACGACCAGGCGGACGATCCGGCGACGTTCACGGTGCGCACGCGGTAGGCGTAGAGCGTGTCCGGTTGCGTGGTGTCGTCGGTGATATGGGTGGCGTCTGGCGGCAATGTTCGGAACGGCGTGAAGTCGCCGCCGCCTACACTACGCTCCAGCACGTAGCCGGTTTCGTTGGTGGCGACGTCGGTCCAGTCCAACTGGATGCTGAAGAGGCGGCTCGGTGTGGCGGTGAAAAACGCTGGACGCAGCGGGGCGGGATTGACACAGGCGAATTCAAGCGCAGGAGGGGCGAGCGTCGCGTGCTCGTGCGACGCCCAGTCGGTGGTGGCGCCGTAGTATTGATGCAGCGCGATGGTGACGAGGTTGTCGGTACCGCGGTTATTGAAAAGCGTGGCGGCATCCAATGGCGTCCGGAGGATTTCGCCGACGATGGGGAGCCGCTCTTCGTGCAGGCGGCCGAGGCTGTGCGTGGTTCCGGTGAATCCGTAGGAGGCCGTGTCGTTCTGCGGAGCATTGTTCCATGTGAGGGTCGTCTCATCCCATGTGTCGGAGGAGTCGGCAAGCAGTACGGCGTCGAGATCAAAGTACCCATTCTGCTCAAACAGCCGCGCCTCGACGAAGGTCATGGCCAACTGGACACTAACCGGGGCGGGGAGGTCTGTGAGGTCGAAGCGCAGATAGCTCTTACAGGCGTTGTTGAGTACGGACCAAGAGATACCATCGTAATAGTAGTATCCGGCGACTGAGACGACATTGCTGGTACCAAGCGGGACCGACGCCAAGTCACGTTGCACGGTTGCGTCGGCACCGCCTGTATCAGCGGTGGTGACGGTGAGCATGAGGTAGGGCGGTGGCGTGGTGACGGTGACCGGTTCGCAAAATTCGCTGCTGGCTGCGCTGTTGTAGGCGCGCACGCGGTAGGCTAGCGCCGTGTCCGCGCTGAGGCCTGTGTCGGTGTAGGTCTGACTCGCGCCGTCGGCTGTCGCGATGTCAGCGAGTTGGACAAAGTCCTCGCCTTCCATCCGTCGCTCAATCACATAGCCCGAAGCGCCGGGCACACTCGTCCACGTCAATGTGACGGCAACCGGTGTAGGCGCATTGGCGACCAAGTTAGTGGGAACTGTCGGCAGCGGCGGATCAGCGAATGTGGGGGCAGAGGCAGAGGCAAGGTGGAAGTCGTTCTTGTTGGATGCAAGGTGAAACACGCCCCACAGCGCGGTGTTGGGCATGCCGCTGAGTGTGACCGAGCCGAGCACGGTCCAGTCGGTACCGTCTTTTGAGGCTTCGGCTGTGAAGAGCGATCCGGAGCGTGTGAGCCGCAGCCAACAACCCAGATAGAGGCCGTTTGCACTGCTGGGGATGGCGGTTGCACCGCCACCTGTCGTGGCGCGGTAGGCCAGCTTGCTGCCGAAGGCGGAGGAGGTGCCGGCCACCGCTGCTGCGCTGACAACGTTGTTAGCGGTCGAGGCGCGGATCATGACGCAGACGCGGGCATTGGAGTCGTTCGGAATGCCGGTCGGAAAATAGGCTGTGAGGCTGCCGTCGCCGCTGCGGCTTTGGTAAATGAAGCGTCCGTTGTCGGTGGTACCGGAGGTGATGCCCGATCCGCCGATGAGGGTGCTGCTGAGGGTACCGTCGATCAACACAGCCGGAGATGAGTCGGTGACACTGCCGACGATGGCTTGACTCCAGGGCGCGCCGAGCGTGGCGGTCGGGTCTTCGATCAGGATCGAGGCCTTCCGGTTCAAGGTCAGGCCGGTCCCATCGGAGTTGCCGCTCAGGGCGAGCGTGAACTGGCGCGCAGGCTGAGGCGTAGCGGTGTTGACGATGGGTACGGTAATAGTCTTGGCGCCGACCGTGCCATCCGGCCATACGAGCGTGCCATTCGCCGGTGAGTAGTGCGTGCCGGCTTGGGCGGAGGTGTCGGCGGTGGCATAGTTCACCGAGCAGGCGCCGTTCATTCCGCCGAAACGCTCGGCATTGAGTGCGACGTTACCGGCGGTTTTGCTGACCTTCAGGCGGAGGACGGGCAGGGTGAAATGTCCAGCGATCGCAACGAACGAGGCTTCAGCCGAGGCGGGCGAGTCACCGGCGGCGTTTGTGGCAATCACGCGATAGGCGTAAGAACTGCCGTGCGTGAAAGGACCGGGGTCGATGTATGTGGTGGTGTTGGCGGCGACCGTCGCGAGCAGGCTGAAGGTGTCGGCAGCATCAACGCGGCGTTCAATGCGAAATCCGGTTTCGTTTGCGGCGGTGTCGCTCCATGTGAGCGTCGCCTGCACGGCGTTGCTGGGCATGACGGTCAGACCGGTGGGATTGGAGGGGATAGCGCTGGAGGCGGCGCGTGCGGTTAGGGTCAGCGCGGAGCCGACACTGAGGTTGTAGTAGGAACCACCGGGGGCGGACTCAAGCTTTAGCGTGCGCACGAGGTAGGTATAGGTCTCGTCAGCGGTCACGGTTGAATCGGTGTAGGTGGTGACCGTTAAAGGGTCTTCAGTCAATTGGGTAAAGGGGCCGACGGGCGTGGGCGCGCGGTAGACGTGGTAGCCTTGCAGGGCGGGCTCGGACGAGGCGTTCCATGCGAGGGTGACCTGCGAGTTGGCGCTGGTGGCGTGCAAGTGGCGCGGCGGCTCCACTGCATGCAGGCGCAGAGCGGGGTCGCCCATCAGACCGCAGTGCACACCGGCGTAGGCGTTGGGTTGGTAGCGGACACTCCAGAAGTTAGCATTATGCGAGACGAGAGTCGCGAAGCCGACGGTCTCCCCCATGCCGAGGTGGTGCATGAAGCGATTGGGGCGGCCGCCCCAGAAGCAAGTCAGGCCGAGCGAATCACCGGTGGCGTTACCCGTCAGCGGCGCGCGCAGCAACACGTTGTTGGCGTCCCAGTCGCCGAAGTAACTGCCGAAGAGGCTGGTGAAGACCGCACGACTGGGACGCAGACCAAAATCGGCGGTCGTCCCGACTGTATTGGCGCTTTCATAGCTGCCGCCTCCGTTTCCATAGGCGACGAGATAATCCTTGCCGCCGGCGTAGGTGTTCGCAAACCACTGACCGCTCGGTGCCTCATCGACTGTCGGTCCGACAGCGGTGAAAGCCCAACTCCATCCAGCAATGGCGAAGGCCTCGCCGCCAAAATAACCGAACCCGTCGCGGATCAAGCTGCGGCGCGGGATGGCGGCATACGCGCCCTGTTTGTGCCGGTAGTCGTGGGCCTTGCGCAGGTAGCGCCGCAGCAGGAGAAGCTCGGTGGCAGCGGTGGTGGGGGCTTGGGTCATGTTGTGCAGATCAACGCGCCCGACCATCAGTTCCGTTGCGCTGGGCAGATAGCTTTGGTCGAACTTGCCATCGCCGGGGATGTTGATGTTGGCCGAACGCGAAGCGCTGGAGTTGCTTACCGAGGTGTCGGTCCAGATGCCGTCCATATCGGCGTAGTAACCATCGGCCGGCCAGGCGCCGACATGGTTGCTGTGGCCGTCCGGCGCGATGTTGCCGGAGTAGGGGACCGGGACGTGGCCGAGCAGATAGACCATCTTGACCTGTTCGGGATCGGCATTGTAGGCCGACTGGATCAGCGCTTTGACGGCGGCGGGCGTGCCGGCGCGCGGCGCGACGAGGGACTGCACCGTCCAGCCATCGGCGGCGAGATCGGCGGTGAGTTGTGCGATTTCCGGTGCCAGCGGCGCGGCCAAGGTATCGTCGACCACCAACAATAGGGTACCGCGCTGATGGACCTCGGGGACCTTCACGCCCGCGCTGAGGTAGCCGACCGCCGGAGAGGGCGAGAGCCCGGCAAACGTACGTTGCAGCCAGTATTCGTATTCGATACCCGGCACGGCGCTGCTGTCGGCATACGTAGTGGCGTTGGAGGCAAGCGTCGCTTGGAGTTCCCACGGCATCCCGCTGGCATTTTTAAGGCGTCGATGGAGCTTTTGCGAGGCGATCTTATCGACTTGGCGCAGCGACCAGGAGAGGGTGATGCAGGGCGCGGTGTCAGAGACCGTTGCGCGCAGGTCGATCGCGAAGTCACGCGGCGTTTGCGCGATGGCTGTCAGGGAGAAGGCTACGCCGAAGAACCATGCGGCGATGCACATCTTTTTTGTCGGATATGAGAGTGCGGGCATGTGTGTCTTCATACGGCAGTTTAGCGGCTGTGCCGCAGAGCGGCGTGGTTTTACATGGCTTTTAACAGTTCAAGCTCGGCGTTCAGAAGGATGTTGTACATCTCTTCCGCACTTGTAGCGGCGCGCAGATCGGAGAGCAGCTCGGTGCCATGCGCCAACATACAGAGCCGGGCCAGAACATGCAGGTGCAGGGCGTCGTCGACGCAACAGATTAAAAAGAAAAGGTCGGTCTGATCGCCGTCTTGTGCCCCGAAGAAAATCGGCTGCACAGTCTTGCCGAGTACGATAAAGGAATCGGCGGCATAGTAGGGGTCGTGATAACGCGCGTGCAGAAAGGCGGCACCGCCGCCGATCGCAGTGGAACTGACGCTCTCGCGCTCTTCAATTTCGCGCTGCAAGGCGGCGTCATCATAGAGCAGGTCCGTAGTGACCGCGAGGGCGACCATGTCGCGGATTACCCCCGGCTTGGTTTTCGCGGACAGCACGGGGTCGATCCACTCGGGTCGGCAGAGACGCTTGATGAGGATGTCATCCGAGTCCCGGTCCGCGCGTCCCTCGGTCTCTTGGCGGTGATGCTCCGAGAGCATGCGGCTGCTGAGTCCCATAATCCTACGCTGTGCCCAGTCGTCGAGCACGCGGTGTTCGAAAACCACGTCATCGCCCTGCCGGATAAAGGGAATCTCGTCGCGCTGTACCAGATGGAACAACTCGCGTTCCGAGATGCGGATGTGGCGTGCAGCCTGCCGCAAAGATAGTTTTCTGTGTGGCATGAGGAGTGATTTTACCGGATTCACTGTTGTGCGTCAAAGCACATGTCCGTGATATTACAATTTTCTAGCCGTTAATTTACAATTTTTTAATATGCCTTTCGACACGGGGGCCAGCTATAATACGAAAATAGACAATCGGGTATTGTAGTGATCAACGGTTGGGTAAGCCGACAATAGGAGAAAAAGGATGAATCTTAATCGCAGAGATTGTCTCCGTGGCATTTTTTTCACGACGCTTTCCGCTGCGGCGGGTTCGCAGCAGGCGGCGTTCGGCAAGTCCTCGGTGAGTGCGGCTCTGCCTGCACCGAAGGCCGGGACGTTTGATTTTGAGGC
>ERZ795049.3034-NODE-3034-length-18441-cov-6.159034_pt1 | contig 18441 bp, 13 predicted proteins | sample MGYA00375133_ERZ795049 | MGnify/ENA primary metagenome ERZ795049 (study PRJEB30178, sample SAMN05720147) | activated sludge metagenome | isolation source: anaerobic digester from wastewater treatment plant | place: Japan | collected 2015-04-20 ...
GTATAGAAGAAGCGATGGAACTCGGTATTCAATTCCAAGCATCGGACCAGTTTTGTGTTGTACCTGTTTTTCCGGCTGCAGGAATTGTATACCGAGTTCCATCGCTTCTTCTATACTCAAGTTTTTTCCCATTCGATGAGCCATAGGCCATAGTTCCCATTAAAACAGAATTTGATAGGATATCTGTCATAATAAAGGCATTTTGCGGCGAAATAACTTGAATCGCGCTGCCTTTTTTCTTTTGCTCAGCACGTAAATCTTGCTCAGGGTTGGCGATTATCTTGCCTTTTTTATCTTCAACCGACAAAATAGATATAGGCGTAACCTCTCTTCCCTGATTTCCAAAAACCGCATAGGCACGGGCAAGCTCGATGGGCTTAACAATTGCTGTTCCCAGCCCCAAAGGATAGACGCGAGAGAAATCCCGTGTTTTATACTGACTTTCTGGAATACCGAGCAAGGCGGTCGAACGTTTTATAGCTGCATCGAAGCCAACAGCTTCCATAACCTTAAGAGAAGGAACATTCATTGATTTGGCAAGCGCATACCAGAGTTGCACTGTTCCCATCCATTCCCCTCTAAAATTTTCAGGATAATAGGGTACGCCGCTTTCGTTATAAAAAAGAGTTGGCACGTCGGCTATTTTAGACGCTGCAGTCAGTTTTCGTGAATCGATAGCAGCTGAATAATACAATGGCTTAAAGGTACTTCCCGGCTGCAAGAGTCCCTGCGTTGCTCGGTTAAATTGGTTTTCGGTGCTGTATTGACTTCCCCCAATCAAAGCGGTGATATGCCCCGTTTCATTTTCAATCGTTATTAAACAACCTTCGATAGAATCTTTGCTCACATCCTTGCTTTTTTCAACATTTGCCTTATTGACTACAGAAATTTTTAAGTCTTCCATACCAAACAATAAGGAAGCGACATCGAGTATGGGATTTATCTCATTTTTATAGGCTGATAGGGCAAGTCGCTCACTTCTTTGCTCCGACACTTTCAAACTGGGAAGGTTAAAAACAAGCGATATAAGCTCTGTCATCGGAATATAGGTGTTTACTGCAACCGAACTACTTGCAGAGGCTGTTCTTTGATTTTCTCTGTTGGCAAAACGTATGCGCTCGTCCATAATTCTTTGTGCAGCAAGCTGATGTTTTAGATTCATTGTTGTATTGACTGTATATCCACTGGTGTATACATCAACATTGCTTCCGTACATCATATTGATAAGCTCGGAGAGAACGTGCGCGCTAAACCACGGCGCCTTATCCTCACGTAAAAAATAAGCCCCGACGCTTGTGCGGGTATAGTCAAAGTGCGCCCAATAATCTTCCAAGGAAGCTGCGGCTATTTCTTGACTTAAAAAGCCATACTTGACCATTTTATTTAAAACATCTTCTTGTCGCACCTTTGCACGGGCGGGATACTCAAAGGGATTATTGTATACGGGAGCAGAAAGTTGGCTCACCAAAATAGCTGCCTCAGCCGGGGTAATTTTATCGGGACCATGCCCAAAATAATACTTAGAGGCAGCGCTTACCCCATAGGTTCCATTCCCAAACACAATTTTATTGAGGTAGAGCTCGAGGATTTCTTCTTTTGCATATCTTCTTTCTATTTGAAATGTCCAAAACAATTCGCGTAGTTTTCGTCTATAAGACATATCGGAGCGATCGGCATAGACCGTCCCGGCGATTTGCTGGGTGAGCGTACTTCCCCCGCCCCAATTTTTTCGAAGCAGCTTTCCCAAAACAGCTCGAACGATTGCCTTTACTTTAAAACCTGAATGTTGAAAAAAGTCTTTGTCTTCTCGAGAAATGAGCGCATCGATCATATGCTTTGGTAAATCTATATAATCTACGAGTTCACGTTTTTCTGCCGAGGCAAATTCTGTTATAAACTCGCCGTTGATATCGAGTAATCGTGTAGGAAGGGCAATTTCAAGCTCGTAAAAATTCTCCGTATGTATCGTATTAGCGGTATTTGCCAAGAGTAAGCCTAAGCTAAGTCCAAAAAGAAGAGCAAAAAATAGGGTAAAAAGAAAATAGAAAATAGTGCGTTTTTTAATAGTAGCCATTAGATTTATGGTATGAAAGAGGCTTGATTTTGTCAAGGTCTCGCATTGAATCTCCTCAAATCCACGTAAGAAAAAGCAGTCTCTGGCAAAAATCTAAGCTAAAAATAAAAAAAAGGCCGGTTAGGAAACCGGCCATGCCCATCGGCAATCAGACAGACAATGGGTGGGAGGGGATTTGTCTGCCTGACTTTTAAAGTATCGGAGATCCTTAAAAAAAGTTAAGATAAATAATAGAAAAAATCTCGCTTTTATCTTTCTTCAATAAAAAAATCAATATTTGTCGTTATGCTATAGCTTTTTCCCCGCAAGGCAGTAAAGGATTTAATAAACTCATAGCCATCGAGCAAAAAGCGCAGTTTATGCTCTCCTTCAGTTATTTGATAGGGTTTTGAAAAATCTGTCAATAAAACATCGTTAAAGTACACTTCAAGGCTTTCGGGAGCTAAAATTTGCATCGTTGGCTCATTTGTTTCAAGCTGGATAGTAAGGTTTGTCGTTTTTCCCTGTTGTATAGAAAAACTCCGTACTTCATTTCTAAAATAATCAGATAAAACAGCAAGATGATGCACTCCCGAATTGAGTAAGATGGTATTGTCTATCATATCAACAGGTTTTTCATCAATAAATAGAGCATAGTTTTTTTTATTCGCGACGAGGTCAATGTCTTTATCAGCCTTTAAATCTTCTCCCGGAATTTGTTGGCGAGTATGTGCATTCGGCGGGATTAAGCTGAGATTAAGCATGCCCTTGTCGATTAAAATAGGTTTCACCTCAATATCAAATTCAGACTCTAAAACAGCCACTGGTGTGCCCTTCATAACAAGTTGTAAGCGAAAGTAGACATAGCCTTCATTTACATCGATAACTTCTGGCAAAAGAGCGGAATACGGGCTTTCTTTTAGCGTATGATTTTTGGCAAGCGGTATTTGAAAATTATAGCTCAATCGTCCTGGAAAAGTGTTCAAAAAAACACGGTCGCCCGCATAATCAATAGTTTTTGGCGTCGGCATCGGAGACATGTTTTTATACACATAAAAAGCTACTGCATCTCGATAGTCAGCAACAGCCTTGGGAATTTTTATCTCCAAAGAAAGCCCTTGTAAAAAATATATTGTTTTGGGCAATTTAATGACGAGCATGTCGTTTATAGCAAGACGTGCTTTAAGACTTTGCTGCTCATCTTGCATTTCGACAAGCTGCGTTTCATGTACTCGAAACATATCTTTTGTAAAACAAAAAAGCGTGAGGAAGAAAAAAAGTACAATTAAACCTTTTTTTTTCATTACCTGATTCCTTTTATTAGTTCGTTTGGATCTATTGTTTTTCCATTCAACCAAATTTCAAAATGGAGGTGTGGACCGGTTGAAAGCCCCGTAGAGCCGACGCTCCCTATAGTAGCCCCACCGAGAACAAAACTTGCTTCTTTACAGTCGATTGTTTTAAGATGTGCATAAAAACTACGCATTTGCCGACCTTTTTCATCCTCGTGCTTGATAATGATAAAATTACCATAGATTTGCGAATAGCCTATTTGCTCTATTTGTCCAGCCTTACAAGCCATAACAAGGCTTCCTTCTGGAGCAGCTAAGTCAACCCCTTCGTGAAAAGAAGATTTTCCCGTAATAGGACTCAGTCTCTGCCCATAATTCGAAGAAAGCACTGCATGAAAAACAGGTAAACGAAGATTTGAATCCAAAAAAAATGCTCTTTCTGTTCCACTGAGCCTTGCATCTTGTATAAAATAAAACAAGGTATCCCCCAAAGTATAGCATACAAGATTTGGCTCGTGCAAGTATTTTTCTTTTAGAAGTATTTCTAATGGCGAAAAAGGCTTTTCGAGAATAAAAAGTCCAGGACAGGTCGGTAAGATAAGCAATTTCCCTTCTATGTTTGCCCCTACTTCGCCGAGGCGGTTCAAACTTGCGAGAGTTTCGTAGGGAATAAGGCTTCGTGCAGCGATTGTCAAAAGCGTATCGTTTTTTTCTGCTCGATAATAAAAAAATTGCAAAGAGATGGAGGTATTTCCTTGTGCGAGAAGACGATAATTTTTTTCAACTTCTTCGGAAAATTGTTTAAAAAGAATATTTTTATGTGATAAATCGGAGATTTCGGGAAGTTTTTGTGCGCTTATAAAGCGAGTGTGAAGCAGAATAAAAAAAAAGAAACAAAGAATGCTATTGTTTTTTTTGTACACGTTTATATATCCCATAAAAAATGAGGAAAAGAAAAACGCTCAAAAAAATAAGGGTAAAAATATGCGGAAGACGGGTTGCCAAAAACCAGAGTGGAGTAACAATGAGGGCTGAAAAAAACACACAAAAAAGGCTGATACCCAGAAGGGAGATGAAAAAAATAAGAATTTTTTTGGGAAGTCTGTGCGCTCTTTTCAAGCCTCTTTTCCTTAAGCAGATTATACAGCGAGTGTATAATCGAATTTAATTTAAAAAGATAAAAAAACCGGCAACAGAAGCCACCGGTTTCACTTTGTGCAAAGAGTTTTATTCTTCGCTAATTGCTTCAGTAGGGCAAACTGCTGCACAGGCGCCACAACTGATACATAAATCAGCGTCGATAAATCTTTTATCATTTTGCTCGCTAATTGCTTCAGTAGGACATTCTGGTTCACAGGTACCGCAATTATTGCAAAGATCTGGTGATATAACGTAAGCCATTTACAACCTCTCTATAGAATTTTTTTACAGCCTTACTCTAGCACAAAAAAAATATTTACACAAGGGCGCATAAAAAACTTGCTATCAAGGCAGCTTTACGGCATAATAGACATATGGGTGGAAAACAACAACTAATAAAAAAGAACTTGCCTTATATAAAGGTATTACCACAGTGGGCGCAAGAGCTTTCCTATAAATACTGTTCAAAAACAGTCAATATGTATCTCGTACACGGCAATATCCGTGATTTTTTACCGCATTCTATGAATGAGGGCGAGTTTTCATTTAAAAAGATACAAGAATATATTTCCGAAGTATTGTTTGGAAATGAAAATATTGTCGTTTACTATGATCGCTCAAGCGGCGTAAGTTTTTGTACCTTGGAAATGGAAAAAGAATATCTTGCAACAATGAAGCATTTTTTTCCAAAACTCAGCGATACTGAACTTTTATCAAAAGATCCACGTCTGGCTTTTGAATACCTCGAAAAATATTTTTTAATCAATATACCACGCAATAAGCGTATTGTTTTTCTCATCGATTATGCGGAAACTATTATTCCCTACGAAAACATAGGTCTATTGGACGATACTGACCGCTTTTGTTTTGTAACACTCAACCGATGGTCGCATGAACCTTTTTTTACGCAGGGTGATGTTTCCATCATTGTGCTCACCGAAAATGTCAGCGATATAAACCTCCGTATCTCATCTTCTCCCTCGGTAGTAAAGGTACACATTCCCCTCCCCGATGCTTTTTTACGAAAGCATTTTTTGGACTATCTTTTAAGTCAAGATTTACTCCTTCTCGAGCGCGGTATGACAAGTGAAAAAATGAGTGCCTTGTCAGCCGGCTTGAATCTTTGGCATTTGCACCAAATCGCAACAGAATCCTTTCAAGAGGATGTTCCCATCGACTTAAGCTATCTGAGGCAAAAAAAACGGGAGATTCTTGAAAAAGAGGGAGCGGGACTTATCGAGTTTATCGATGCAAACCACGACTTATCGACTGTAAGCGGACATGACTTTGTCATTGGGCGTTTAAAAAATGCAGCGCGAGCAATAAAACAAAACCAGCTCGATGTACTTCCCATGGGCTATCTCATATCCGGTCCCATAGGCACGGGCAAAAGCTTTCTTGTACAAGCCTTTGCCGGGGAAATTGGCATCCCCATGGTACGTCTTTGCAATTTTTCCTCACAAGCAAATGGTATTGTTGAAACAAACCTCGAGCGCGTCTTTAATATTCTCAAAGCGCTTTCTCCCGTTGCTGTTATGATCGACGAAGCGGATACCCTACTCGGTCGCCGAGACGATAATCGCGGAGATGGTTCAAATAGTCGGATTTTTGGACAAATCGCTTCGTTTATGGGAAACACAGCCTATCGTGGGAAAATATTATGGTTTTTGATCACGAGTCGACCTGATCTCATTCCTATTGACCTTAAACGCCAAGGGCGGGCAGAAGAACATCTCGCTTTGTTTTATCCTGATTCTGTAGAAGAAAAAATCGCTCTTTTTGAAGCCTTGAAAAAAAAGCTTAGTATAAAGGTTGAACAAGATTCCTTCCATGATGTTTTCAAAAAAATCAACTTTGAAATCTCTGGTGCTGACATAGAAGCTATTCTCGTGAGAAGCAAGATGCATGCGGCGATGGACAAGCGTATTATTGTAACAAAGGCAGATTTGGAACATACCATACGCGATTTTATTCCACCGAGCTATCCACATGAAATTGCCTTACAAAATCTCGTTGCGGTCTTAGAATGTACAAGCAAACAAATGGTTCCAAAGCGTTTTCAAAACCTCGACAGGGGGAAACTGGCACAAGAAATACGCGACTTAAAACAATTGTTGCAAATATAGTTTTCCTTTAAACACAAAAAAAGCCCCGGAAATACAGGGCTTTTTTTTATTTTTTCTTTACTATTGTTTTTGCGGTTGCCTTGGGCTTTGGTCCGGGTTTAGCCTTTTCTGCAGCTTTTGTTGCTGCCTTGGGCTTTGGGCCGGGTTTTGCCTTTTCTGCAGGTTTTGCTGCTGCCTTGGGCTTTGGGCCGGGTTTTGCCTTTTCAGCTGGCTTTGCGGCTGCCTTGGGCTTTGGACCGGGTTTTGCTTTTTCAGCTGGCTTTGCTGCTGCCTTTGGCTTTGGTCCGGGTTTTGCCTTTTCTGCAGGCTTTGCTGCTACCTTTGGTTTAGGACCGGGTTTTGCCTTTTCAGCTGGCTTTGCGGCTGCCTTGGGCTTTGGGCCGGGTTTTGCCTTTTCTGCAGGCTTTGCGGCTGCCTTGGGCTTTGGACCGGGTTTTGCTTTTTCTGTAGCTTTTTTCTTTGCTGCATTTTTTTCTTTATTTGGCCAGCTTAACTCCTTCATTATTTTTTGAGCGAGACTTGTTGCAACCTTTTTTGCATCTGAAAGCGGCACATTTGACTGACCATTAAAAGCTTTTTGAAAAAGCAGTGTTATTGTTTGTTCTATATCGTCTTTCGGAAATATAATAAAAGAAAAGTTTGAACCCGTAGGCTTCATAACTGTAAAGGAAGTCATAACCATTTGTGCTTCCTTGCTGTACATAAGCTTATATTGATTTCGACAGGTATATATTTCCAATTCATTAAATCGCATTGGAATCTGATAGGACTGCGGCCGTACATAGGGTTCTTGCGCTTTTAGGGTATAACTGGTCGGTTCTACTAAAATATAAATTTTTTTACCATCCGACTGGAAGGTAATAGAGTCGCCAGATGCATAAAAATTTTTAACACCAGCATATGAGATAATCTCATAAATAGAATATGGCGAACCGTTTACAAAATACGCTGAAACAACATATCCTTCTTCTTTTGGCAGCATATTTTTATTATATGCGTCATATAAATCCATGGCTTTGAAACCCATTATTCCTCCTATCGTCATAAATGGCGATTATAATGCTATACACAGCAATTTTTCCCAAAATTGTAAGACATCGTATTATCTTTAAAAGACTACGATGATATCAGTATAATGGGAGAAGTAAAAAATTGCAAATCATTTTTTTATTGTATTTTAGTATAGCTAATGCTTGGATCAAATTGACGGGCCATATCGATATTTCCCTGATTCTGATAAATAGAAGCGAGTTTTTTGGGAATCCTCTTGTCGTTTTTAAACTTTTCCATAGAACTACGCAATAGCTGAATCGCTTTTTCGCTCTCTTCATTGTGCAAGTGTAAAATAGCTTCAATAAGAATGCCGTCAACATCTACGGAATAGCTTTTATGCCAAAGTTGCAAAAAACGTATTGCTTGTGGAATCATATCGAGCTTGTATAAACAAAAAACATAACGCTGCATAGCCTCTCTATCATCTGGCTTTTCTTGTAAAAGAGCACGGTATAAAATAGCTGCGTGGTGAAACTGTCTTGCCTTAAAGCGAAAAACAGCGAGGTTTTTTGTCAGTGTTTCCTGATGTTTTGAATACGCGAGTAAGGTTTCGATATGATTTGCAGCTTGTTTCCATTTTTCTTGGCGCGAATAAAAACGAATGAGTTTTTTTCGTATATCGATATTTGCCTGCCAGCCTTCTAGATAGCGAAGACAGGCGCTTTCAAAGTCTTTTTTATTTTTTAGTTGTTCGGCGCATTCGATTAAAAGCAGATACTGTGATTCATTTGCAATGCCCAAGTCAAGAAGTTTTTGCAACCAGGGCTGTGATAATTCAGGTAATCCGACGCGTATGTATTGTTCAGCCAAAACTCCCATCATATAGGTATCGGCTGGATTTTTTCGAAAAATCTTTTGCACTGCCTCTAGAACCGTCTTTGGCTCTTTTTTAAGTTTTGCGTCGCAAATAACCGAATAATAAGCAATAGTTTCATCGTCTAAGGGGCTTTGGCTATTATTTTTTGCAAGCTCTGCATCTAATGCTTCCCAGTTTTCCATAGAAAGATAGGTAATCAATAAACCATAGCGATAGGCGCGATACTGCGGGTCGAGTCTCTTTGCCTTTTGAAAATGATTTTCTGCCTCTTCTAGCCGTGAAAGATTTCGAGATGCCTCCCCCATAAAACTATGGATAATCGCATCGCTTCCAAAGGTTTGTATATACAGGCGTCCTGCTTCGATAACCTCTTTCCAGTTTTCTTCTGCAAGTGCTTTTTGTATAATTTCAAGTGATTGTGCTTTTTGATCCTTTCCCTTTTCTAGGGAAAAATCGAAGTCGTCAAATTCGACAGAGAGGCTCTCAACCAATCGCCGAGCTTCCTCTGTTTTTCCCATCATGCTCAGAATCGAAAGTTCATACCAACGAAGCGAGGGATCATCTGGTGCAAGAGCGATGGCTTCTTTGTAGGCATCGAGCGCCGCTTCTAAATGTTTCTGTTCTCGTAAGCAATGTGCATAATACAAGCGAGGGAGCACAGAATCCATGCCATTATTGATACAAAAGGCAAACATCCGCTTCGCAAGTTCTATATCGCCCCTTTTGTATATTTTTATCGCTTCAACAAATAAGCTGTTTTGATAGGCTTGGTTTATTTGTGCATCGTCGGGATTGATGTAGAGCGCTTCTTTAAAGCTTTCTACAGCGAGATTCGTTTTTCCGCTTTTAAAATAGGCTGTACCCAAGAGCGCAAGCGTTGTGTCCGATTTTGGACGAAATTCTAGGCTTTTTTTTAGGCACTGTATTGCAACAGAATAGGACGAAAGGGCGAGGTATGAACGCCCTAGAAAAAACCAGCCGTCAGGGTCTTTTTTTGCAAGATTCACATAGGAATTGAGGTTGGAAATCGCCATGGCATAATCACCCATGGCGTGATAGGAACGAGAAAGATATAAGAGAACCTTGCACTTAAAGTCTTTTTCATAGCCCTGCGACTGTTTTTGTGGATACTGTAGAAGAATCGATTCTAAAAGCGCTGTCGCCTTTTTATAGTTTCTTTTTTGCCCTTCGCGTACTGCTTGTTTAAAAAGCGACTCTAGCACCTTTGTTCTTTCTTCCATACTAACTAAGCTTCTTTTTTTCCTGCCTGAACTAAGGTTACTGCGCTTACCGCAATAATATCTTCAACAGAACAACCTCGTGAAAGATCGCTTATGGGTTGTGCAAAGCCTTGTAAAAAAGGACCGAAGGCTTCAGCTCCAGCGAGGCGTTGTACCAGTTTATAGCTTATGTTTCCAGAGCCCAAATCGGGGAAAACAAGGGTATTTACCTTTCCCGTAATGGGACTGTCGGGGGCTTTTTTCTGTGTAATCGAAGGTACGAGGGCTGCATCTGCTTGTAATTCGCCGTCGATTAAAAGGCTTGGATCTTTTTCTTTCGCAAGTTTTACCGCTTCTTGGACTCGCAAAACATCTTCGTCCTTGCCTCCTGAGCCCTTAGTAGAAAAAGAAAGCATCGCAACGACGGGATCTGAGCCAATAAGGCTTTTACATGACTGGCCGGCAGAAATTGCAATGTCTGAAAGTTGCTGAGCTGTTGGTTTTGGGATAACAGCACAATCTGAAAAAATCATAAGTCCTTCAGCACCCCAAAAAGAGTCCTTCATCTGCATCACAAAACAAGAAGAGGCAGTTTTTGTTCCTTCTGCTGTGCCTATAATCGTTAAACCTGCGCGAAGTACATCTGCTGTTGTCGAAATAGCTCCAGCAACCATGGAATCAGCCTTGCCCTTTCGCACCATCATAGCAGCAAAGCGATTATTTTCTTTCATATCTATTCTTGCTTGTTCAAGAGTCATTCCCTTATGCTTACGTAGTTCTACATACGTCGTACAAAAATCATCAAAAAACTTTGATTTATTTGGGTCAAGGATAGTGATGCCATCGAGAGAAATGCTTTTTTCCTTAGCAAATTCTTTAATTTTCTTTTCCTCGCCAATTAAAAAAACCTCTTTCGCTAGTTTTTCTCGCATGATTTTTTCTGCTGCAAAAATAACGCGCTCTTCACTACCTTCAGGTAATACAAGTCGATTTTGAAGCATTTGTGCCTGTGTTTTCATCTTTTGAACAAAATCCATTCTTCTTCATCCTTAATCTATATTTTTTTACACATACAGAATACTCTTATCTATTAAAAATCACAAGTACCCAGCAATTATTCTTCCTATTGACGATTTAAAAAAATAGCTATACAGTGTAGTTATGCTTAAAGGGAAAGATTCAGAATTATTGGAACTCGAAGAAGAAGATTTTGATACAATATTGGCAAGCGATATTTCGTTTGCAGGAACGATACGATTCTCCAAACCGTTTATGATTCGCGGGACAGTTACCGGACTTATCGAAGCGACGAGCGATCTCGTTATAGATAGCGACGCTTCCACCTTTGCCGACATAGTTGCCGAGCGTGTTCTCGTGCGCGGTAAGGTTGAAGGAAATATAAAAGCAAAGCGACTTGTCTTTGTTGCATCTACTGGTGTTGTTACCGGCGATATTTTTGCCGAGCAAGTTGTCTTAGAACCAGGAAGCACTTTTACTGGTCGTTGCGTTATGACAAATCAAAAATAAGGTTCATAATGAAAAAAAACGTTGGCTTTGTTTTATTATTGCTCTTAAGCGTCTCTTTTGTAATAACACAAACAAAACCCGACGCCTTAAAAGAATATAATGCAGGAAATTATATACGAGCGATAGAAATTTGCGAGGATGAAATTCATGTAAATGATAAAAACATGGATTCCTATGCAGTCCTCTGCTGGAGCCTCATCGCAAACAAGCAATACAATGAAGCAGAATTTTGGGCAAATCACGCAAGAAAAATAGCCCAATACGATCAGAGAATTATAGAAGCGCTTGCCGAAGCAAAATTCTACCTCGGGAAAAACCAAGAAGCCTTAAGCTTATTTCAAGAATATCTTTCACTCGTTAGCCTGTCTGCATCGAGAGCAGGACTTGCCTATTATTTTATGGGTGAAATTTTTATTCGACAAGCAAAGTATCAACATGCGGATATAGCACTCAGTCAAGCCGTAAAAATAGAGCCGCTGAAAGATTTTTGGTGGATAAGGCTTGGATATACCAGGGAGCTTGCAAGAAGCTATGGCTCTGCCCTTCTTGCCTACGATAAAGCGCTTTCCTTAAGTCCCTTTTTAGAAGATGCTATCAATGGCAGAGAGAGAGTAAAAAAACTCATTCGCTAAAAAGGTTTTCAATACCTTTTTTCGATGCTTTTTATTTCTAAGGAAAGATAATGACAATACATTTTGAAACACTCGGTTGCAAGCTCAATCAAATAGAAAGCGAAAGTGCTGCAAAGGCTTTTTATGACCAAGGATATATAATCTCAAGCAAAAATCTCACACGGGCAAGCGGCACACAAAAAGATATAGGGCTTGCTATTATTAACACGTGCACAGTAACAGGAAAAGCTGAGCAAAAAGCGCGACGCCTTATAAATATGCTCTTGGACCTCTGCCCTGATGCACCAATTATCGTAACTGGTTGCTATGCGGAACTTGACGGAGCCTACCTCGAAGAAATAGATAATCGTGTCATTATCCTCCCTGGTTCAAAAAAAGGCTATCTAACAGACCTTGCCGAAGCCTTCCCCGCTTCTTCCTTACAAAAAAAATTTCATCTAGAAAGCCTCAAAGAATGGATAGATACAAAAACAAGGGAGGAAGAAAACCTTGCCTTTCGATTATCTACCGATGTCTTTTTTTCGCATTCACGAGCTTCTCTCAAAATTCAAGATGGTTGCAATAGCGCTTGTAGTTATTGCCGTGTGCGACTCGCTCGTGGTAAGGCTATTTCCCTCGATGCCGAAACAATTTGCGATCGTATCCGAGAATTGATAGAAAAAGGGCATAAAGAAGTGGTGCTCACTGGCATAAACCTCAGCCAGTATTTTTGCCCAAAAACAAAGATGGGATTCACAGCGCTTTTAGACTATCTCATAAAAAATACCGAGGGCATTGCCTTCCGTATTTCAAGCCTCTATCCGCAATCTGTCGATGAAGCCTTTTGCGAACTCATACAATCTGAACGCATCAGGCCGCATTTTCATCTTTCTGTACAATCCGGTAGCGATAAGATTCTCAAAGCAATGAAACGCCCCTACAATGCAAAAAAGGTGAGCGAAGCTGTTCATTTGATTCGTAAGGCAAAGGAAGATGTTTTTATAGCGACAGATATTATTGTAGGTTTTCCTGGCGAGACTGAAGAAGACTTTTTGGAAACACTCTCGCTTTGCAAAGAACTCAATTTTGCATGGATACATGTCTTCCCCTTTTCTGCGCGCCCTGGAACCGAAGCTTTTTTATTAAAAAATACAATAAGTGCAGAAATTCTTCAAAAGCGTGTTATACTAATGACAGAGCTTGCAAAGGAACAAAAAAAAGCCTTTGTTTTAAGCCAAGTCGGTAAAAAACGACTAGCAATAGTGGAAAAAAGAAGGAGTATTCCTGCTCGTGCTGTTTGCGACAACTTTTTACATGTGGAACTCAGTAACCTGAACACAAAAGAAGCGCAAATGCTTGCAGGGCAAGAGATTAGAATCCTAGTAGAACGCTATGAAAGCTCAAATAAAATCGATGCGAGAGCTTGTGTTTTTTCGGAAAGCGACGTACAATTAAGCCGACTGCAAGAGATAACATAGATTACTATGTATTATTTTAGAGATTTACACCAAAAACCATAGGAGGTACATATGAAAAAAATAATTATAGGCGTATTTAGCGTATTTTTATTATTTAGCTTTATATCTTGTGATTTTTTTGTCACATCGTGGGGCTCAGGAATGCAGCGTGACTTAAGTACTGCACTTAAAAAAGAGAGTGCTGGAGATTTAGCGAAGCTTGCAAAAGATCCACAATTCCAGGACCCTAGCTCAGGTGTTGCTGTGCTTAATGCACTCAGCGGTAAATCAGAGGCGGACATACAAGCGCTCTCGGTATCTGAGCAAGAAAGCATCATGGACCTTGCCTTAGCGGTTTCTATCCCCACCTCGGTTGTGACTGAATTGGCCGATATAGCACAAGATCCAGATAATGCAGAGCCTGAAGAACTTTTTAACACGATTCTGGGAGGTATCAATAGTTTTGACACTACCGTTTTACAAGCTATTTTAAATGACGAAGATGCCCTAGAATCTGCAAGTCCAGAAAGCCTTGTTTCCGCATCCCTTGCACTCGTTGCACAAGTGATGAAACGAGAAGGTGAAAATTTGAACTTTGACGATTTAGCAGATCTATTTAATGATGATAATGATGGAGTTGACATTTCTCCCGAAAGTAAGGCAGATATCGAAGCTGTTAAAGCTGTATTAGATCTTTTTGACGAAGGTGGAAAGAGAAGCGATGAAGAACTCACTCTCTTTGGTCTGAGCTTAGAAGATTATTTGAAGGTAAAGAATGAAAAAATATAATATACTCGCAATCCTTTTGGTTATAACGAGCTTTGCACTTATAGCTCAAGAATTTACCTACGAGCTTGCTATGCCAGAAATTCGACATGCAAGGATAGACGCCCTTGGTGGTAAGCATATAAGCGACACAAGCTGGTACTATAGCTTTTTAACAAACCCTGGAAATATCGGTCTTATGGGTAAAAAAAGTTTGTATCCAGGCTTAACAATTGGTCTCGGTGGACCTATTAAATATCTTTCAGATATCATAACTATTGCAAACGACATGGAAAACAGTGAATCTATCAACTCGCTTGCAAAAATCCTAAGCGAAAACAAGGGCTTAGATCTAGATGTAGTGATTTCAGGGCCCATTCAATTTGGCTCTGTAAAAAATAACTTTGGTTGGGGCTTTTTTAATCAAACCTATGTTATTGCAAATGCTCCAAGCATTAGCTATCTTGAAGGTCTTGTAGGAAACGAAAGCTTACTACGCTTTGGCTATGCCCTCCCTATTCCACTCGGCATTGGAAAACTTTCCGTTGGAGGTGCAGTTGACTTAGTAAATAGAGTAGAAGGAAAAATCTTAACCTCTGTTACAAACCTTATGAGTGGCAATTCTGAAGAAATGCCTCTCCCCCTCTACACAAGCTTTGGCTTCGGTTTAGATCTTGGAGCAACGCTCAGTCTTCTCGATTTTATCACCGTAGGACTCGTTTGGGATGATGCTGTAAGCGGCTATTTTACAAGTAAATCTCCTAATCTAGCTTCAGGAGAACTCGAACCTGATGCAAGTTACCAGGCATTTAACTTCGACTGGAAGTTTAACCTCGGTGCAAGTGTTTCGGTACCTAGTGTAAATGTTTTTACCCTAGGTGTTATTTCATCGCTCAATGTGATGCTCGACTTGCACGATGTTATCGGCATGATGGTAAATGACCCCAAAAAACGAAACCCTATTCTTGATGTATCACTTGGAACAGAAGCGGTTTTATTCAAAACAATCAGTCTCCGCTTAGGCTTACATGAAATGTATCCATCAGCTGGTATTGGTGCTCGATTCGGAGCATTCAATCTTGATGCAGCGATTTTTGGTCGCGAACTTGGACTTGAACCAGGCACTCGACCACAGCTCAACCTTGCAATTTCCCTCGAATTCTTTAAATAATTCTCAATAATCGTATTGACATTATTTAAGGAATACAGTAAAGTAGTCAAACATTCAAACAACAAATGTTGGGCTACTAGCTCAGTAGGTAGAGCAACGCCCTTTTAAGGCGTGGGTCGATGGTTCGAATCCATCGTAGCTCAAAAAAAAAAGCTGTCCTTTTGGGCAGCTTTTTTTGTTTAGTTAGGAGATGGATTCGAAACGGAACTCCCGCCGAGCGCATAGCGAGGAAAAGCGCACAGGACGTGCGCGGCAGGGAGTGAAGGCGGCCTGGAACGAGAAAACAGGAAGTTTTCGAGTGGAAGGCGAATCCATCGTAGCTCAAAAAAAGGAATCCGAGAGGGTTCCTTTTTTATTTTAAAAGATGGATTCGAAATAGGAGAAAAGTACAATATTCAAGCTTTTATCCTATTTTTTTTTTATTTTTTGTAGTATACTAATAGTGATGTTAGATCTTTTCCCTAGCTTACATAATTCTGGAGGATTTATAATTCAATGATCACAGAAATTCTATTACAACAAAAAACAATGCTTATTGTTGACGATTTTGAAATGAATCGCGATATTCTCCAAAATATATTTAAAGACGAGTTTCATATTCTGCAAGCAGAAAATGGCATAGAAGCTATGAAACTGCTTCATGAAAAAAAGACTGAAATCGATATTATTTTACTTGACTTAGTTATGCCTGAAAAAGATGGCTTTTCTGTGCTCAAAGAAGTGCGCGCTCACGAAGAACTTTCAAATATCCCCATTGTTGTTGTAAGCGCTTCTGGGGAAATTGATGGCGAGTTATTATCGCTCGAACTGGGAGCAACTGACTTTATTGTAAAACCTATAAAGCCCCATATAGCGCGGCTGCGTGTGCAAAATATTTTAACACGAAAAGAAGTTGATAAACTACGTATCCAACACACGATGATGCTCGAACAACACCAAAAGGAACGGGTTTTATTAAACCTTATTACGCAATCAAAAAATGAGTATCAAAAACTTGCTGAATATGACCAATTGACCGGCATTTATAATAAAACAATGTTTGTTCAAGAAACTAAAAAAATGCTTCAAAAAAACCCAGACACGACCTATGTGCTCGTTCGCTTCGACATAGAAAAATTCAAAGTCATAAATGAGTTTCTCGGGCACCAAGAAGGAGATGCGCTTTTAAAGCATATTGCAAGTATATTAAAAAAATATGGTTCAAATCTTGGTACCTATGGACGAATCGCATCAGACATCTTTGTCGCATGCTTTCCACATTCAAAAGAAAATGTAGAAAAACTTGTGCAAACCTATACCGATAGCATGAAACTCTACAATCTCAATTTAGAAATTATTCTCTGTTTTGGTCTTTATATAATTACAGATACTGATGTTCCAATCGACAGCATGATAGATAGAGCGAATCTTGCTCTACAAACTATAAAGGGGAACTATATTACCCGCTTTGCCTATTACGATGAAGCCTTACGCCAAATCCTTATTGAAGAACAAGAAATTGTGAATGAAATGGAAGATGCCTTAGAAAAAGGGCAATTTAAAATGTATCTACAGCCAAAATGCGACTTAAAAGATGGAAAAATTGTAGGGGCAGAAGCACTCGTTCGTTGGGCACACCCCAAAAAAGGCATTATTCCTCCAGGGAAATTTATACCTATTTTTGAAAAAAATGGTTTTGTTATGGCTCTCGATCAATTTATTTGGGAAGAAGCTTGCAAACTGCTAAAAAAATGGATAGATGAAGGAAGCCCTGTTTTACCTATCTCGGTAAATATTTCTCGGGTAAACCTTTTTAATCCCCAACTCGCAAGTATAATCAAAAATCTTGCAGAAAAATATGGCATACCACCGCGCTTATTGGAACTTGAAATAACAGAATCCGCCTATACAAATAACGCCTATCTTTTAGTTGATCTCATTCACGAATTACACGAAAATGGCTTTACGGTCTTGATGGACGATTTTGGCTCAGGTTATTCTTCTCTCAATATGCTCAAAGAAATACCCGTCGATGCATTAAAAATTGACCTTCATTTTTTATCGGGAAGCGATATTCTTGGCCGAGGAGAGCAAATTCTTGAATCCATAGTCAATATGTCTCACGCTATAAATTTACCGACCATTGTTGAAGGGGTAGAAACAAAGGACCAAGTTGATTTTTTACAGTCTATCCGTTGTAATCGGGCGCAAGGCTATTATTTCTATCGCCCAATGCCTGTTGAAGAATTTGAAAAAACCTTGCACCAAAAAACAACTAAAAAATCTAACTCGCTAGAAAATTAAATACCTGTAAACGCTTTTTCAAGAAGCTCTTGAGAAGGCTTTTGTGTAAATGCGCTTACAATCGGCACGACAAGAAAGGGAACAATCATCGCTATAGATGAAGCAAGCGGAGAGTTTTGCGCAGCGAGAACAAGGTTGAGAATAATAGCTGTACCTGCCCCAGAATACAAACCTGCATAGCTTCCTGCCTTTGTAATTTTTTTTGAAAAAATACCCAAAATATAGGGAGCCATAAAAGCACCCGATAAAACACCCCAAGAAAGCGACATAAGCGTTACAATAAACCCTAATTGCATTTTGGAAATAATATACGAAAACAAAATAAAAACTGCAGAAAGGACTCGCATGAGTAAAACAGAATGGGAGTCGCTCACTTCCTTGTGCAAATACCCCTTGTACAAGTCAATTACAATGGCAGAGGAAGAAACAAGAATAATAGAAGCGAGCGTTGACATAGAGGCAGAGAGAACCAAGAGCATAATGATTGCCAACAAAAGTTCAGGCAAATGTGTTGACAGTAGAATGGGAACAATCATGTCAAAATTTATTGCACCTGACTCAAGACGAGGGAGGCTTTCTGGGCTAAAAAATACATGGGAAAGAGCTCCCGTCATGTAGGCTGAAACACCAATAACGAGGGCAAAAACAGTCGTAATTAGTGCAGCTTTTTTTATAATCCCTTCGTTTTTTAGCGCATAAAATTTTTGAACCATTTGTGGTAAACCCCAAGTCCCAAAGCTTGTCATAAAAATAAGAGAAGCAATCGTAAGCCAAGAGGGTCTCTCCCCTACAGGAACATGCTGCACATAATTTTCTTGAATACTTTGAATCGCAGGCAAAAGACCGCCAGCATTTTTAACGAGTACGATAACCATACCAATCGCACCGGTGAGCATAATAAAGCCTTGAATAAAATCAGTAATAGT
>ERZ795049.3036-NODE-3036-length-18435-cov-12.905930_pt1 | contig 18435 bp, 7 predicted proteins | sample MGYA00375133_ERZ795049 | MGnify/ENA primary metagenome ERZ795049 (study PRJEB30178, sample SAMN05720147) | activated sludge metagenome | isolation source: anaerobic digester from wastewater treatment plant | place: Japan | collected 2015-04-20 ...
GCAGTTCGCGCGTGTGCGGGTACTCCGGCCTGAAGAGCTACGTACACAGCCGTGATCCTTGTCACTCGAGTGACAGTGCCTGTGGCGGATGGACGGTGAGGTCGATCACTTCGCCCTCGCTGCCGAAGTAGCCGCCCCAGCCGACACAGATGGCGGCGACGCGGGTAAGATCCAGCGTCTTCTGGGTGTTACCGAATGCCTCGAACTGGCTAAAGAGCACATGGGCACGTGCCGCCCCTGCTTCGTTCAGGAAGCGCCCCGACTGTCCGAGATACCTGCCACCATCAACCGTTTGAATGAAGACCAGAAGCTCGGCGGGCGTATTCTGACCAGCAGGGACGGTGGTATCAAGGACGAGGCCCTCGTAGCTAGAGAGATCGAGCGGCTGAGTGTAAGGGAAATTGACAAAAAGATAGGTATCAACCTTACTACGGGTCAGGGTGGCCGGCGCACGCCAGCCGCCAGTCGGGTCTTCGGCAAGTTCGGTGTTAACATAGGTACCCTTGCCGATGGTGGGGCGCCCAGCCACCGGCAGGTTTTTACACGTTATATTGAGCGCGACCGAGGCGGTCTGGGCGAGACGGCGCGGAACACCGGCCTGCGGTGTACGGAAAAACATCGCGCCATATGGCCCGAAGCGCAGAGGTACGTGCGTAGCTTCTGCAACTGCACTAATGGTGCCGGTCGCCGGATTCCACTGTTCGCGCACGCCATCGCCACAGAAGCGTACGTTCCCTTCCCATGCGGTGGCACTGTCGTTGATTACGAAATAGAGGTCATGGCCGTCGACGTGGCGGCGCGTGATCTTGATGGGGGCGCGCGTATCATCACAGGTGGCGTCGCGCTCAAGAAGCGTGTCAATCATCTTCGGTGTTAACGTGAGCATACTGAGCGGTAGCGCAATACCCGTGCCGCCGGCACCGTTCGTCACGATATTCGGCGGTGCCGCCGTGCCGAACATCTCTCGCGCGATCGCCTGCACGGCGGGGGAGGGAAAGTCCGACTCGCTGTTGGCTGGCAAGGCACCGATGGCGATGACAGTGCCGCCGCATTGCCAGAAGCGATGGATTTTTTGCCAAGCGGCCATCGGCAGGGTGTCGGTCGCCGGAAGCACCAGCACGCGCCAACGCAGGTCGCCGTGGCGCATAGCGTCGCCATCGATCGAGGCCTCGCACAGTGCCTGTGCATCCATGTAGCGGAAATCGTGGTTTGCGGAGTAGAGCGCCGTGCTCACGCCGTCGAAGACGGTCTCAATGCGGTGTGCCGCCGCTTCAGTAGTCGCGCCGCGATAGTGGGTCGGCGTGAAGACCGTCCAGAGGCTTTCGATTGGATAGAGTACCGCGATATCGGTTACTTGGTGGCCACCGCGCAGCAAGGTCTGGCAGCGTCCCACATGCGTGTTGATCCCGCGTAGCTGATCGTCTCCGAGATTCAGGAAGAGATAGTAGCTGGTGAGGGTGTTGATGCCGCCCCAGATGAGCCGGTTGCAAGTACCGCGGATCTCGTCCTCAGTCACGATATAAATCGGCCGCGTATCACCTTGAGGACGGTAGTGTTGGCTATGGTCGGAGACTTCGCACATTGTGTAGGTGTAGCCCTCCAGATCGGCGATGCTGCCGATCATGCGCGCGACGTGCCATGGCACGCTGGGCGGTAGGCTGGTAAGGCAATCGATGCCGGGCGCAGTGAGTTGACGCGCACAGCGGAAGAAGTCACCGTAGAGCGGCACATGGCTCACCAGACTCTCTTCGAGCAACAGGTGGCCACCCGAGAGGATGTTGTGGCGGTCGCACCATGTTCGGATCTGACTGAAATAGTTTTCAGAAACCAGTTCGCCGACCGTGTTCCAGAAGTCGTAACGGGCGCGGGTGCCGACCGGTCCCGCATCGGCAACCAACGCTGGCAGTAGCGGACGCAACGCACGGCCGCGGCGTTTTTGGAATTCGCCCTCGAACGTAAGCGACCACGGCAATACACGGTAGGGCATGGGGATGAACCAGAGGTTTTGCAGTGACGGCTCGTCTGTGAAGGTCGAGACGAAATAACGACCGAGGTCCTTGCCCAGCTTGGCTGCGTAGCGGTCATGCGTGACTTCTAGGAAGCGCGCGGTCGGCTCGGGGGTCATCAGATCGATGCACGGTTTCTTGTAGGCCAGACTGACAGCGGCATGGGTGCCCTCATAGATCAGGCCATCGGTCATGACCGTCACAAACCACGCGCCGTCTGGAGCCTGCCATGCGAGACGTCCGTCTGTAACCGATGCGGAGAGATCAACCGCACGGTCGAGCGCGATCACACCTTCGTGTCGCGGCACGGCCACCGCCGTGACCAGACGGCCGGGCGGCAGCGCAAGCGAAACGGCCGCTCCGCCTGTGACGTTCGTCTCGGCAACCAACAGACCGCGCGCGGCCCACTCCGGGTGGTCGCGCAGGGTGAGGTCGCCCGCGCTGCCCGAAGGATAACCGCACTCATCGTAGAGCCAGAGTGACATGCCTGATGCCTTGGCCATCTGCACGCCGCGCAGGAAGGGCGGCCACTTGGCCTCGTCCTCGACATAACCGTCAAAGGCAACGTTGCCTGCAAAACCGCCGAATCCCTGTTCGGCTAGTTTGAGCAGGTGTTTGTCCTGATCCTCCGGTTTGTCTCTCTGAGCGTGGATAATGCGCAGGATACGGGCCGACGCAGGCGGATTGGTGAAGCGTTCGGCCAGCGGTCGGTCTTCAGTCGGTTGCGGCGGCAATGCGGTGAGGGGCACTTCGGACGCACGTCCCGCCAGAGCGGCGAAGACAGGCAGTAGGGCGATAAAGCGGAGGGATGTCTGCATAGGTACCTTTCGTACGTTTGGCCTGCGCGATCTTCTCACGGAGATATTCCGGTATACCGGTTTTCATGATCAGTGTTCATCGTACGATAGGTTGAGGGAGCAGTCAACCCCCTAAATTTTAAAAAAAGTACTTTTTCCCTGTTGACAGCCGTCAGCCGAACGTGATATAAAACCGGTATACAGCTTTTAATAACCTGTGTTTTAACCGGTGTGGCGAGAGGAGTTAGGCATGCATGCTCAAGGACGGAGTTCACGGTTTGCTGTTTCAATCAAGACGGGAGCGGCCATCGGGCTGACCCTTCTCATGGGCGCGTGCGGCACGCGCGCTGCCGAAACGGTGCTCAGATTTAGCGCTGATAACCAGCGGGTTGTCACCACAGGCCAGATCACGGCCAACGACTTCACGGCGGAGGCGTGGTTCAAGCTGTCCGGCTATCTGCCGGAGAATCAGATCTTTTCACAATACCGCGGGGGCGATGCCGGTCGCTTTATTGTCGGTATCAAGGACAAGGTCGCGGGCATGTTCATCGGCGGCACATGGATGACAGGCAGTGGTACGATCCCGCTCAATACTTGGACTCACATTGCTGTCTCGCGCAGTAACACGACATGGACCATCTATATCAACGGCCAGTTCTATACGAACGGCGTCCATAACGCGAATCCTCTCGCCAGTACGCCGTTTACGATCGGCGCGATCGGCACAACGGGAACCACGGCACCGGGTTTTCGCGGGGATATCAGCGATGTACGCGCTTGGAACACGGTTCTTTCTCAGGAGCAGATCGCCAGCAGGTTGGGTACGCGCCTTACCGGCACTGAGGCAGGACTTGCGCACTACTGGCCGCTGAACGAAGGCACCGGCGGCACGGTCGCGGATCTCGTCGCCGGCGCCAATGGAACGCTCGGTGCCGGCGTGGCCTGGACGGTCAGCGCCGACCTGCCGATCCTGGCGGCGCTGCCGGACACCGGAAGCTGGGCGGCGGCGGGCGGCGGTGCCTGGTCCGACGGCGCCAACTGGCTGGATGCCGCCGTGCCGGACGGCCCCAACGCCATCGCCTATTTCACGAATCAGCCGCCGGCTGCGCTCACCGTCACCAACGATGTGGCCGCGCTGACGCTGGGCCAGATCGCGCTCGCGGGCGCGGCCGCCCACACCTTCGTCGGCCAAGCCGTCACCTTGACGAACGGATTCATGTCCGCCGTCACAGCGTCGCAAGGCTCACATCATTTCGAGCTGCCGCTTGTGACGACCGCGCCCGGCGTGATGCTCGCCACGGAAGCACCGGCCGAACTGACCTTCAGCGGTGCGCTTTCCGGCACGGGTCCGGTCTCGCTCAATCCGCTCGCCAGCGGCGGCGGCCGGGTGGTTCTGGATGCGGCCAACACCTTTACCGGTCCGCTCATGACGGGCAGCGGCACGCTGAGCGTCGACACCTTGAACAACGGCGGCACAGCCGGCCCGCTCGGCCTCTCTGCCGCCGGGCCTGACAACCTCTTGCTCGGGCCGGGCACGCTGCACTACACAGGTGGCAACACGGCGACCGACCGCGGCTACACGGTGCAGGCGGGGGCCTCTCCCGTGCGCGCCGCCGTCTTTCATGCCGACGCGGACGTGACCTTTGGCGGACAGGTCCTCGCCGCCTCCGGCGCGTTCATCAAGACCGGCGCGGGCACGCTTTCGTTCACCTATCCCGGCTGGAACAGATACATCGCCCACGAAGGGATTCCGAATGCTCTTCTGAACATCGGCGACAACGGCGACAGTCCCACGCTCGGCTTCTCCGGCTTTGTGATCGCGCAAGGCCGGGTCGTGCTCGGCGTTCCCGGCCAGGTCAATGTCTTCTCCAACCGAGTGGACATCGGCGTTTTCACCACAACGAATGCGAACGCGGAACACTCCGCCGAACTGGTCGTGAATGACGGCACCTTTATCTGCAACACCACGCTGTCCATCGGCCGCAACAACGGCAACACCAACACCGCGCCGGACGGCACGACCTCGACCTTCACGGTCAACGGCGGCGAGGCCTTGGTGTCTCTGCTGGCCGCCGGTCATAACGCGGTGGGACACGTCGGCTTCAATCCGCGTTCGGTCTGCCAGCTCAACGGCGGCCTGCTCGACATTCTCACCACCTGCAACATGGGCGAGCACGCGGGGTCGCGCATCACGCTGAATGTGACCGGCGGCACGCTCGCGGTCCATGGCGCCAGCCACAGCATCCGTATCGGCGCGGGAACCGGCGAGGGGATCTTCAACCTCTCCGGCGGCACGGTCGAGGCGACCGACACCGTGCAGCTCGCGCGCGATCCCGGCGAGATGAGCAAAGGTACGCTCAATCTGGACGGCGGCACGCTGATCGCCGCGAACATCGTCCGCGGCGGCGGTACCAACGCCTATGCCAACTTCAACGGCGGGCGCTTCAAGCCGCGCGTCGCCGGGCGCACGCTCGCCGGATTGACCCGCGCCACGCTGTGCGCCGGCGGCTTTCATGTCGACACCGCACTGGCCGACTTCACCGTCGCGCAGGCGCTGCTGCATGACGACGCCCTGGGCGGCGCGCCTGACGGCGGTCTGGTGAAACACGGTACCGGCACGCTGACGTTCGCGGACACCGCTTCGACCTACACCGGGCCGACGATCGTGTCCGGCGGCGTGCTGCGCGTGACCGGCGCGCTGCCGCCGGCCAGCTCGGTGACTGTGACGGCGGACGGCGAGCTGCTCGCGGGCGGCAGCGCCGGGCTGACGCTTTCCGCCGCCGCGCTGGCGCTCGAACCGGGCGGCGCCCTCGGGTTTGGGTTCGCGGCCGACGGCTCCTCTAACGACCGGCTGGCCGTTACCGGAACGCCGCTGCTCGGCACCGGCCGCTGCGCCTTCTATCTGGCGGGCACGAGCCTGCCCTTTACCCTGAACGGCACGTACACGCTGCTCACCTATTCCGGCGCTGCGCCGGATGTCAGCGGGCTCGCCTGTGCCAATCCGGTTTTCGGCAAGAGTTATATGTTTTCGGCGGCGGACGGCAGCGTCACCGTCACGATCGGTTCCGACAGTGCCGGCGCCTCCGTCTGGAATGTGGACGCCGGCGGCGACTGGGCCACCGGTTCCAACTGGACCGTCCCGCAGCCCGGAACGTCCGGCAGCGCGGCGCGTTTCGATGACGCCATCAGCGCACCGGTGACGGTCGCCGCCGCCGGCCAGAGCGCGGGCGCAATCTATGTGAACAGTCCCTTCGCTTACACCCTCGGCGGCATGGGGCTCACGCTCGACAACGGGTCGTCGGCCGCGCTGATCGCGGTCGAATCCGGCAGCCACGCCGTCAGCGCGCCGCTGACCCTCGCCTCCGACCTCACGGTGACGCTGAATCCGGGGACCGGCCTGTCGCTCGGTGCGGTGAACGGCGCGGCGGCGATGCTCGCGGCCTCGGGCACCGGCGCGCTCGCTTTTCATGCCGCGCCTGCGGTGCAGGCGCTCGATTTGAATCTGCCGGCCGTCAGCATGGCGGCGCCCATGACGATCGCCGCGCCGGTCACGCTGCAGCGCACCCTGTCGGTCGCGCCCGGCACCGGCGTGACCGTCACGCTGGACGGCGCGGTCTCCGGTATCGGCGGCGTGGAGAAGGACGGTTCGAGCATCCTGGTGCCGACGGCTGCCAACACGTATGCGGGTCCCACCGAGGTCCATGCCGGCACGTTGCGTGTCGCTACGCTTGCGGCAGGCGGAGCGGCCAGCCCGGTCGGCGCCTCCCCGGCCGCACCCGCGAATCTGGTGCTCGGTAAAGGCACGCTGCACATCACCGGCCCGTCGGTCACTGACCGCGGCTATACGGTGCGCACCGGCTCCTCCACCCACGCGGCGGTGCTGCGCGTGGATGACGAGGTCGTGTTCGGCGGACAGATCCGTTCCGAGTCCGGCGGCTTCCTCAAGACCGGTCCCGGCACCGTGAGCTATACCTATCCGGGGCTGAACACGCTGCACACCCACAACGTCAACTCGCCGGCCGGTGTTCAGAATATCGGGCCGTACGGCGATGCGCCCACGACCGGCGTGACCGGCTTCACCATCACGCAGGGGCGGGTGGTTCTCGGCGCGCCCGCTCAGACCAACGTGGTCAACCGCATCGATATCGGTCTGCGCACCACCACGGAAGCAGGACTTGAGACGCCGGGCGAACTCGTCGTCACGGACGGCGTGCTCCGGAGCGCAGACACGGTGTCGATCGGGCGCAACAACGGGACTCTGGTGACCGCCGGCCCGACAGGCGTTTCGTCCCGCTTGACGGTCACGGGCGGGACCTGCGACTTCCCGACTCTGGCGATGGGCAACAACGGCGCGGGGCTCTCCGGTTTCAACGCGCGCCCGGTGGTCGCTGTCAGCGGCGGGCAGGTCCTGGTCGGCGGCAGTTATCTGAGCGTCGGCGAGAGCCCGGGTGCTCAGGCCAACTTGCTGATCAGCGGAGGTACGGTCAACGTCTGGCGCGCGGGCAGCACGCTGCGCATCGGCGGCTGGAACACCGGAGGCGCGGGCGGCAACGGAACAGTCCGGCTCTGGGGCGACGGCGTGCTCGAGATCAACGGCAACCTTGAAGTCGGTTACGGCCTGAACAGCGAGGCGGAGTTCCATCTCGACGGCGGCTGCGTCGGCGCGCGCGCCATCATCGGCCTCTCCGGAACGCACAAGGCATTCTGGTTCAACGGCGGCGTCTTCCAGCCCAACACCCCCAGCCAGACGATGAGCGGTTTGACCGCCGCCTATGTCTCAACAAACGGCGCGTGGGTCGACACCGCGCGGGCCGACGGCTTCGACATCACGCAGAATCTGCTGCATGATCCCGTGCTGGGCGCCGCGCCCGACGGCGGACTTGTCAAAGCCGGGACCAACACACTGAGCCTGACCGCATCGGCCAACAGCTTCAACGGACCGGTCGAAGTCCGCGCCGGCCTGTTGCGCGCGCGGCTGGGCGGCACCAATGATCTTGCGGTCGCGGCGGGAGCGGCGTTCGACGCGCTGGGAGAGCGTTGCACGGTCGGCGATCTCACCGGAGACGGCCTACTCACCAACGGCACGATCGCCGTGACCGGCACGCTGGATCCGGGCACCAACGGCGCGCCGGCCGGCGCAACGATCACGGTGCAGAACCTCGCGCTGACCGCCGGCGCGACGCTGGCCTGCCCGTGGACCACCAACGCGCTCGGCCAGGTCACGTGCGACAGCGTGACCGTCTCCGGCACGCTGACAGCGGAAGGCCCCGGCTTCTTCGATCTCGGCCGCACGGAACAGGCGCCGATCCCCGTGCCGTTCACGTTCACTGCGGCGACCTACGGTGCGACCGACGGTTCCTTCAACGGCTGGAAGGCGGTCGGCACTGGCCTGCCGCCTGAAAAGAAAGTCGCCACCGTGGTGGAGGCGGCGGACGGCATCGTCACGGTGACGATCCTTTACAGCGGGACGCTGCTGCTCCTGCAATGAGACGGGGATGAGTTTGCCATGAAACCGCTATTGACCAAACAGATCCGCATGGGATCCTGTCGCGGAGGCCACCAGAACCAACTCGTTCCGGATGGACGGATTTTTGCCGCGCCTGACCATGAGCCTCATCTGGCGCTTCATTTTGCTTTCGTATTTGATCGTCAACACACAAGAAGGAGCATCCGATGACCCCAACCGTCTTTTTGCACCGCCTGCTGCTTACTGCCACCGCCTGCTGCCTACTACTGCCAATGCCCGCCGTCTTCGCCGCGCCGCCGCCCGAACATGCCGGTCCGCCGCTGCCGCGTCATGCGGTCTCCAACCGCGCCTTCACCGGCATCTCCAGCCTGGCGGTCGCGCCCAACGGCCGGCTCTGGGTGACCTGGTATGCCGGCCACACGCCGGGGGAGGACAAGAACAACTATGTGGTTCTCAGCACCAGCGGCGACGGCGGCAAGACGTGGAAGGAACTGCTCACCGTGGACCCCGACGGCGAAGGGCCGCGCCGCACCTTCGATCCCGAAGTGTGGCTCGCGCCGGACGGACGGCTGCGCTGGACGTGGTCCGACCGCACCATGCCGTACAACAACGTGGCGTCCGACGCGCTCTGGATGATCGTGCTCGACGATCCCGCGTCGGAAAACACCGCATGGCACCCGCCCGTGTTCGTCACGCAAGGCGTGATGATGTGCAAGCCGATCACGCTCTCGTCAGGCGAGTGGGCGCTGCCGGTCTGTACCTGGTATTCGGAGAACAGCTCGAAGATGGTGGTCTCCATAGACGGCGGCAAGACCTGGTCGGTGCGCGGCGGCGCGGGCATGCCCAAGGAGGACCGCCTCTTTGACGAGCACATGTTCGTCGAGCGCAAGGACGGTTCGATCTGGTGTCTGACGCGCACCAAGTCCGGCATCCGCGAGGCGGTCTCGACGGACCGCGGCGCAACATGGTCGCCGCTGGAGCCGTCGCCGATCCAGCATCCTTCGGCGCGTTTCTTCATCACGCGGCTGATCTCCGGCAACCTGCTGCTTGTGAAGCACGGCCCGATCGAGAAGAAGACCGGCCGCTCGCATCTCACCGCCTTTGTTTCAAAGGACGATGGCCGGAGCTGGGAGGGTGGCCTGATGCTCGACGAGCGAGGCGGCGTCTCCTATCCCGACGGCCAGCAGACGGCGGACGGCACGATCTACATCACCTATGATTTCGACCGCACCGGCGCGCGCCACATTCTCTTCGCGACCTTCCGCGAAGAGGATGTGCTGGCCGGCAAGCCGGTTTCCAGGGCGGTGCGCCTGCGCCAGCTCGTGAGCGAGGGCTCGGGCGGCGTCGAGCGGCCCAAGCCGCAGGTCAACGCCAACGCCGACGGCGCACCGCTGGCGACGGACAGCGCGGGCCTGCTGGCCGCAGATGGCCTAGAATTTGCGGCCTTCGAAACCGGCGCCACGCTCTTCACCGACCGCGCCTACACCCTGGCAGAATTGCCGGCCGCGCTCAAAGGCGCGCGCTTTATGCGTGTCCCCATGAACGGCAGCAAGTCGCTGCGCTGCACGCGCGCGGGAACGGTCGCGGTGCTCACCCCGATGCCGGAGCGCAATCCGGACAGCGTGGCCAAGGCCCTGCTGGAACAAGGCTTCCAGAAGGCGCGTCTGCCCGAGGTGCGCCTGTTCGATCCGTCCAACCCACGCAACTTCTGCACGCTGTTCCAGAAACGCTGCGCCGAGGGCGAGAGCGTCACCTTCGGTAAATGGGGTGTGCCGCTTTTTTTCAGTAAATAAGACCTTCACCGAAAAGGAGTTTCACTATGCGAATCTTGCCTTGCCTTCTGCTCACGGCGCTCGCCGTCAACGCTGAGCCGCTCACTTCCCGCGCGTTATTGAGCGGACCTGGCGCGGCACTGGAAAAGGTCATCGGCGCACGCCCCGGCATGATCGAAGAAGGTTCCGCCGTCTTCACCGACCGCGCCTTCACCTACCATCAGCCGCCTGCCGGCCTCAAGGGCATGTCCGCGCTGATGGGCTCCATCGAAGGTGGCGTTCCCGTCACCGTGTCGAAAGGCGGCCTGCTCACCGTCCTCACGCCGGACCCGACCATCAAGGGCGCGTTCTGTTCGAACGCCGCCGAGCTGGAGGCGCGCGGGTTCACATGGATTCAGGCCCCGGCGCAGTTCCAGTTGTTCGGAGAGAGCGCCGTCGACACCGTGCGCATCTATCAGAAAGCCGTCACGCGCGGCGAGTCGTTCACCTTCAAGAAATGGGTCGTACTGGCGGGCGTCGATTTTGCGGGTCAGGATTTCTTTGTGCCGAACGCGCGGGTGGCGCGCGTGGTCGAGGCGCTGAATGCCGATTCAACCCGCTTAGACGCGAAGTTGAACGCGCAGGACATTCTGGTCAACCGCCCCGACTACGTGGTCTTTATTCCACGGCAGCCGCGCGACAAGGCCAAGCGCGATCCCGCCCGCCCCGGTGACACGTACAACGACCACTTTCAGGTGATCGAGCACGCGGGCATGCTGTACGCCTTCTGGACGCAGGCCTCGCGCGAGGCGGACATCGACCAGCACATCGCCTTCTCGAAGAGTACAGACAAGGGCGAGAGCTGGAGCGACCCCGTGATTCTGGCCGGTTCGCCCAACAAGAAAAATCCGGCGCTGCTGGCGAGCTGGCAGCAGCCGATGATCAGCGCGTCCGGCCGCATCTACTGTCTGTGGAATCAGCAGACGACCAGCCGCGGACCGCACTGCGGCCAGATGTTCGGCGCGTATTCCGACGACAAGGGCGACTCGTGGTCCGCTCCGAAGATGGTGCCGCTGAAGCGCAGCGTTCTGGACGACCCCGACCCGCTGGTGCCGCCGAGCTGGTGCAACTGGCAGCGCCCGCTTCGGCTGGGCAAAGAGGGACGTTATCTGGTGGGCGTCTCGCGCCACGGCAAACTGCCGGACGCAACGCGGGGCGGGTGCTATATTGAATTCCTGCAGTTTGACAACATCGACGACGATCCCAAGGTCGAGGAGATCCGGCTGAGCTGGTTTTCCGGCGACGAGAAGGTGCTGCGCGTCAGCCACGAGAAATTCGGCGACGCAGCGGAAGAGGTCGGTCTCGTCAAACTGCCCGACGGCCGGCTTTTCGGCATCATGCGCACCAGCGCGGGCTATCCTTTCTGGACGCAAAGCCGTGACGACGGTGTGACCTGGTCGCAGCCCCGGCCGCTCTTGGACCGCGACGGCGGCACGCCCTATCTGCACCCGCGTTCGCCCTGTCCGATTTATGACTGGAAAGGGTGTGAGGCCGCCAGCGGCTTCTACTTCGCCCTCGTCCACAACACCTTCGATTTCGACGGCAAGCGCGAGTACCAGCGGCGCGGGCCGCTCTACCTGATCGCGGGCCGGTTCAATCCCGCGGCCGAGCAGCCGGTCGAGTTCGCCCCGCCGAAACTCTTCGCCGAGCGCGAGAACGGCAATTCGTTCTACACGAGCTACACGGTCGTGGACGGCAAGGGCATTCTCTGGTTTCCCGACCACAAGTTTTATCTGCTGGGGCGCGAGATCGGGGAGGAGTGGTTCAAATGAGCCTGGATAGAAACGAAGACACGTGGGTCGGGAGCGCGGGCGTCCCCGCCCGCAACACCGTTTCATGCAAATGGCTGATTGATCGTTCATTGAATGCCACACCGCGCATCTGAATCGCGCACGGTCTTTCACATAGCGGGCGGGGACGCCCGCGCTCCCGACTGTGCTCCGCAAAAACAAGAACTGAACTCGTGAACCCCTTCCGCAAACCGAATACTCAAATGAAGGAGAAAAACACCATGAAAATACGACTCTGTGTTGTGTGTGTTTCTGCTGTTTCAGTTTTCCACACGTGCGCCGAGACCGTGGCCTTGTGGAAGCTGGATTATGATGCCAACGGTAGCGCCTTGAACACGCGCTGCCTGCTGGAGCCGGCGCACGATCTAATGCCCTCCGGGACGTTTGCGGAGGGGGCCGCCGCGGACGGGTGGACCACGCTGCCGCCGAATCCCGACACGGCCGGCGGTTATCTTGCCAATCCCACGAACCAGAGTGCGGTCTGGTTCTATTCAAACAACGGAGCGCTCACGAACCGCGCGATGAGCGCGCGCGTCAACATCACCAACAGCTTCACGGTCGAGGGCTGGGTCTTCCGCGCGGCAAACCCGGCCGGCACCGGCTGGCACTACCTCGTCGGCAACCACATGGGCGGCGCGGGCCGCTGGATCCTCTCGCTGCGCAACGGCGGCACGAACTGGATCCTGTACGTCGACGGCCAGATCGGCGACAAACCTTTCCCCGTGCAGAACGACCCGGCCTCGACCAATGTCTGGCTGCATATCGCGCTCGCCTATGACCGCGAGGCCGGCACCGCGCAGCAGGGCGTGTGGAGCCTTTACGTCGACGGCCAATCCTGCGGCGCGTTGACAAACAGCAGCCGGCCGAACGCGCTCGCTACCTCGGACGCGATCTTCTCGCTGGGCGGTCGGCACACGGGGAGCAACACCGGCCTGATCAAGCTCGACTACTGGCGCGTCTCGGACGCGGCCTTGAGTCCCGAAGCGTTTCTCAACGCCGGCACGGCCGCGCCCGAGCCGGAGGTTCTGCCGCGCACGGTCGCGTACTGGCGGCTGGACACGGACACGGCAGGCGCGTTGGACACGCGCGATTTTATCGGCAGCGCCCGCCTGGCGAGCGGTCTTGATGTGACTGCGCATACGACGGCCCTGCTGGCCGGACGCAGTCAGGCGTTCAGCGGCCAGCCGCCGAACAGTGCGCTGGTCCTGCCGGACGGCAACGTCGGTTCAGTGTATGCGCAGGGTATAGGTGCCTGCCTGCGCGTCGCCGATCTGGGTCGTCACTTGGAAATCACCAACAGCTTCACGGCCGAGGGCTGGATCGCCCCGCACCGGCAAGATTACGACACCGACATCCAGTACATCGCGAACACGCGCATCTCCACCAAGGGGTGGGCCTTGGGGCTCAAACGCATGGCGGACGGCACGCGCAGGCTCGTCATCTACGCAGAAGACGACGGCGGCATTCAGGTCGGTGACGCGCCGCTTTCCGGCGACCTGTCGGCGTGGGCGGACACGTGGCGGCATGTGGCGCTGGTCTACGACGCGGCGGCCGGCGATCAGGCGCAGGGCGTCTGGCGCTGCTATCTGGACGGCGAGCTGCACGGCGCGGCGACCAACGGGCACGCGCGTTCCGGCACCACCGCCTCCGAATACTTCCATCTGGCCGGACGTGTCGGCAACGGCAGCACCTTCTGCGGGTATCTGGACTGTTGGCGCGTAAGCCAGGCCGCGCTTGCGCCCCACCAATTTCTTAACGCGACCGAAGGAGCGGCCGCCGCGACTGACGTGCTCGCGCTCTGGCCGCTGAACTCTGCGGACGGACTCTACCTCGACGCCACGGACATGACCGGGGCTTGGTCGTTCGGCACGTCGCTGACGGCTCTGCACAAGGTCACCGCCAGTGTGTCGCAGGCCGCTGCGCCGATCCCCAACCCGGATGCTTCGGCCGCGTTTCGTGGCGATCCCGCCGTCAACGCGGGCAGCTTGGTATTCAACACGCCGGCAGCCATCGCCAAGCGCGCGTATCTTGCTTCCGGCGAATACGGCGTGCGCGACACGCTTTGCTACACCAACAGCTTCACGCTGGAGGGTTGGTTCTACCGGACGCAGAATCCGGGCGGCTGGCAGCTTCTCTTTGCGTCGGGCACGGCGCCTTCGTTCAGCACGGGCGGCATGTCGCTCAACTTCACCTATCGGACAACCGGCTACGTGCTTTACGCGGGCGCGGCGACCCTTGTGAACGATGTGGCGTTCGGTAGCGGGTCGATCGACACCGAGCTGAATGTCTGGCGGCACGTGGCGCTGGTCTACGATGTGACCGTCGGCAAGGGGACCTGGTCGCTCTATGTGGACGGCACGCTCAAAGGCAGCATCGAAAACAACACAGTGCCGACCCGTTCCGTACCGGCTTACTTCTATATCGGCGGGCGCCCGTGGTCGGACAACGCGTTCAACGGCGCGATCGATACCGTGCGCCTGACGCGCGGCGTGCTCGCGCCGTCGCAGTTCCTCAATGCTGCAGGCGCGCCGCCGCCCGCTCCACCCGCGCCCGCGACGGTCGCCTATTGGAAGCTGGATGACGACGGCGCCGCGCTCGATGCCGCCAGCCAGGTGGAGCCGCGCTACGGCTTCGCGCTGGATGCGTTCGCGCCCGCCGCTTCGGCGGCGCAGTTCAAGCGCTTTGTCCCGGTGCCGGACACGACGGTCGGCTTCATCGGCGACCCGCGCGCCAACGCCGGCTCGGCCGCCTGTGACGGCGCCGGTTACCTGCGCGTGCAGAATCTGGGCAACCGGGTCGAACTGGACCGCGCCTTCACGATCGAGGGCTGGATGTCCTGGAGCAACCAGACCGCCCACGCGGTGCAGACGATCGCGGGAACGCGCTTCGACGCGACGTACGGCTGGCGATTGGCGCTTGAGAAAAACGGTGCCTCGGCCACCTTCCGTCTCTTCTGCCGCACGCCGACCCAGACGCCGCTGGCCGATGCGGTTTTTGCCTATGACGCCGCCGGCCTGGCCGGTGCGTGGCACCATCTGGCGCTGATCTTCACGCCCCGCCGCAACGACACTGGCACCTGGGAACTCTTCATCGACGGCGTATCGGCCGGTACGGTTGAAAACGCCTTTTATCCCGCCGTGCTTCACCAGAGCCACTGGCTCGCGCTGGGCGGGCAGGCCGGCGGTGGCGAAGCGTTCGACGGGCTGCTCGACTGCTGGCGCGTCTCGGAGGGCGCGCGGACGCCGGACACCTTCCTGTACCTGGGGTATGGCAAAGGGACGCTGCTGACGATTCAGTAAAAAAGGGATGACACATGAGAGGATTGACGACCATCGCGGCCGTGGCGGTCACGCTGTTCGGCCCGGCGCTGCTTCACGCGCAATCGCGCGACACGCCCCTGCCGGGGCCCGGCGCCGCGCTCATCGTACAGGGGCTTTACGAGACAGACTCGTTCAACGAAGGCGCGCGCCTTTTTTCGGACCGCGTGTACACGGTGGCAGAGTCGCCCGACTGGCTGCGCGGGCTGCCCTTCCTGCGCGCGAGCATCGAGGGCGGCCTTGCGGTGACGGTTGCGCGGGCCGGCGTGCTGACGGTGATCACTGCCGATCCGGCCGATCCGCTTGCCAAACATTCGCACAGCGCGCGTCTGGAGGCGTTGGGGTTTGTCTGGGTCAAGGCTCCGGCGACCTTTCAGCTTTTCGGCAAAGCGGCTCACGACATCAGCCGCACTTATCAGAAACTGGTCGCGCAGGACGAAACGTTCAACTTCCCCAAGTGGACGGTGTTCGCCGGTTTCTCCGAGGTGACCGGGCCACCGCCGCCGTTCGACCTCCTGCCCGGACGCGGCGAGCGGCTCTACAACGGCATCGAACTTTCAACCAACTGGCCACCGCGCACTGTGAACACGACAAACTGGGCGCCGATGGCCGTGCCGTATCTGACCGCGCCGCCGGAAGTGATTCCCATCGATGTGGGCCGGCAGTTGTTCGTGGATGATTTCCTGATCGCGACCAGCACATTGCAGCGCGTCTTCGGTATGCCTGAGAAGTACACCGGCAACCCGGTGCTGCGTCCAGAGACCGAACTGGAGTTGAACGGTATCCGGAACGCCGCAGCCGTGCCGAAGGGTGGCGGGCTCTGGTGGGATCCCTATGAACGGCTGTTCAAGCTCTGGTACGAGGCCGGCTGGATCCACACCATCTGCTACGCCACCAGCACCAACGGTCTGGATTGGGAGCGGCCGGAGCTGGATGTGGTGCCAGGCACCAATCAGGTGCTGCCGCCGGATTTGACGCCCGACTCGTGGACCGTGGTGCCCGATTGGGAGGCGGCCGATCCGCAGCAGCGCTACAAGATGTTCATGCGCGGGCCGGGCGGGACAATCCCCGGCGTAAGCATGACCTCGGCGGACGGCATCCACTGGGTGAATCGTGTAGTTACTGGCCACACCGGCGATCGTAGCACCATGTTCTACAATCCATTCCGGCGCAAATGGATCTACAGCCTGCGGAGCGGCTGGCGCGGACGGTCACGCGATTATAGGGAGAGCGACAACTTCCTGCGCGGTGCTTCTTGGAGCGCGGCGGACACCGTGCGCTGGCTGGCGGTGGATGAAGAGGATCCCAAAGACCCGGTGATCCAGCGCGTGCCGCAGCTCTACAACTTCGACGCGGTCGCCTACGAGAGCCTCATGCTGGGCGCGTTCGAGATTCATCACGGGCCGGAGAACGGCGACTGCATGAAGGTCGGCTTGCCGAAGATCACGGAGCTGAATTTCGCCTACAGCCGCGACGGTTTCCACTGGTCGCGGCCCGACCGTCGCGCGCACATCCGCGCGGAGCGCTGGGGCAGCGGCAAGTGGGACACCGGCTATGTGCAGTCGCTCGGCAATCTCTGCACCGTCCAGAAGGACCGCCTCTGGTTCTATTATTCCGGATTTCAGGGCGACACCAACCGCCTCAGCGGCGACTGGCTGCAGAACGGCATGTACGACAACGGAGCAATGGGCATCGCCTTTCTGCGGCGCGACGGCTTCGCGGCCATGACGGCAACGGGCGGCGGCGGCGAACTCGTCACGCGGCCGCTGCTCTTCAGCGGGGCGTGCGTGTTCGTCAACGTGGCATGTCCGCAGGGCGAGCTGCGCGTGGAACTGCAGGATGCTGAAAGCGGTGCGGCTCTCCCGGGTTTTGCGCTCGCCGAGTGCCGGCCGGTTGCCGTCGACAGCACTTTGCACCGCGTCACTTGGCAGGACGTTGACAGCGTCAGGGCTTTGCGCGGCCGGCCGGTCCGTTTCCGCTTCACGCTGTCCAACGGCGCGCTATATGCCTTCTGGGTCAGCCGCGACGGCACAGGCCGCAGCGACGGCTATGTGGCGGGCGGCGGTCCGGGATACACCGGGCCGACCGACACGGTGGGGGCTGCCGCGTTGTCGCAAGATGAACCATGAAACACATGAAACTTCATGAAAAGGCGGGGTGTGGTTAGGACCATGAAACACATGAAACTTCATGAAAGGTGAGGGGTATGAAAGAAAAGAGCGTGATGGTTTATGAAGAGGAGTGTTGTCAAATACGCGGGGCCTTGTATGAGGTATATACGGTGCTCGGGACTGGTTTCTCGGATTTTGTCATTTTCCCAAGGCGGACATACGCACGTATGTAAACTAATTTCATGAAGTTTCATGTGTTTCATGGTTGAAAAGTATGAAAAAAATTAAACAACTCCTTTCGGTTCTTGGGCCCGGCATCTTTGCGATCGGTTACACGATCGGCACCGGCAGCGTCACCTCAATGGCGAAGGCGGGCAGCCAGTACGGTCTGCAACTGCTCTGGGTGCTCTTCCTGAGCTGTCTGTTTTCAGGTGTGTTGATGGAGGCGTACGGACGCATGGCGGCGGTGACCGGTGACACCTCGTTGCACGCCGTGAAGCGTCATCTGCCGTTCGGCCGCACGCTGGCCATCCTGATTCTGATCGGCGTGGCGACGGCGCAATACACCTGTCTGGGCGGGATCTTGACGCTGTCGTCCGGCGCGATCTACGAGACGCTCGCCCTTTACGTTCCCTCCTTGCCAAAGGAGAACTACGCTGCGACACTGGGCATTGCCGTGGTTCTGATCACGTTGATGTACAGCCTGCTCATGATCGGACGCTACAGCTTCTTTGAAAAAGTGCTGGCTTTTTTCGTGATGCTGATGGGAATCACCTTCTTGATCTCGATGTTCGTGGTCTGGCCGTCGCCGGAAATCCTCAAGCAGGCGGTTGTCCCGACGATCCCCGACGAGCCGGGGGCGTTGCTGATGATCGCGGCCTTTGTGGGTACCACGATGGCGGCCCCCACGTTCGTTACCCGGCCGCTGCTGCTGAAGGAGAAGGGGGTGGGCGTAGCTGACCTCAAGGAACAAACGCTCGACTCTGTAGTCTCCGCGTCGCTGATGTTCCTGATCAGCGGTTCGATCATGGTTGTCGCGGCCGGCGCGCTCTATGCGCACGGCAAGGAGATCGTCAAGATCCTCGACATGGTCCACACGCTCGAGCCGCTGGCTGGCCGATTCGCGGTCGCGCTGT
>ERZ795049.3065-NODE-3065-length-18319-cov-6.770258_pt1 | contig 18319 bp, 15 predicted proteins | sample MGYA00375133_ERZ795049 | MGnify/ENA primary metagenome ERZ795049 (study PRJEB30178, sample SAMN05720147) | activated sludge metagenome | isolation source: anaerobic digester from wastewater treatment plant | place: Japan | collected 2015-04-20 ...
CGCCTGCACGTCAATCTCGACCGCCCGCGCACCGGCCGCGGCGCAGGCCTCGAGGCCGGCCAGCGAACTGGGAGCGTAGCGCCCGCCGGCTGCAGCGGCATGATAGACCAGGAGCACAGGGCACCTCCTTGAGCATGCATTCGTCGCCTATTATAGCCCATCCTGACCCAGGCGGCGAAGGCGCCTCCAGGTCGGGTATGTCCCATCATCGTTGGTGACCGGCTCTTGGGCTTCGCACGAACCCGGTGCTAGCCTTTCAGGTAGGGGTTTGGCGGGCTGGCGTTGCTGGCCGCCCCGCGGGGCGGCCAGCAACGCCAGCCCGCCAAACCCCTACCCGGGTCAGGGCCGGGCGCACGAGGGCGTGTGTCTGCGCAGGCTTGTCTGCGCCCAAGGGGTGGCAGCGGAGCAGAGAAGCCGGCCATTGCCCGGGTGCCCCACAACCGTGGGACACACCCTCCAGGTCCGTCGATTTGACGATTCACAAAAGGCAGAGTATCCTCAGCTCTGCGTACACCATAGCCTTTACTGCCCAAGAACCACCTTCTGACATTTGGCACTTCCGTCTCGCCGTGCATCGCTGCTCTGCCAGAAAGGGGTTCGCTATGCCCGCCATCACACCTGATCTGCGCGAGCGTGCTCGAGGCTGTCTTCTCGGCGCGGCCGTCGGCGATGCCTTCGGCATGGCCCTCGACAGGGCGCCGCGGCAGCCGGTCAATGCCCAGATCCGCAGCATGCGCCGGGGCCGGCTGCCGGAGGGGCAGTTCACCGCCAGCACCGGCGCCATGCTGACCGTGGCCGAGGCGCTGCTCGAGGCCAGCCCGCCCGATGCCGCAGCCCTGGCAGCGCGTGTAGAGGCGGCGCGCAAGGCCAACGCCCCGCGCATCGGCGTGCAGGCGCGCGGCCTGCTGGCTCATCTGGCGGGCGTGCCGCCGCGCGACCAGGCGGAGGCTGCGGCTGCAGAGTCGCCCAAGCCCGATGCCGGCGTGCTGCTCCGCTGCCTGCCCCTTGCCCTGGCGAACCTCGACAACCCCTTTGCCTGCCTCACCCAGGCCCGCGACCTCTGCCGTGCTACGCACCCCCATCCCGATTGTGCCGCGGGCGGCGGCTTTGTCGCCACCGTGCTCTGGCACCTCATCCAGGGCTTGGCGCCGCGCCAGGCATTGCGGCAGAGCCTCGAGGCCTGCGGTGACCTGCCCTCTACCCTCGAACACACCATCCGCTGGGCCTCAACCCGCCTGCGCGACAAGCTGGTGAACGGCGCCGAGGTGCAGCCGCTCGTGGAGAGCGCTGTCTGGGGCCTGCTGACGACCGCATCGTTCGCCGAAGCGGTCACCCGCGTGACCAACTTGGGCGGCAGCGCCGCCATCGCCGGCGCCCTGATCGGTGCCTGGGCCGGCGCCGCCTACCGCCACAGCGGCATCCCAGCCGACTGGCGCACGCTGGTCCACGGCACCTGGCCGGCTCGCGGCCGCACCTGGCGCGAGAAGGACCTCGCCGACCTCGCCCTGCGGCTCGCCCTGGCCTGATCCACCCCTGTCATTGCGAGCGTAGCGAAGCAATCTCCACGTCGGGCATTGGGGATTGCTCCGTCGGCGGCTGCGACCGCCTCCTCACAATGACAGGTCAAGGTTCTGTGCTGGGCACAGGGTTCCGCGAACCCTGGGATACTCGCAATGACAGGCTGAGCAGTTGCCTAAAGATGACAATTCTCGTGTAACATGGTAAAATTAGGCCGTAGCGAAAGGCTGAAGGAGGTGCCATGGCGCTGACGGCAGCACGCGACGTTGCCATTATCATACTCTGCGTGGAATCGCTTATCATCGGAGGACTCCTGATCGTCCTGGTCCTACAACTGCAGAGCCTCATGCGCCTGTTGCAGCAAGAGCTGCGGCCCATCCTGCACTCGCTACAGGATACAGTGGGTACGGTGCGCGGCACCACTACGATTGTGAGCGATTATGTCGTGACGCCGGTGGCGCGGCTGGCGTCTCTGTGGGAGGGTATCCGCGAGGGCGCCGAGGCGTTCACGCGCCGTCCGCGGGGCCGGCCCTAGCACCATAGTTGTACGTGGCCGAAGAGGCACGGCATCCGGGCGCTGAGCTTCGCACATGGCCGGAACGGCACCTAAGCGGTTCGGCAATACAAGACTGAGGCTAAGAAGGAGGGACACAATGACCAAGTCAGAAGGCGGCGGCCTCGAGTTCATGGCCGGGTTTGTGATTGGCGGCATCATCGGCGCGGTCGTGGGCATTCTGATGGCCCCGCAGTCGGGCGAGGAGACGCGCGCACAGATCGCCGAGAAGGGCATCGAGCTGCGCGACGAGGTGCAAAAGCGCGCCGGCCAACTGCAGGATGCGGTGCCGACCTTTGTCGAGGAGCAGCGCGGCCGGGTCGAGGAGGCCGTGGAGCGCGGCAGGGAAGCGGCGGCGCGCAAGCGGCAGGAGATCCTGGCCCAGCTCGACGCGCAAAAGAAGGCCGGCGAGGCAAGCTGATACACGCCACAGGGAGGAGACCGATGCTGTTCAGCCGGAGGGCGGCGCGCTGGCTGCTGGCCGGCGCCGCCCTCTTGGTCGTTCTGGCGCTGGCCGGCGCCGCCGCCTGGAGGCCGCTGATCATGCCGGCCCTGTACAACTGTACAGGCGAGCAGGATGCCCGCGAGGCCCTCAAGGGCCTGGCCAGCTACCTCTACCTGCAACTCACCCATCCACTGCCCAGCCTGGCCCCCTATACGCCGCTGCGCCATAGCGGCCGGAACCCCTTCGGCGTGAACACCTTCCTCGAGCAGGAGGTCGAGCCCGTCAAGGTGGCGCGCTCGCTCGACCTGATCCGCGCCGCCGGCTTTGGCTTCATCCGCCAGGAATTCCCCTGGGAGGGCCTCGAGATCTCGGCCAAGGGCGACTATTGGGACCACAAGTGGGACGTCTCGGCCTGGCAAAAGTACGACCGCATCGTCGACATGGCCAACGAGCGCGGGCTCGAGGTCATCGCGCGCCTCGATAACCCGCCCGCCTGGGCGCGGTCGCAGACTGCGCCCACCAGCATCCAGGGTCCGCCCGATAGGGTAGAGGATTTTGGCGACTTTGTCGAAGCCGTGGTGCGGCGCTACCGCGGCAGGGTGCGCTACTACCAGGTCTGGAACGAGCCCAACCTCTACCACGAGTGGGGCGACCAGCCGGTGGACCCCGTGGCCTACACGCGCCTGCTGCAGGAGGCCTACCGCCGGGCCAAGGCGGTGGACCCCGAGTGCGTGATCATCAGCGCCGGCCTGGCGCCGACGCTGGAACAGGGCCCACAGAACCTCAGCGACCTCACCTACCTGCAGCGCATGTACGATGCAGGAGCGAAGGGCTCTTTTGACATCCTGGGCGTGATGGCCTATGGTTTGTGGACCGGCCCGACCGACCGGCGCGTCGATGCGCAGCGCACCAACTTTGCCCGCCCGCAGCTCATGCGCGCGCTGATGGTCAAGAACGGCGACGCCGGCAAACCCATCTGGGCCATGGAAATCGGCTGGAACGCCATGCCGGCCGGCCTGCAGGCGGTGCCGGAATTCGGCCGGGTGAGCCGCGAGATGCAGGCCGAGCTGGCCGTCGGCGCCTACGAGCGCGCGCAGGCCGAGTGGCCGTGGATGGGCGCGATGAGCTACTGGTTCTTCAAGCGGGCGAGCGACGCCGAGAAGGACCAGCCCTGGTACTACTTCTCGCTGCTCGAGCCCGATTTCACCGCGTGGCCGGCCTACGACGCCCTCAAGGCCTACATTGCCGGCGCCAGGGCGCTGTACCCCGGCTACCACCAGGAGGACCACTGGGCCCTCGACTACTCAGGGCCATGGCAAGAGGCCAGCGACGGGGCCGCCGTGCTCGGCAGCTACCGGCGCGGCCTGCCGGGCGCGCGTGTGCGCTGTGATCTCTGGGGCAGCGAGCTGCGCCTGATCCCCTTCGGCGCTACCGATGCGGCCTCGCTGCAGGTGACGGTCGATGGACAGCCCGCACAGGTGACGGCCGCGCAGGTGCAGGGCCGGCCCGCACTCGTGCTGCTGCGGGCCGCCGGCCCGGCGCGGCACACCGTCGAGATCGAGGTACGCGCCGAGCAGGGGCTCGCCATCGACGGCTTCCTGGTCACGCGCACCGACCGCCGCGGCGTCTATGCGCTGGGCGGCCTGGGCGCCCTGGTTGGTCTCATTGGGGCAGGCTGGGCTATGGCTCGCCGGTTGCGCTCAAGAACCCATCCAAAGCCGTAGCCTAGCCCCTTGTGGGTGTTCTCCGGACAGAGCCGTAGCCTAGCCCCTTGTGGGCGTTCTCCGGACAGAGCCGTAGCCTAGCCCCTTGTGGGCGTTCCGGCACGCCGTGAGCCCTTCGCAAGAGCTTTTCGGATAGGTCTGCAAGAGAGGTTGAGCGCTTGGACAAGCCGATCCCTTCCCCAAAGCACGATGCGAAACGCGAATGGATCCTCGCCGGGCTGGCGCTGGCCGCCATCCTAGGGTTGGCTGCTGCCCTACGCTTCTACCGGCTCGACGGCCAGAGTCTGTGGAACGACGAGGGCACGAGCGTGGCCCTGGCCGGCCGCAGCCTGAGCGTGATCACCCAGAGCGCCGCGGCCGACATCCACCCGCCGCTCTATCACTACCTGCTGCACTACTGGCTGGCCATCTTTGGCAGCGGCCAAGTCGCGGCGCGCTCGCTCTCCGCCGTCTTTGGCGTGGCGCTGGTCGGGTTGACCTTTGTCATGGGGCGGCGCCTGTTCGGCGCGCTGGCCGGCTGGGCAGCGGCGACCTTTGCCGCGGTCTACAGCTACCAGGTCTACTATGCCGAGGAAGCGCGCATGTACATGCTGCTGGCCTTTCTGGGGGCAGCTTCCAGCTACCTCTTCTACCTCGGCTGGCTGGCGCCTGGCGTACGCCGCCGTGTGTGGGCGGTGGCCGGCTGGGTGCTGGTGACGGCGCTCGCCGCCTACACCCACTACCTGGCCGCCGGGGTCGTGCTGGCGCAGAACGTGGCCTTTGTGGCTGGCCTCGTCATCGCAGCGCGGCGCCCCGGCGAACACAAGCCGGCCATCGTGCGCCCGGCGCTGGCCTGGGCTGGCGCGCAGGCGCTGGTGGGCGCGCTCTACCTGCCCTGGCTGTGGCTCACCTGGGCGCAACTCAACCGCTGGCCGGCCACGAGCGAGCCCTTCAGCTTCATCACCCTGCTCAAGCAGGGGCTGGTGCTCTTTGTGCTCGGCCCCACCGCCCAGTTGGGCAACCTGCGGCTGCTGGTGGTGGCGGTGCTCGGCCTGGCCGTGCTGGGCTTCCTCTGGCCCGACCGGCCCGGCGAGGATACTACGAACGCCCGCCTGCTCGCGGCGCTGCACTGGGCCATGCCGGTGGCGCTGCTCTACTACCTGTCGCTCTCACGGCCGGTGTACCACCCCAAGTTCTTGCTGCTGGCCACGCCAGGGCTGCTGTTCCTGTTGGGCCGCGCGGTGGCGCGCCTGGCCCCGGCGCCCGAAGCGTGGGGCCGCCCCTGGGTCGCCTGGGTGCGCGGCGGCGTAGCGGGCTGCGCCGCCCTGGCCGTGGTGGCCTCGAACGCGCCCGGCCTGTACAACAGCTACTTCGACGCGCGCTATGCCCGCGATGACTATCGCGGCATCGCAGCGTACATCTCGGCGCTCGGCCAACCGGGCGACGTGGTACTCATCAACGCGCCCAGCCAGATCGAGACCGTAGCCTACTACTATCACGGGCCACTGCCCATGGTGCCCATCCCGCTGCAGCGGCCGCCCGATCGTGAACAGACGCTGCGCCGCCTCGAGCAGGTCACCCACAGCTCGCAGCGTATCTTTGGCATCTTTTGGGCCACCAACGAGTCGGACCCGGAGCGCATCGTCGAGGGCTGGCTCGACGAGCATGCCTACAAGGCGCTCGACGCCTGGTACGGCCGGGTGCGCCTGGTCGTCTACGCCACGCCGGCGGCCGAGATGGGCGACGAGATCCAGCACCCCTTGGCGGTGAACCTCGGCGGGCAGGTGCGGCTCGACGGCTACACGCTCGGCAGCACCGAGGTCGAGGCAGGCGACATCCTGCAGTTGAACCTGTACTGGGAGGCGACCAACGTCATCCAGCGCCGCTACAAGGTCTTCACTCACGTCATCGATGAGGCCGGCCACCTGGTGGGCCAGCGCGATGCGGAGCCGGGAGGCGGCGTGCGCTTTACGAACACCTGGCAGGAGGGCGAGCAGATCGTCGACCGCTACGGCCTGCCGATCCTCCAGGGCACGCCGCCGGGCGAGTACCTCATCGAGGTCGGCATGTACAACCCGGAGGACGGCCTGCGTTTGCCGCTCGTGGAGGGCGGCAAGGTCACCGGCGACCGCGTCATCCTGCAGAAGGTGCGCGTGGTGCGGCCGCAGGTAGCGCCGCCGCCCGCCGCGCTCGACATGCGCCAGGCGCGCCCCATCAAAGACAGCAGCCTGCAGCTCTTGGGCTACTCGTTCGGCCGCCTGGGCGCCGCCTACGAGGGCGCGGCTGCATACGGGCCAGGTGAGGCCGTAGAGCTGGTGCTCTTCTGGCAGGCGCTGCAGACGCCGCGCGGCGACGTGCAGGCCAATCTGCGCCTGGTCGACCGCTCGGGGCAGGTGCGCTTCGAGCAGCGCGGCCAGCCCACAGGGGGGCGCTACCCGCCTGCGCAGTGGCAGCCCGGCGAGGTCGTGCGCGACTCGATCCACCTGCGCCTGCCGGGCGACCTCACCCCGGGCCAGTACCGCCTGCTGCTGGGTTGGGAGGGCACGACGGCAGCCGAGTCGGTGCCGTGGCGTGAGTTACTGAGGTTCTCGGTGCAGTAATCTACTGTCGGGTCGCCCCATCGCACCCGCGTCGTTCCCCCCAGGCGCTGCCCGTCTCACCACCACGTGGAGACGACCATGGGCAGAGCGGACTTGCATATCCACACGAAGGCCAGCGATGGCCTGCTCTCGCCGCGCGACGTCGTCGAGTACGCCGCGACGGAGACCGACCTCAACGTCATTGCCATCACCGATCACGACACGCTCGACGGGGCCTGGCAGGCCTGGCGCTGGCTGCGGGCGCACCCGGCCGTGCGCCTCGAGCTGCTCTGGGGCGTCGAGATGACCGCCGCCTGGTTCCGCCACCTGCTCTTCTATTGGCTCGACCGGCCGCCCCGCCGGCTACCGCGGCGCCTCCTGCCGTTGCCGCGCCTGATCGCCGAGCTGCGCGAGACGGGCGCCGTCTGCGTGGCCGCGCACCCGGCGAACCTGCTCTCGCTGGCCGGCCCCGAGGTGCGGGCGCTGGCGGCGCGTGGCTTCGCCCCCGACGCGCTCGAGGCCTGCAACCCTGCCATGGGCCGGCGCCGCGAGCCCGGCGTGCGCCAACTGGCAAAAGAGCTGGGGCTGGGCCTCACTGGCGGCAGCGATGCTCACGGCTTCCGCGCCACCATCGGCGCCGCCTATACCGAGTTCCCCGGCTGCTCGCGCCAGCACCTCTTCGCCGCGCTGCAGGAGCACGCCACCGGCGCCGGCTGGCACCCCACGCCGGTGCATACGCCCCTGCGCGTGCTGGCGCGGCAGATTCAGCGCGCCTGGCTCACCAAGCCGGGCCTGCTGCAGCGCCCCCGCGAGCAGTAGTACACTTGATGCAGCTGCTCAGCCCATCATGCTGAGTCATCTTGAACCGCGAAGGGCGCCAAGGGCGCGAAGCTTCTGAAGGAAGGGTTCATCAGTCTCCCTTGGCGTCTCCTTCGCGTTCTTGGCGCCCTTCGCGGTTCAAGATGCCACTCACATCGCCGGCTGAGCAGTCACATTTGACAACGCCGGCCTCTGGCACGACAATTGCCGGGCCTCTCTTGCACCCACATCGCCGACGAAAGGGGGCCTGTGCCATGGCCGATCAGGCGGGGATGCTGCTCTTCAGCCGCCCGCACCGCCGCTACAACCCGCTCAGCGACAGTTGGGTCCTCGTCTCGCCGCAGCGCACGCAGCGGCCCTGGCTCGGCCAAGTCGAAAAGCGGCCGCCGGAGGCGCGCCCGGCCTATGACCCCGGCTGCTACCTGTGCCCGGGCAACGAGCGCGCCGGCGGGCAGCGCAACCCTGCCTACACCGGCACCTATGTGTTCACCAACGACTTTCCGGCGCTGCTGCCCGATACGCCGCCGGGCGAGTACCGCCGCGACGGCTTGCTCTACGCCGCCGGCGAGCGCGGCACCTCGCGCGTCATCATCTTTTCGCCGCGCCACGACCTCACCCTGCCGCAGATGGCCCTGCCCGATATCCGTCGCGTCGTGGACCTGTGGGCCGCGCAGACCGCCGAGTTGGGTGGACTGGATTATGTCGGCTACGTGCAGGTCTTCGAGAACAAGGGCGCGGCCATGGGCGCCAGCAACCCGCACCCCCACGGGCAGATCTGGGCCACCGAGCACGTGCCCGCCGAGCCCGCGCGCGAGCTGCACGCGCTGGCCGCTTACCGAGAACAGCGCGGCTCCTGCCTGCTGTGCGACTATCTGGCGCTCGAGCAGGCCGAAGGCACGCGCCTGGTGCTGCAGAACGAGCATTTCGCCGTGCTCGTGCCCTTTTGGGCCGTGTGGCCGTTCGAGGTCATGCTCGTGGCCAAGCGGCATGTGGGCTCGCTGCCCGAGCTGAGCGATGCCGAGCGCGACGGGCTGGGCGATGCCATCCGGCGCCTGACCACGCGCTACGACAACCTCTTCGCCGTGTCGTTCCCCTACTCCATGGGCTTCCACCAGGCCCCGAGCGATGGGGCGCCCCACCCCGAGGTGCATCTGCACGCCCACTACTACCCGCCGCTCCTGCGCAGCGCCACCGTGCGCAAGTTCATGGTGGGCTATGAGATGCTGGCCGAGCCGCAGCGCGACCTCACCGCCGAGAGCGCCGCTGAGCGCCTGCGCGAGATGCCCGAAACCCTGTAGGAAAAGGCCGGGGTCTTGCACGCAACCCGCCAAAACCCCACCAAAAGAACCCATACCGGGCGGGCGCCTCGTGCAGGGCACGGGGCGTGTAGGCCGGTCGCCAGCCCAGGGCGTTGCACTCGACAGGCTGCCGACGCCCTAAACCTCTCCGCGCACCATGGCCAGCAACCGGTCGAGCAGCCGCTCGCCATCGACGCCCAGGCCATTGTGCTCGTACTCGTTCGTCACCCACGGCCGCAGCCCGCGGATAGTCGCTGCCGCCTCCTCCGAGTAGGTGCGCTCCACATACATGTCATCATAGTATACGGCAGCGGCGCAGGGCACGGTATTGGCGCGCAACACGTCGAGGTCATACAGCCGCGGCCAGCCCTCCCAGGCGGCGAGGATTTCGGCGGCCTCGCGCAGCGGGCGCAGATAGGCGTACTCTTCGAACATCCACGGGTACACCATCTCACCGGTGAACAGGAAGGAGCCGCCGGGCGCATCGAACTCGGGGTACTGCGCCCGCACGCGCTGGGCCGACCAGTGCGAGGCCTGGCCCTGGCAATACTCAGCCTCATGCAGCAGCGCATAGATGGGGTTGGTGTCAAAGCTGAAGGCGTTCTCAACCCCGCGCAGGAAGCCATGGCTCAGCTCGCGGCCCCGCGCGCCCTCGACGAACGCCCCCTCGAGGAGATAGTGTACGCGCTCCAAGCCGGTGGAGGCGCCAAAAGCGATGCCGAGCTGCTGAAAACGCCGCGGCGACAGCCGGCCGCCGCCGGGGAGCGTCACGTCGTGGGCGGCGAGGTAGCCGGCGATCTCGCGCGCCGCCGCCTGGTCCTCCGGGTAGCGTTCGAAGAAGCGCCGGTTCCTGGCCAGCACGCGTTGGTAGGTGGCCTGGTAGACGTCGTCGATCGGCCGATCCAAGGGCGGCAGCCCACCGGTCATGATGGCGCCGCTCAGCCCCTCCGGCGCCGCCGACAGATAGTGGGTCACGCAAAAGCCGCCAAAGCTCTGGCCCAGCGCCAGCCATCTGCCGTCGGGGTCCAGCAGCGCGCGGCGCAGCCACTCCGCGTCGTGCACAATCGAGTCGGCGCGAAAGTGGCTCAGGTACTCGGCCTGCTCCTGCGGCGAGGTCAGCCGGGCCAGGGTCTGGTGGGTGACAGGGCTGCTGCGGCCCGTGCCGCGCTCGTCGAGCAGCAGCACGCGGAACTCTTGCAGCGCGCGCCGCAGCCAACCGCTGCTGCCTTCCGGGCGCGGCGCGCCAAAGCCCGGCCCACCCTGGAAATAGACCAGCCAGGGCAGGTCTGCGTCAACTTTGCCGGGGGCGACGACCTCGCGGGCAAAGACGGTGATCTCGCGGCCGTCGGGCCGGGCATGGTCGAGCGGCACAGTGAACTCGTGTTCGGTGAGGACAAGGCCGGGCAGGCGATGGCTGGCCAGGCGCATGGGTACACCTCCTCTGCAGAATTCACGCAGTATACCACCCGTTGCCCGGCCGGCGCAAGCCCTGCCCCCTTTGGGGTACACTCCATCATCGTTGGCGACCGGCTCTTGGGCTTCGCACGAACCCGGTGCTGGCCTTTAGGGTAGGGTTTTGGCGGGCTGGCTGGCGTTGCTGGCTGCCCCGCGGGGCAGCCAGCAACGCCAGCCAGCCCGCCAAAACCCTACCCAGGGTCAGGGCCGGATGGCAGCGGAGCGGAGAACCCGGCCAGCACACGGGTGATCCACAACTATGGGATGTACCCGCCCTTTGTAGTGGGTGCTTGAGCGCCCTGACCCCAGGGATCAAGGCGCTGATGCGCCAACTACGAACCCCTGGTACGTGGCTTGCTCCGCCACAGTGCGCCGTCTCCATGGGTCTGCTGCGTTGCAGGCCCCTGCGGCGACTCTAGTGCCTGTGTCACTGGTTGGGAGATTGGTCAACCGGAATCTCAAAGCCCTGGTGTTCCTCGCCGGCTCGGGCGCGGTGAGTGCCCTGATCTATTGGGCCGCGCTCGTCCGGCCGTGCAACCTGGTCGCCTTACAGGAGCGCACATCCTACGACCTGGCCGCGGCCGGCGCGGCAGCACCCTATGTGCGGCTCGTCGCCGCATTCGCCGCGCTTGGGCTGCTCTACGTGTTGGCATGGCGCAATGTGCGCCGGGTTCACGGACTGGCCGCCTGGGCCCTCGTGGCCGTGGGCGCCGCCGTGCCCGCGACGCTGCTTCTGCTGATGTACCCCATCGGCGCGGCTGATGTCTTTGCGGATATTATGTACGGTCGCATCCTGTCCCTGCACGGCGGCAACCCCTTCTTCGACGTCGGCGCGGCCTACCCCGGCGATCGCTTCCTCCCCTACATGGCCTGGAGCACGACGCCGGCGCACTATGGGCCGCTGTGTTTGCTGCTGTTTGGCCTCGTGGCGCGCCTGGCGGGCGACGGCGTGGTGGCCAATGTCGTGGCCTTCAAGCTGCTCAACGTGCTCTTTCTGGCGGGGAGCGCCACCCTCGTAGCCGCCACGTTGCGCCGCGCCGCGCCCGAGTGGGCCTTGGCGGGCACGCTGGCGCTGGTGTGGAACCCGATCGTGCTCTACGAGACCGTGGGCAACGGCCACAACGATATCATCATGGCTTTCTGGGTGCTGCTCGCCATCTGGTGCAGCGCGCAACGCCGGCACACGCCGGCCCTGCTGGCGCTCACCGCGGGCGCGCTGGTCAAGATCGTGCCCGCGCTGCTCATGCCGGCGGCGGCGCTGGTGGCCTTGCGTGACCTGGGGCCATGGCGCGCCCGGCTGCGCTTCGCCCTCGGTACCGGTGCCGCCTGCCTGGGCCTGGCCGCGGCAGCGTACCTGCCCCTGTGGCGCGGACCGGCCTCGCTGACCTTCTTCCAGCGCGGGGCCATGTTCACCACCTCACTGCCGGCGGCGCTCTGGGCGGCGCTCGGCGCGACCGAGCGGGCAGGCCAGCTCCTGGGCCTCGCCGCCTGGGCCGCGGCGGGGCTCTTTGCGCTGTGGCGCGCCGGCCGCGCCATGCGCGACGCGACATGGCTAGCGTTCCCACACGCCGCCTACGACATCCTGCTCTTCTACCTGCTGTGCGCCTGCCCGTGGCTCAAGGAATGGTACACCATCTGGCCGCTCGCCGTGGCCGCGGTGATCCCCTCGGGCCAGGCGCTCATCCCGGCCGTGCTGCTCAACTATGCCGGCCTGGCCCAGCCGCTCATCTTCTGGCCCCTCTGGTATAGAGCTGCTCCGCTACCCGATGCCGTCCGTGAGCTGCGGCTCGGGCCGGCCGTCATGGCGTTGCCCTGGGGCTACGTTGTCGCACGGGCGCTGCTGCGTTGGCGACAACACGCGGCCGGCCGCTCCGCGGCGCCATGACCGTTGGCCGGCCGGGGTGTATCCGAATCGCCGGGGAGACACCTGACAGGTCTCCGGAGACCTGACACAGCGATTTCCATGGCGGGCAGGCGATTGGCAAGAACTCCGGCAGAGGCCTGCCCATGCCGCGGCTGAGGGCCCCTCGCTACTCGTCCCCCGTCGGTTGCCGACGATAAAATACACCCGACGGTGCTTGACAGGCCGGCACCGGGGGAGGATAATCAGGCCTTGTGGCACGTCGTCCGCGCTTGGCCACCCGGCCGAGTGGCGGACGCAGCGCAGGCGTTGGAACACACATCGTCCCCCGGGAGCCGGCGATGCGAGAGCAGCAACGAACCACGGATCAGCTCATCCAAGAGCTCGACGCACTGCGGCAGCGCGTCGTCGACCTGGAGCGCGCCGAGGTCGAGCGGCAACAGGCCATGGAGGAGCGCAGCCGGCTGCTGCGCGAGCTGAAGCAAGCCAACGAGCGATTGTTCCAGGCCGGCATCCGCGAGCGCGAGCTGACCGAGGAGGCCGAGCGCCGGGCGGCGGAGGCTGAGCAGGCCCTGCGCCTGCGCGAAGAGTTCCTCTCGGTGGCCGCGCACGAGCTCAAGACGCCATTGACCAGCCTCAAAGGCCACGCCGAGCTGGCCATGCGTCGCCTCGAACGGCAGGATATGCGCGATCCGGATCAGTTGCGCCACACACTCGAGGTGATCGACCGCCAGGTCGACCGCCTGGCGAACCTGGTGGCGCAATTGCTCGATATCTCGCGCCTCGAAAGCGGCGAGCTGCGGCCCGGCCGGCGCGAGATCGACCTGGTGCCCCTGACGCGGCGCATCGTCCAAGCCATGCAGTCGGGTACGGCACGCCACACCGTCACCCTGTCGGCGCCCGAGTCGCTCAAGGCACGCGTCGATCCTCTGCGCATCGAGGAGGTGCTCTACAACCTGCTCGACAACGCCATCCGCTACAGCCCCAAGGGTGGGCCGGTGCAGGTCGAGCTCGGCGCACCCGAGAAAGGGCTGGTGCGCATCGCGGTGCGCGACCATGGCATCGGCGTCCCCCCTGCGCAGCGCGAGCACCTGTTCGACCGCTTCTTCCAGGCGAGCCGGCGGCCGGCGGGCGGGCTTGGCCTGGGGCTCTACGTCGCCCGGCGCATCGTGGAACTGCACGGCGGACAGATCTGGGCCGAGTTCCCCGAGGACGGCGGCAGCCGCTTCGTGGTGACGCTGCCGGCCGGCACTGTCAAAGAAGAGTGACTATCCCCATGCGCATCCTGATTGTCGACGATGACGAGAGCATCCTGGATTTTGTGTGCGAGGCCGTGGCCGATGAGGGGCACGAGGCGCTGACCGCCACCGACGGCGCTATCGCCCTCGACCTGACCCGCACGCAGCCGCCCGACCTCATCCTCCTCGATATGCGCATGCCCATTGTCGATGGCTGGGCCTTCGCCGAGGCCTACCAGGCGCGGCCCGGCCCCCACGCGCCACTGGTCGTCATGACCGCCGCCCGCGATGCGGCCGACATCGCCAACGACATCCACGCCGCCGGCTACCTGGCCAAGCCCTTTGCACTCGACGATCTGCTGGCCGTCGTCGAGCGCTTCCAAAGGAGGTCACATGTCGAAATGCAGAGTACTCGTCGCCTACAGCAGCAAGCACGGGGCGACGGCAGGCATCGCTGAGCGCATCGGTGAGGTCCTGCGCCGCAGCGGTGTCGAGGCCGATGTGCTCAGCGCCGAGCGCGTGCGCGACCTCACGCCCTACGGCGCCGTGGTGTTGGGCAGCGGCGTCTATGCGGGCAACTGGCTCAAAGGCGCCGCCAGCTTGCTGACCACGAACGAAGCCGCGCTGGCCACGCGCCCCGTCTGGCTCTTCTCCGACGGGCCCACCGGCGAGGGCGACCCCTCGGAGCTCATGAAAGGCTGGCGTTTCCCGCAGGCGCTGCAGCCCGTGGCCGACCGCATCAAGCCGCGCAGCATCGCCTTCTTCCACGGCGTCATCGACCCGGCCACGCTGGGCTTCGGCGAGAGGCTGATCGTCAAGGCCATCAAGGCGCCCACAGGCGACTATCGCGACTGGGCGGCCATCGAGGCCTGGGCCGGAGAGATCGCCGCCGCCTGCGCCTGATCCCGCACCAAGCAGAGGCGGCTCCCACAGCCTGCCCTGAGCGCAGCGAATGGGCCGCCGGATGTGGCCGAGCCAGAGCATTCTATCCTCGGGCATAGGTCTGCCCAGGCCGCGGCTGGCCCCCCCTACGGTTCCCCCATCGCGGGGGAATCGGGTTGCCTTCCGCCGCACCGCATCGCTCGTTTGTCGCTTCTTGGCCACACAGGACGCGGTGGCGCGACCCGATTCCCCCGCGCCGGGGGAACGGTAGGGGGGGGCCCCAGCCCATGGACGCGGCAAGCGAAGTGCTTCCAGGTGGATTGTGTGCTACGCGAGCGTGCGCCAAGGCCGACCGGGGCGGGCCACGAATGACACGAATCGGAGATGACCACTCAAGTGTGACTCTAGTCACAGACATGCGGCCTCCTCTGGCCTATACTGCCGGCACAACCAACGCCCCGCCGGCGCAGCATCGCCACCCGGCCGGGGCCAGCCAGAGGAGGCAAACAGCGTGTTCTGTAACCAGTGTCAGGAGACGGCCAAGAACCAAGCCTGCACGCAGCGCGGCATCTGCGGCAAAGACGCCGAGGTCGCGGCGCTGCAGGACCTGGTGGTGTACCTTGCCGGCGGCATCGCATTGTACGGCACCAGGGCACGCGCGCTGGGCGTGAGCGACCCCGAGGCCGATCTCTTTGTCGCCGAGGCCCTCTTTGCCACAGTGACCAACGTCAACTTTGACCCCGACCGTTTTGTGGCCCTGGCCCAGCGCGCCCTCGAGCTGCGCGAACGCCTGCGCGGCCGCTTCCTACGGGCCTATGAGGCACAACACGGCCGGCACTTTGCCGAGGCGCTGCCTGAGGCCGCCACCTGGGCGCCCCGTTCGGCGGCGCGCGACGAGCTGCTCGCCAGGGGCATGCTCGTGGGCATCACGGCGGGGCAGCCCGATGAGGATGTGCGCTCGGCGCGCTCGCTCCTGCTCTACGGCCTGAAGGGGCTCGCTGCCTATGCCGATCACGCCGAGATCCTCGGCCATCACGAGGAGGACCTGCTCGCCTACATGCAGGATGCCCTGGCCATGATCGCCGGCGACGCGGGCACCGTCGACGAGCTGTTGGCCATGGCCCTGCGCTGCGGCGAGATGGGCGTGCGCGCCATGGCCCTGCTCGACCAGGCCAATACCAGCACCTACGGCCAGCCGAGCCCCACCCAGGTGTCGCTCGAGGTGCGCCAGGGGCCGGCCATCCTCATTTCAGGCCACGACCTGCGTGATCTCGAAGAGCTGCTGCAGCAGACCGCAGACAGCGGCATCAACGTCTACACCCACGGCGAGATGCTGCCGGCCCACGCCTACCCCGAGCTCAAGAAGCACGCCCACCTGGCCGGCAACTATGGCGGCGCCTGGTGGCAGCAGCGCGACGAGTTCGACGCCTTTGGCGGCGCCATCCTGCTGACGACCAACTGCCTGGTGCCGCCCAAGGCGAGCTACCGCGACCGCCTGTTCACCACCGGCCTGGTCGGCTGGCCGGGCGTGACGCACATCGCCGACCGCGCGCCCGGCGGCCAGAAGGATTTCCGGCCGGTTATCGCCCGCGCCCTCGATCTGGGCTCGCCGCGGCCGCTCGAGCAGGGCGCGGTCACGACCGGCTTTGCCCACGGCGCGGTCCTATCGCTCGCCGGGCCGGTGCTCGACGCCGTCAAGCGCGGCGCCATCAAGCGCTTTGTGGTCATGGCCGGCTGCGACGGCCGCCAGAAGGAACGCGAGTACTATACCGAGCTCGCCCGGCGCCTGCCGCAGGATACGGTCATCCTCACCGCCGGCTGCGCCAAGTATCGCTACAACAAGCTCGGCCTGGGCGATATCGACGGCATCCCGCGCCTGCTCGACGCCGGGCAGTGCAACGACTCCTACTCACTCGTCGTCGTCGCCCTCAAGCTGGCCGAAGCGCTGGGCCTGGAGAGCGTCAACGACCTGCCCATCGACTATGCGCTCGGCTGGTACGAGCAAAAGGCCGTGCTGGTGCTGCTGGCGCTGCTCTCGCTGGGCGTAAAGCGCATCCGCCTGGGGCCCACCGTGCCCGCCTTCATCTCGCCCAACGTGCTCCAGGCGCTGGTCGACAAGTTCGAGATCGGGCCCACCACCACCGTCGACGAGGACCTCGCTGCCATGATCGCTGCCGCCTAGCAGTCCGTCGCCCTGGTTTTGATGGGCGTAGCCTAGCCCCCCTTGGCCGCCGCAGGCGGCTTGGTGGGCGTCGTAGCCCATCAAAACCAGTGCGACGGACTATTAGCGAAGCTTCGCCTCAAACTGACGAGGATATCCACCGCGGAGGCGCAGAGGACGCAGAACTGTGACAGGCTGCCAGGCGCGCATACTCACCAGAAGTACGGCCACCCCCAGCCGCCGCCTGCGAGCATGGCCGCACCGGCGCAGCATGCGACCAGGAAGAAGCCCAGTTGCATGATGCCCAGCACCAGCCCCACGCTCGTCAGGCCGTAATGGGGGTAGGGCATGCCATAGTAGGCCGCGTAGGCGCGCATCTGGCGCTGCGCCACATAGCCGGTGTACATCGCCGCCAGCCCGCCGAAGAACGGGATCAGCCAGCCCCCCAGCCCCGTCGCCAGGCAGACCCAGGGCAGGTAGGTCGGCACGATCACCGGCGGCACCGGGGGCATGGGTGGCATCGGCGGCATGAACGGCGGATAGGGCGGGTAATCCTGCATCAGCGCCCTCCTCTGCGGCTCAAGGGCACAGCACGCGCACGTTATCCACATACACCGTGGCCGCCTCGCGCCCGTGGTAGACGACCTGAAAGGGCACGGCGATGCTCGCCAGGTCGGCGGTTGTGAACTGCGCCAGCGGAATGCGGTAGGAGGTCCTCGCCATCCCCAGCGTCAGCGGCACCAGCGTCTCCGAGCCGTCGGCGTCGGCGCTATCCTTCATGCCCAGCCCCACCTGAACGCCCTCGCGCGACGCCCAGAGATCGGCGACAAGGACGCTGCACGCCCTGAGGTCCATGGGCTGCCCGGCACTTATGAAGGCCGATGCCCACGCCTGGTCCGGCTGGAAATCGATCTGCAAGCTGGTTCCGGCGCTCCTCAGCCAGCCGCTCGTCCCGCGCTCGTTGCTGATGCCCAGCGTGTAGCCCGCCGCCAATGCGCCGTCAGAGCGCGATGCCCGCAGCCGGCGTGGGCGTCGCTCGGGCTGTTGGCTGCTGGCCGGGCGTGCGGCCACAGACGCACCCCGCCGCGGGCTTGGGCGCGCGCTGGGCGTCAAAGAGGCCCCAGAAGGGCTCCACCGGGCGCCTGGTCTTCCCGGTCTGATCAAAGGCCTCGAGATACGTGAACGGCACCTGCGCCTGCTGCAGGGCCTGGTAGTAGGCCGCCTGCGCCGCCTCGCTCACCCTGGGGTCGCCCGCGCTCGGCAGGCCCACCTCGCTGAGCAGGATCATGCGCCCCGGCCCGGCCCGCCCGCGCAGGTTGCCGTACTGCACGGCCGTCCACTGCACCGCCTGCGCCGGCTCGATCTGGTTCGCCCAGTAGGGATGCACGATCGGCGCCAGCCAGTCGCCCAGCTCCAGCAGCTCGTCGCCGTCAAAGTAGTCGTCGATGCGCTCTGCGGTCGTCACCGCCCGGCCCGTCTCGCCGCGCACGCGCGCCAGCACCTGGCGCAGGTCCGCGAGCGCATAGTTGTGGTCGCCCACGCCCTCGAAACCCACGATGTAGCCATCGACAGCGGGCGCGGCCGCGATGGCCGTCGCCACCTCATCCTCGCTCAAGGGGTCCCACACACCCATGATCACCTGCGCAAAGCCGGCCTCGTGCGCCAGTTGCGGCAGCGCAGCCAGCGAATGCTCGGCGCGGTAGGTCATCAGCCCGCGAAAGCCGGCATCGTAGAGCAGCGCCAGGTCCGCGCGCAGCGAGGTCGTCGACGGCAACTGCCCCACGTCGGGGCTATAGTTGGTCGGCGA
>ERZ795049.3068-NODE-3068-length-18309-cov-4.353402_pt1 | contig 18309 bp, 37 predicted proteins | sample MGYA00375133_ERZ795049 | MGnify/ENA primary metagenome ERZ795049 (study PRJEB30178, sample SAMN05720147) | activated sludge metagenome | isolation source: anaerobic digester from wastewater treatment plant | place: Japan | collected 2015-04-20 ...
TCCATGAAGGGGAGGGATTCCGGGGGGTCTCAAAACTCATCTTGGTATCGGATAAGGATGAATCCCCCCTTCATCCCATATGGGTGGGAGACGGCAGGGTTAAAAAAGTCGCGGTTGAGGCGCATGGGCCTCTGAAGGTATATCCGTGGCGTTCTCATACCGCCGTCATCCCATGGTGGTCATGCGGCTTCGCAATTATAAATCTTGCGTTACCGGACACCAAATAAAATAAGGGACCGAGCGGAATCCGCTCAGTCCTTGGCCCTCTTCCGCTCCTCCTCCAATCGCCTCCTCGCGGCCCCCCTTCGCTCCTTGGCGTACTCCGAGGTATATCTGTCCCTGCCTCGCTGGTACTTGTACTCGATGTCGAAGGCCGACCGCCCCCCCACGTACAACCAGATGGCACCACCCGAATACATCTCCCCGGTCATGGCGGTGATTGCGGCCATCGCCCCCACCGCGAAGTTGATTTCGTCATCAAGCGTCTTTAGGTTCCCGGCGTCGTGGCGGCTCTTGGCGTACTTCTCCACCACCCTCCACACCATCTCCAGGTCCGCCAGCTTCTTCACCTCGTCCTGCCAGGGGGCCCTCTCCAAACTATCTTCGCTCATTCCCAATTCCTCCACCCATAAGGTACAATGAACACTCGGTTCTCGTCGGCCCAATCGTACAAATCTTCCAGCACCAGGTTGGCGCGGGCCTCCACATCACGGGGCTCCTCTCCATCGAAGGGCCGGAAGTTCTTGGCCCGCTCGATGAGGGGCGCGATGTCGCTAAATTCCTGAAGGTGCATGGGTACCTTGTGCTCCAACAGCTTGCCTAGCTCGTTGAGCATCTCCTGAGGGGTCAGCTCGCCATCGGTGGCCTTCTTGACCAGTGGCCCCACGCCGTTGATTTCATACTCCCAGGTCATACTCAGCCCCCCCATGCCTTGTACATATCCCACTCCCGCTCCTTGTCGGCCTCGTCCAGCCAGCACCCGACCACCGAATGCTGTCTACGTCGCTCCCTGGGCAAGAGGTCGTCCAGAAGGTCGTCCAGCCGTTGCTGGATTTCCTCGGCCTCGCCCGTGTCCTCGGCCACGAAGCGAATCTCCGTGCTCCAGATGTCCGGCAAGACCTCCTTGACGTCCCACACCTTGAAGCTCACGTCGTCGTGGAGGATTCCCAACAGACAGGGGTACGGGCGGTCGTTAATCTCATCATCCTCGTTAGGGAGCGACATCGGCAGGGTGAGCTTGCACCCCAACCCGCACTCCTTGTCCTGGCACACGAAGGTGACATTGAACGCCCGGCGGGTCACTCGCCTCCCTCCACGAACTCGTCCCAACCGGTGTCCAGCATCACTCGCTTGTTTCCAAGGATTCGCACTATCTTTTTCATGCTCATTCCTCCTTACTCTCTCCCTTCATCGTCCTTCTTCCTCGCCTCGTCGAACGCCCTCACCATGTCTGAGTCCCGGCCATCGATGAGCATCTGGAGGTAGCTCCCACCGGCGCAATACACGTCCAGGTAGTCCAGGCCGAATAGGCAGGCCACGTGCTCGGAGCAGGACCGGGAGCAGAACACGTCTTTGTAATACTCCCCTGCCAGCAACACGGCCAGCCCCGAGGCCCACTCCGGGTGCTCCGCTATGAGCCAGATAACGTTCTTGTGCCGCCGCTCCAAGTCAGCCAGAGAAGTGTCGCAAACGTGCGGCAGGTTCTGATGGGCGGCGAGATAGTCATCCCAGAAGTTCTTGTACACGTCCTCGTGCTCCTCGCACAATGCCCCGATGTAATCGTACTCCTTGAGGGCCTCGGCCCCGCACCGGTCGCACACGTCCACGTACAGGACGTGCGTACCGCAATCCAAGCACTCCGGCCCGGAGACCAGCCCACCGGTCCCGCTCAGGCAGTTGGAGCCCTCGGTCCCGTACTTCTGGCACTTGGGGCAGAACACCCTGCGCTCCCGGACATACCTCTCCATCGCCTCATCTCTGTTCATGTTTAATCCTCCGTTTCGAGGTGCAAGGGCGGCTCGTAGCCGGAGGTGTACCCCTCCCGGAGCAGACCAAGCACGTGCTCGGTCACCATCTCCAGGTCGTAGATACTATCTGCCTCAATCACCAGCTTGACCATGTTCAGTCCCCCTGGCCTTCCGCGCCTCGCGGACGGCCTTCCCCGCTTCTATCTCAATTCTCAATCTATCGGCCATTCCGGCGTACATGTGCCCCCATCCCTCCATCGTATCTGCCGCCCTCTCGATGATGAAGGCGTGGTCCTCTTCGGAGATGTTGCCGGAGTAGTCAGCCCTCAACCCGACGGTTAACTCCTGGTCCATGTATCCGTGGATGAGATACCACGCCAATGCCAGGTCGGGGGTCAGGTCCATGCCGCAGGCTCCCAGGGTGATGTACCACTCATCTTCCTTGCAGTTGTACAGCACTAGGCAAGCGGTGCGGCGCTCAACGTTCCGTACGACATCCTCGCTCGGTTCGCACTCGCATTGCCACGCGGTGTTCCACATAGGCTCGACGTAGCCCTCGGAACACTCGTCGCACTCGGCGTCGATGCTATCCTCCAGGTCGGAGGGCAACGAGCTACGGTGGCGGTCGTACCATTCTTGCACATCCTCAATGTCCACCTCTTCATAGTAGATGTCGTTCTCCACCCGGTAGGCGATGGCGACCTTTTCCTTGTCACCCCCGTCCAGCGCATCATGGTTCTTATACCCCGTCCCGTCGCAGAACGGACAGGCGAGGTTCCAGTCCTCGTACTCTTTGGTCCAATCGACCTGTCGCTTGTTGGCCATTACTTCAACCTCCCCTGCGGCCCCGGGCGGCGGAGGCCCTCCGGGTCCACCTTCGCCGCCTTGGCGAAGCGGTCAATGTAATCGTCCTCCCCCATGAGATGCACGATGTACAGGTCCATGCTCATCTCTCCTGCTCCGAGATGCCACCCCGCGTGGCCTGCCGGATAAACTCCTCGGCCTCCGGCCTCCACCGCACCCAGGTGAACTGTCGGCACCTGCATCCTTCGACCATGCAGGCCCCGTGGCCATCCTGGTAGGTGTCCTCGTGCTCGCTCTCCGCCCCATCCCCCAGGTGACCGCAGGAGCAAATCGACTTGCCGCCCCTGCCGAACCTTCTGCGGAACTCCTCTATCTGCGCTCCGTTCATTGCCATAGTTACCTCGAAAAAAATAAGGGACCGAGCGGACTCAGTCCCTCTCAATCTCCTTGAGGCGTCCCTCGTCCAGCTCATCCAGCGGGAGGCGGTCCCAAGTCCTCTTGCCGTACACCGACTCGATGGTCACGAACCACGGGGGCATCTCGTCGGTGGACCCGCCGCGCTCGTTCACCACATGGAGCGTGTAGTACCACTCGATGTCCCCATGCCGGGCATGGCCTTCCTCCGGCTCGAACCCTCCGGGGTCCGCCGCGCATAGGTAGGAGGCGGCTTTGCCCGCCCGACCCGCCTCCCACATGTTGGTCTTGACCATCCGCTCCCGGTCAGCCTCGGGGAGGTCCGCCATCCATCCCGCGTGCCCGACCATCGTCCGAGCCTTCTGCATGAGAGGAATGATGTTCCGAGGATAGCCGTCCCAATGATGGTACAGCGTTATCCTCTGGTCCCAGCTCAGTCCTTCCTGCACTACCTGAACTTGCGCTCTCGTTGCCATGATGACACCTCAGTCGTACTCAACCTTCGGCGCGAGCAGGAACAAGGCGTCCATGACCCCGGCCCGGCAACCCCTCATGCTAAGGGGGGAGTTGTTGCCCAGACCCAGCGCGACCTCGTGGAAGCAGGTCGCCTCCTTGGTCAGGCGGGTCAGGTAGTCCAGGTGGAAAAGGCTCGTCACATTCTCTTCCGCCACCAGCACCGCCAGCTCGTCCACGCTGAACTCCCGCTTGAAGCTATCCTCGCCCTCGGCGAGCACCCGGAACACCTTGGGGGTCGCCGTCAGCTCGGCGTGGTCGCACACCGACCCGCATTGCTTGACAGCGGTGAACAGCTCCTGCGCGTTCACGACGACCGTTGCCGGATGCGTTAGGCGGGGCACCCTGGGCTCAAGCATCCCGGCGGTGTCAACCAGGCCCATGGACCGCTGGTTGCCGTTCAGCTCCATAATCAAGCGGTTCTTGGGCGCGTCCAGCTTCAGGTGGATTGCGGCATCCTTCTTCTTGGTGACCTTGAGCATCTCCTTCATCTTGTCCAGGTCGATGCCTATCTCCCCGGAGCCCTTGATGCGGTAGCTCTCGAAGGCCGTGGCGAACAGGCGTGTCTCCACCATCGCCACGTGCGCCGGGTCCACTTCCTTGACGTAGATTCCGGTGCGGTCCAGCATCAGCCTGCATGCGTCCACCTGCGTGCTCACGCACCCGACGAAATCCCCCCACGCCTTGCGGGAGATGGTCGCCTCCCATTCTCGGACCTGGGGCTTCGGCTTCTCTTCGACCTCTATCTGCTTGTTCTCTGCGGCCATTGCCATTTTTTCGCCTCAACTATAATCGGCGACCGTGCGGAAAAAATCAGGCCGTGGGCCCCTGCGAGGGGCCATACACGAACCACTTTCCGTCTTTCACCCTGACCAGGCCGTAGCCCTTGCGCCACACATCCATCATCTTCTGGACCGCTTCCACTGCCGCAGGGTCCATGCCTCCGGTGTCGGCGGCGACCATGACCAACGCATAGGTGTAGGCGTACCGCTGGGCGTCAAAAGGCATCCCAATCAGTTGAGTGTACCACCTCTTCACTTCATCAATGACCGCATTGCTCCCCGTGCCAATCCTCCGTTGGATGGTTTCGAGAGCCGCCATGCGGATGGAGTCCAGCGTGTCCTCGTCCAGCCCTTCCAGGCGAGAGGCCAGCATCGCGTTGCGACGGGCGTTGTCCAGTTCGCCGGAGAACAGCGTCCAGTCCTCGTCGGGGGGGTCATGGGCATCCAGCCAGCGGATGCCGAGCATCTCGGCCTGGACCTTCCTGACGATATCCTTATCGAGCTTCCACAGCGATTCGGACATGGCCTTCTCCCAGGCGGTCCACACGACGCCTTCCAAGCGACGGGTGTCGTTGGCGTACCACTCAGGGAGCGTCCCCGGCTCGTCCACGACGTATAGCCAATCTCCTCGCCTGCGTGACAGCTCGTTGCGGTAGGTGGGCCTAATCTCTATTTTCACATGCTTGCGGCCCCTGAGCGTATCGTCGCTCGCCCCCACCATCTCCAACAGCGCGGAGTGGTTGTTGGTATGATGGTCATAGAACACCGTGCCGTCCTCGAACAGCACGGCACTCCAGAAGTTACACATTTATTGAACCCCCAGCTTGTCCTTGGTCGCTTTGATATGCGCTTCCATCGTGTTCACCGATGCCATGATGCCTTGCTTCCAGTCCACGAACCCCTTTTCCAAATCCTCCAACATCTTCAGCTTCTCGGCAAGCGCAGGGTCCACGACGGGAACGGCGACAACGGGCGTCGGCACCGGGACCACGCCCTCGTCCACCATCCTGGCTACCATGATTTGGTCGATGATTTCCAGGACGCTCACCACATGGCTCCGCACGCAGTCTATCCGGTCGCTCTCGACCAAGGCACGCAACGTGGGGGCGAAGTCCAGCCCGGTGAGCCATGCCTCCAGGGCCTCGTCAGCATCCTGGTCCTCAATCAAGCGCCGGGCGATGCGGTCCACGCTGATGGTGGACAGTAAATCATCTATGTCCATGTTCCCTATGATTTCTTCGCTTAGGTCGCGGTTGTCCACCTGCGAAAGCACATCGTCATCATCCAGCCCGCTCAGGATATCTTCCATCAGGTCGCGCACCTCCACCTGCTCCAAGACATCGGAGTCGTCCACCGCGTCCCAATCAATTTCAAGGCTGTCGATGTCGCTTATCGCGCCGTCGATGGCGTCTCTCGCTTTCGCCAATGCGGATGTTATGTCGCTTGCGTCGGTCATGTTCTCACTTCCGATTCGGCGGTCGTCCCGCCCTCTATTAAAATAGGCGACCGTGCGGAAAATCATCCGCCCCGGTCGCGGGTCGCTCACTCCGGGGGTTAGGCCGTCAATCTCCTTTCCGCACTTGAGGCATCATCACGCCCACCTCGACAGCTTGACCACCACACCCAGCCAGCGGTCCACCGCCGCCAGGATGCCCTCGGCCATGCCCAACGCTTTGTCCACATCGTCATACGTGGACTCGAACTCTGGATTCTGGCGAAGGCGGCAGAAGTTTTCGAGCGCGTCCACTTGGGCCGCGATTTCCTCCGGCAGATTGTCCGGCAGTTCCAGGTCGCGCAGATGGTCCGTCGCTCCGGCGAACCACATCCACTCCTTCTCCGCTTTCACCAGGCGAGGTCTCTCCGCGTGCTCCAAGAACTTGCCCAGGCAGTAGGTGAACCCCTGCCCGAAATCCGAACGTCCGTCGTCCAATTCGCTCATGTCAACCCTCTCCTCTCGCAAGTTTGATGGCGAAGTCCAGGTGCAAGATGGCGTTCTGGTGTCTCCGCTTCATCGAGGTCAGTTTCTCCACGAGGTACGCCTGGGATGCCACCCCGTGCTTGGCCAGCTTTAACAGCTCGTACTCAAGGCCGTTCATGTAGTTGTCGTAACCGATGAACACGTCCCCCAATATTCGGGGGTCATCCGCTCTGCGTACATGAGGGTACGCCATCTCCACGCACCTCCGTATCAGCTCTACCCTCTCCTTGTCCTCTAGCTTGCCGTCCATGTGCTCACCCATAGTAGTCCTCGAAGTTCTCCCTCCACTCGTTCTCGCCCATTACCCCTTCGGGCTCCACGTTCCCGCAGAACTGGCAACAGTAACTGGCGTGGACCGGGTGTCCACACTGGACGCAGGGCGCGACCACGAGGTACATACCCGCCAGCCTGAGTAAGGATTCCTCCCACTTTTCCTTCCCGATGCGGGGCATGAGGTCCATCTGGGCGCAGGCCACGGCATCCTTCTCCTTGGCGTGCTCCCGTCCGCACTTGTCGCACTTGTAAACGGTCCGCTTGACTATGACTTCCTTCTCGACCTTGGTAGGCAAATAAGCTCACCTCAATAAAAATAAGGGACCGAGCGGACTCAGTCCTCGTCGTCCACCAGTCGCGCCCCGCGCACCTTATCGTGAGGATAAGCCTCTGCCAGCATCGCGGCCAAAACCTCGCGGGGGCCCTCGCCCCTCTCGACCACCACATCGAAGTCCACCGTGGCCCGCACGGTCTTGGTATGCTTCCCCAGGTGGCGGATGTCGCAGTCGATGATGTCCTCCCAGGACTCCCGCATCCCGTTCTTGTCCCAACCGTAGCCGAAGAAGCCCCAGGTGGACTCGAAGTCATCGTCATCGCCCGGACGGTATACTCGATAGCCGTACACCTCGCCATTGACCCAATGGCCATAGGTCTCCAGCTCCGCTTCCATGTTCTTGCGGGCCTTCTCCCTCGCTTCCTCGTTCAGCGAGCCGTGGGCCTCCATGATGCTCTCCTGAGTAGCGTACATGATACCCACCAGGCCGGAGTCCCAGGAACCGGGGTCAATGTCCCCGAAGCCCCGTCCGGCGCGGAAGGCGAGGCCGGAATGGTCGTACATATACACCGGGGTCAGGAGCAACGCACCGTGCTCCTTCTCCAGCTCCTCGGCAATCTCGGCCCACGACGAAAACTCGTCCTCGTCGATGTTGGCGTCGTTGGGGAACGAGTACCGCTTATGGAAGAACACCATGCGGCTGACGTTAGCCCAACTCCGAGGGTTATCGTCGCAGTAGGGGTCGTTCACTATCTCCACCTTGTAGCCCTTGTATTCGATTGTATCCACGACATCGCTCATGCTCAGTCCTCCGGCTCATAGTCGTAATCGTTGCCGCAGTAGTCGTAGCCGTCTCCAAACGGGTCGATGCGACGAACCTCGGCGTCACTACGCAAACATTGCCCTGCGCCGTTGAACAGTTGTCCACAATTCGGACAACGGAAGTCGCAGGGACGCTCCCCCGTCCCCATGCTGGCCACGCTCCCGCACTTCGGGCAGTTAGCCTTGCGGTCCTTGAACTTCTCTCGATAGTAGGCGTCCTCGCCAAACATCTCTCGATAGGTGACTCCCGGCATTTTTCCGCCTCAACTATAATGGGCGACCGTGCGGAAAACGGGCCGCACGGTCGCGCCTGGCGAGGGGTGCCACCCCGCGCCAGTTCAGAGCTGGGGGAGCTTCTCGTCGGGGAACAGGGCGGCGAAAGCCTCGTCTATGGTATCGTCGTCCAGGTCCAGTCGCTCCGCTATCCGCTCGTAGGTTTCCGGGTCATCCTTGCGGTTCTTCACCGCCGCGTAAAAGAACTCCAACGCAATCAGTTTGGCTTGTTTCTCATCCACCTTATCGCTCTCCATCTAAGAACCGGAAGGCGTGTTCTTCTTCATAGAACAATGGTGCGTTGCACTTCGGGCAGGAGTATTCGTACTTGGAACCAACGCCCGCGTTGGTAGTTGTGTCCCCGTACTCCAGATTGCCATCATCGTCCAAGCATAGGTCGCCCTCGATTTGGACCTCGTAGGCGTAAATCAGGCTGTCAATCTCTTCTCCGCACTCAGGGCATTTAGGCATCGTCGTCACCCTCTTGGATGAGGAAGCGGTAGGCTTCAAGGTCGCTTTCAAATAACAGAGTCCGGCACATCGGGCAATAATAATGCCCGTCGGCGTCGAACAGCTCCGCGTCTGAATAGCCACTCGCATCGAAGGTGGCACCCGCTTCGCCCTCGTAGTTCAGATAGTCGATTTCCTTCCCGCACTTCGGGCATTTAGGCATCGTCGTCATCCTCCCTTAGAAGATATTCCACTTGGTTGAATCGGCTCATGAGCGTGTATGCCTCGGTCGGGTCGTCTCCCCAGCTCATGCCCCCGGAGCAATAGATAATATCGCCCTTGTGCTCGAACTTCCCCAGGTCGCGGGGGCATTGGCGAACCATGGTGAAGAAACCAGTAATGATGTCCCTGATAAATCGACGGACGTTATCGTTCTTGCTTACCTCATCATCCTCTTCTAAGTCGATGGAGTGGTCATACTCAGTCTCGATGAACCAATGAGCATCTCCGCTGTTCATGTTCAGCGTCTCCAGCCGCTCCAGCATCTTCTGTTCTTCCTTATCGAAGTCCGTTCCCTTGGGGTACGCCGCATACATCATCAGGAAATCCGCGCCCACGTTCAGTCCCTCCGGTCATCAGGCCCGAAATGGGCGAGAACCTCGCTGAAGAATATCTCATCGATGTGGTCGTTCTCCGGCCCTTGCAGGAACTCGAAGAGTTCCCGCGCACGTTCCAGGATGTCGAACTCCCTGATGTGCCACTCGCCGCCGATTGTGTCGAACCATGTTATCGTGTAGGTCACGCTCATCCCCCCCCTCCAGGTGCTCGGCCTGGTGGTCTGCGAATACTTCTTGCACTTCTTGCACAACGTGGACAGCCTATGCGTCCCGTCCTCGCCCTGACCGAACCAATGATAGGTGGCCTCGGCCTTACAGTTTGGACATTTTTCCTTTACAGACCAGTCCAGCATGGTCGGTCGCTTCTCCATCTTGGTCACACTCGCATCGCGCCGCGTAGCCTTCCTCACGGGGGAGGCCACAACGGGGGCAGATACCCTCCGCGAGCGAGATTTCCCGGAGGGACTTTTTAATGCGGTGGATGAAGGTGTTTTGGTCGCACGTCGCGTAGAAACAGTCGTCGATGCTTTCATTCATCTTCCTCCCTCTCAATAAGCTTCCTTACGTTGCCTCGGCGGTCGATGTAACCCTGCTCAATGAGCCAGTCAGCGACCACGGGATACTTGCCCGTCATAGAATCAGCAACACCCATCCTCACAAGGTCCGCGAAGTAGCTTATCACCTCGTTGTCAGTCATATCGCCATGCTCGTATCTTATCCGGTCGTTGATGGTTCGCATCATTTTTTCGCCTCAACTATAATGGGCGACCGTGCGGAAAATCGCAAAACCCGTCGGAAAACAGGCCGTGCTACGCCGTATCGTGGTCGGCGCGATTGCACGGCCATTGGTGGGCGCGAGAACCGGGGGCGGGTATCCGGTCGAATCGGCGGCGTGGTACGCCGATATATAAACACATCGGTAACTGTCTACTTTCGCGCCCAAAAAGAGGTACACGGTTGGGCGCGGCCACCCCGTACCGCATGATGCGGAATCGAAGAAAATCAATAAAAATAAGGGACCGAGCGGAATCCGCTCAGTCCCTCGCGCAGAAGATATCTCTTCCCGCATGGTTGAAACAGCTCCGACAGTTGGGGCAACGATAGTCCGTGGCCCGGTAGCCGGAGCCTTCTTCCATGACCGTGCCGCAGTAGCGGCAGGGCATTGTTCTCGCTCTCTCTTGGTCCGTGGGGCAGGTCGCTTCGCTGATGGCGTCGTGCATCCAATCCTCCCAGGTGCATGGTTGTCGGACCTAAGATGTTTGCTCCTTACTGGTAGCCAGCCAGGAGCTTTTCGCGCTCGTCCTCGTCCAGCTCCACGACCTCCAGGGGGGGCGCGGTCAGCCTCTCCACCTCGGCCATTATGTCGGCCTCAATCGCCCCTCGGTCCTCATATGTCTTAGCGGGGCGGGAGTCCAGCTCCATCATGGAGGGGATTACGGTCGCCTCTCCGTTCTCCTCGATGTCCCGCTTCATCACCGTGGCGCAGTAATCTTCGACTACTTCGCTCACGAACTTGTGCAACGCACGGGCGTCCTTCTCGCTGGCCTCAATTATGAGGTTCACATAGAAGGGCAAATAGCCCCCCTCCAACAGGCCCGCCGGGAAGGTGTACGTTTGCATTACCGTCGCCTCTCCGAATGCCCCGATACGACACCCTATCTCCGCCGTGGTGCTAAGGCCCTCGAAGAAGGCCGTGGTCGCGCCGTGGTTCCTGCTCCGTATTTTCACGCTAACGTTGTGTAGCATTTTTCGCCTCAACTAAAAGGGGCGACCGTGCGGAAAACGGTCGCCAAAGGTTTCATCCTACATCGGGATAGCCGTCGTCCTCCCAAGGAGCCTCGATATAATCCTCCCAAAAATCATCGTCGTCATACTCCGGCGGGGACCGTGTATCCTCAGCTTCTCGATAGAAAGGCATATTTTTCACCTCGACTATAATGGGGGACCGTGCGGAAAATCGCAACACCCGTCGGAAAACCGGGGGAAATACCCCCGTGCTACGCCGTATCGTGGTAGCGGCCCGGAAACGGCCTTTCCCGCCGCGCAAAAGGCGGGGCATACTTCGATACGGACCCCCTTCCGTGGTACGCCGATATATAAACTCATCGGAGCGCGGCCCTCGATGATGGAAGCCGCACGTCACGGTGGACGCGGGACCACCCCGCAAGCGAGTGCTAAGGCACCCGTCATTCATGTTATCTCAATTAAAATAAGGGACCGAGCGGAATCTAGCCCGGTCCCTCGCCGTACACCGTCGCCCCGCCCACCGCCGCCGCTAACGCGCTCGGCTTGATGGCCGCGCAATTCTCACAATCGCGGACCACGGACAGGACCGCGTCGGGGTTCGCGCCCCGGTAGCCAAGTCGCTTGAGGTGGCGGGTTTGAATCCTGACCTCGTGGCCCAGGCCGATGCACCGCCCCCGCTCCGCGCCACTCATGGACGCGAACCGCTCCTGGTCCGAGGGGGTCAGGTGCTTGAGGGCCAGCATTTGCTCGTGGTGAATGAGCATACGCGACCAGGCATCCTCTAGGACGGTGGGGTTCCACCTAAAGGAGCGGTCATCGATGATGCCCACGGGTACGGAACGGGGAGCCTTACAGTACCCGTGGGCCTTATCGACCTGCGATAAGAACAGCTCTAAGGGAAGTTTGGCCCTATGGTCGAAGAAGCGTCGGCACCTTCGTTCTATCTGACCATAGAGATGCCGCTCTAATGGTGATAGAGTCATCTGTTGCACCTCAATAAAAATAAGGGACCGAGCGGAAACCGCTCAGTCCTCGCGCGGTGGAATAGGTTGGGGGCGGTGGGAGAGGTCAGGATGGTCCACACATACGATTGTGCCGTTGTTCCAACGTTTGCACGGGGGCCTGGCCCCGTCCCTCCGCTTCAACGGACAGCTAACACATAGTCCATACGATAGGTTCCGCCTCAGTAGTGGTACAGGCATTTGGATTACTCCAATAAAAATAAGGGACCGTGCGGAACGGTCCTAAGAGGTTTCCTCGGACTCGGCCTTCACCTGGACGAAATCCAGGCCGCTCGGCATTTCCTTTCCGTTGATGTAAAGGGAACCGGAAATGTTCCCCTCATCATCGATGAGGTCGAACCGGGACACGCCGTGGGGCTTCCCGGTCTTGGCGTTCTTGGTTCCCTTCAGGAAAACCTGGCGGTATCCGATGGTCATGCGCTCATTCTTTGCGCCCTTCTTTGTGGTCATTTCAGAACACCCGTTGGAATTTTTCATTCCGCTAATAGGGTGAACCGTGCGGAAAAAATCTACTGGCTCTAGGGGAGAGAAAAATACTGGAAGGGGTTTTGATTAAAACGAGAACGCCGCCAGCTTATCTGCGTCGGTCATATAGCAGACTACTGGCAACTCCTCGGCCAATTCCTCATCGTAGGCCGATGCCCACAAGAGCACGGTACTGGCTAACCGTTCTTTTCCATAGACGCCCCGCCCCATTGTCGAGGCCAGTTTCTTGAATCCCAACGCTTTAAGGGACTTCTGAACATAGCTGATTTCGACCCCCCCCAGGACTTTCGTCCTGGTTAGGGCCATGACTGTATCAGCCATGACAGGCAACCCCTCAACATCCAGCAGGTTTATCGCCCGCTCGATTAGCTCCGCTTTATTCGCGTGGGCGGTGCTCTTGATGTAAGCACGGACGACTGACGCCGGGATTATTATCTGAGCGACTTTGGTGGCCTCGCGTTCTACTTTGGCCGCGACGTGGCGTTGTTTGCTCATTGGGCGCACTTGAACCCAGGAACCCCTCGGCCTAATGTTGCGCTCCGGGTATCCGGTATTGTTCCAGGCGTCCCAGGACATGACGGTTTGCCGTCCATCCAAAACCTTCGCCATGTCTTTAGGTTTCGGTTCGCGGATATCGTCGTGGGTGATTATGTCGCGGCGGTTGGCTGGCATTGTTTTTATTGTGCGACCGATATCGTACCTGGCAAACGGCCCATTGTAATGGACCTCGGTATCTATGCTGACCTCATCCATCAACCAGAAATCGAAATCTGATTGACGGTCCAGGCTTTTGTGGACCCAGGTGGACTTTGTGGCCAGGGTCTTTGCCCTGACCATCCGGCCTGAATGGGTCTTGATGGTCGCTCGGCCATTCACTTTTATCCGGCGGTCCTGAATGTATCCGTCGTGGGACCATTCTTTGAAGGTCGCTGGACTTATGCCCGGAATTTTATCCTTCGCGCTCGGAGTCCATAGACGGAGCAGGCGTTTTCGAGGAATGGGTAAATCATCATCAAAGATGGTTCGCTCATTTTCACCCATGCCAGGTAGTTGTTCGTATGTTACCGTTCCCAATTGTCCAGTATCGCCACCGTACAACGACGCTTTTCGCGCCGTTCTGGTTGCGCTCCAAACAATCGAAACGACAATAGGCTTGAAAATCCCGATGGACGTTGGGATTTTTTCAAGCCTGGGGCCATCACGCTTCATAACCCATGCCTCGCGGTACTGGATTGAATATGAGTCCAGCAGGTTTGACGGCGTGATTTCGTGCGCTACTAGATACTGGCTCCGGTCATACCCCGCAGTTATGCGGTCCAGGTCTTTTTCTTTGTTCTTTCTGACCCATGCCTGATGCGAAAGTCCAGTTTCCTCCCGCATTTTCTTAATGCGGTTGCGGTCATATTGGCTTTTGTCCTCAGCCTTACGGCTGGCCGACTTCGCTTTTAGTTTGGCCATAGCTCTCCCCTATCCTTGGTATGCTGGCCTTAGCCACGGACGCTATCAGCTAGATGGCCACTATACGCCCCGTATAGCTGGCCCTAGCCCTTATCCGATACCGTATAGCCATAGAGAGCCCCGGCTATATATACTATCGTCCGGTAATGCCCGATTACTGGGCAGGCGTATAGTGCTGTATAACTAGCTAGTTATAGGCAGTTGTACCCCATGTATCCGGCACTATCGGGCTACAAGGATATTCGGGCAGGGTTTTTAGCTAGGCTTTACGGGGCCCGCTGGCCGTCCCTGACCCCAGATTAACGGACCTTATACCCATTTTGAGCCATCGCTAGGAGTTTATGCCGGGATGCTATGGACTTGATGCTTAAAGGAGCGATTTTGCTTAAAGGAGCGCGTTCTTAGCGTCCATTTTGCGCTCATGGGGCGTAATGAGGCGCGGTCGCGGATAACTAGCGGTCCGTTATCTCAAAAAGTGGTCGCCAAGTCCGGGTGTTTTTACTCACGAATCGCCCGGTTCAGCGCAGTTCGTGGGTCTCTAGCAGGTGGCAATCCCTCGGTTCGTTTTGATGCTCGCACCGATGGTAGTGGACCCGTTCGATTGAGGTATCGGCCAGCTTGGACTCGATGAGCGGGCCAAAGTCCCTAACGCACCGGGCCACCAGCTTGTCCTGGTTCACCATAGGAATGCCATGATAGTTCAGGTCCGGCTCCTTGAACTGCTCGATGGGGGGCGTGTTGCCCCTTCCGTCCCGCCGCTCCCACAGATTGTAGCAGACCTTTTGGCTGAGCAGGACGTTCATCTCTCCGGGCGGAAGGTCGTACCTCTCGCGCTCAGGCATGATGACCTCACACTCGACGAGATACCTCATGGCCTGGTCCACGTACTCATGGTTGAACTTGGGGTTGAGCCGCCGAGCGTAGCGGTCGCCGGGGGAGAGGATGGAGTCGAGGAGCTTGGGGTCGTGCCACATGGCCTGCTTGGTGTAGCACACCTCCTTGGCGTCGGGGTACATCTGCGTCAGGGTGGAACGCTTGGTGACGTAGATGCTGGGAATCCATCCGGTGGGAGAGTCGTGTTCCGAGAAGTCACCCTTGGTACTGAAATCGTAACAAGTGTTGACGGTGCCGGACAGTCCTCCAGGATAGGTGCGGACTTGGGTGTCGTCGCTTGGAGAGTTGAGGCCCTCTTGAAGCTCGCGGACCAGGTAGTTGAACGGCTTGCCCCGGCACAGGTCGCGTCCGTGCTCGAAGGTGTCCAGCTCCTTAGGATTGTACACTGGGGAATGTTGGAGTCGGTTGCTTCCCTCTCGGTAGTACACTCCCTGCTCCTGTTCCTCGTCCTCCATGAGCTGGTATAACTCCCCCAGCTCCAGCGTTCCCAGCAGACGCTTTATCCGGTACTCTCCCCGCCTCCGCTCCCGCTCGCGCCTCAAATCCTCGATGCGAATCTTCTCCAGCTCCTCGTAGGACAGCTCACGGTCGTCAGTGGTCATCACAACCGCCTCCGGCAGAAGCTCAGCTCCGGTAGCTCCTCACGAAAGACATCGGTCGTCAAACGGTTGACCGTGTTGAGCGCGTTGTCGCCCTCGTGCCCCTGCACCCACATATTGTACAGGTCGAGGTCGAGTTGGCCCACCAGGTCCTCAGCCCTTATCACCGCCCGGTTGAACTTCATCGGCGGGGCCCGAGGGATTCTCTCGAAGCAAGTTATCTCGCGGTTGGGGGATACGACACACATGGCATTGTCCTTCTCATCGTAGGCGGATATCAGGTCGCCGATGGAGGGGTACGATAGGTCTGCTCCGGGGTGCGAGTGGATGGTCCCGCTCTTCATCCCCCAGCCGCAGGCAGGGGCGTGGATATTTATCGAACACATGCCGCCCTTGCATCGACTGACCACTTTCACATCTCCCCGGCGAGGGTGATAGCAGAACCCCAGGCCGTGCTCCACATCTTCCCACAGGGTCTTGTCCACCATCTCCTGTAATTGCGGACGTGCGTTCTCGATTAAGTGGTCGCACAGCTTGGACTCGCGCCTCTTGACCACTATCGGACCCTCCCCCACTGCTTGATGAACTCAGCCCTGGCCTTGAGGCACATAGAATCACCACGGCCTGGACTCGGGGCGCTCGAAGTCCTTGGCCTTGAGGCCAAAGGGAGACCCGCTCTCTCTCGCTCCCTCCACCGGGATGTAGTCCCAGAACTGGCAGTTCTCCTTGTTGTTGGTGTAATACTCGTTCTCCGAGTCCGAGTTCGTGGTCGGGCGGTCACAGTAGTACACCTTTATCTTCTCCAGGGGCAGGTCGTTGGGGATTACTTCGCTCAGCCGCTTCATGGCATAGGGCATGAACTTGCACGCATCCCTGCGGCTGTTGGAAACCCCCATGCTCTCTCCGGGCATCGGGCGGTCCCTCGACCTGCTCGATGCCTCGGGAGCCGAACCGCTTGCACACACTAGGGTCCTCGGAGAACCCGCCCACCGTCCCGTCATAAGTGGGCCATCCGTCACGAAGCTCCTCTATCATCTTATACAGGCGTTTTCCACGACAGACATTGGTAGGGAACTTCTCATTGCGGTCCCAATAGTTGGGCTCGTAAAAGTCCTTGGAGTCGCTGGCGTACAGTGGCATTAGAGATACCTCTCCTGGGCGGGGCAGTCGCCCCTCAGCCTCTTGGACGCACTATCGACAGCCACAAAACCACGAAGTGTTAAATCGCCGTATGACGTTTAAACCTTTAGGGTGCGTACCCATGTCCCAGGATGAACTTGATAACAAAGGCAGAAAGAAAGTTGCCCTGACCTCAAACCAGTTAACGGTCCAGGAGTCCTATCGTGGGTCGAGCGAATGGAGCCTGAACGTGGACGGTAAGACCGTCATTTCCAAGGGGCGCAAGGTGGAAGAATGAACGGCGACAGGAACGGGGCCCCGCCGATGACCATCTCCATGGACCCCTTCAAGGTCGCGGAATGGTTCGGGTGGGGGCACGGCGACTTCTCCCAACTCGTTTTCACGCTTCCGCCGGGCATCGCAGTAAGCGCCTACGCGGGTGTGCCCGAGGATGAGGTGTGGTGGATTACCTATTCCATCGTGGGTGATATCCCATCCTCTGTTCTCAAGGCCCACGTCATCACTTCCAACGACATCACCGGCAACGGCGAGGACCTGTTCGACACCCTCATCCACGAAGGGTGGATTGGTACGCCGTTCTGTCCTCCTGGGTGGCACCGTTGCGACGGGGAAAAGGGAGTCCACTGCACCTTCACCAACGTCAGCGGCGACCCTATGTACAACACCCTGCCTCCGCAAGCGGTGTTCTTGCACATGACGTTTCTCTTGTTCAAGGTCAAGAAGAAGTACGTCAAGAAGATGGACAAGTGGATAATGGACATGGTGGGAGGAATCTAAGTGGTGAGCAAGGAGGATTATGCGAATCTGTTCAAGCCAACGCCGCTTGCATATCTCACCAACATCGAGATTGATAGTGAGTCAGACCATGACGTTATCTTCAGTGAGGAGAATCCCTTGGTGATGCCCTCTACCGGATACCTCCGCGTGGCTGTAGTGGTTAAGGAAGGTAGGGGCGCAACCCTCTGGATGTACGTTTTTAACGAGGTCTTTCCCCCCCAAAACAATATGACATATGAGCTTTTTCATTTTGATGAGGACACTATGTACGTCAGGGACCTCTTGGTGAGAGAGGGGGACTGCGTATACTTCGAGGTTGGATACGATGTGGGGAGGAACCCGGCAATCGCAATCTTCGACCTTTCACTTATCAATACGCTGGGGGCACTACAATGGTAGTAATGAGAGACATCGAGCATATTCACCGCCCCATATTCATCGCAGACGTACATGTGACTGAACCCACGTTAGATGCCCTAATCGACCCGTACATCGTACCCCGCGACGGTTTGCTCTACGTTAAGGTGCTGGCATATGAGATGTCTGCGAATTTTTTTGTGGTAGTGGATAGGGATGGCACGACCTATCGTTTTTTCCTCACCACTAAAGACCATGACCATCGGGTCGAGATTTTGCCAGATGTGTGGTACGATACATACCTGCCCGTGAGGAAGGGGGACTCCATCACCTTCACCGCTAGAGACCACAATTGGCAAGGCCCCGTCAAAGTGTCCCTCAGGGCGTTTCTGCTCTCGCCCAATTCCGTCGTCGGCCTAAACATCACCCCAAAGAATGTGGCCTGAGGCCGGGCAGTAGGTCATAGATACCTACCCTGGGCGTTGTAGTATAACGCCAGCCGGTCGAACGCCTCTCCCATGAGCCGTTCGCCCTGCTCCGGGGCGTAGGAATCGAGAGTGTCCCACTCCCCCTCCGGGCTGTCGGCGAAGTCGTAGTACCGTTCGGGCATGTCGCCGGTCTCCAGGATGCGCTCCCTAATCCTCGCCCCCAGCTCCTCCTCGG
>ERZ795049.3071-NODE-3071-length-18296-cov-6.881366_pt1 | contig 18296 bp, 6 predicted proteins | sample MGYA00375133_ERZ795049 | MGnify/ENA primary metagenome ERZ795049 (study PRJEB30178, sample SAMN05720147) | activated sludge metagenome | isolation source: anaerobic digester from wastewater treatment plant | place: Japan | collected 2015-04-20 ...
CCGCGAGCTCTTCGCCCTGGCAGGGGCACTGCTGGGGTTGGGGCAGTACTTGTACACCGGCGCGCGGGTGCTGCCGATCGTGGTGGCGGCGTACCTGGCCTGGTGCGCCTGGCGCGAGCCGGGCTTTTGGCAGGCGAATCGCGGGCACCTCGTGCTCCTCGTGGGGGGCTTTGTGCTGGCGGGCTGGCCGCTGTTTCTCTTCTTTGCGCGGCAGCCTCAGGATTTCATGGCGCGCATGACGCTGACCGGGGTCGTCCAGTCGGGCTGGCTCGAGCGCACCGCAGCGGAGCTGGGCCGCAGCCAGCTCAGCCTGTGGCTCGAACAGGCGCAAAAGACGCTCCTGGCGTTCCACTACTATGCGGACCCGGCGGTCTTTTACCACCCCGGCATCCCACTCATGGACTTTGCCAGCGCCATCCCCTTCACCTTTGGGCTGGTCTACGGCCTGGTGCGGCGCTGTGAGCGTGGCCATGCCCTGATGCTCCTCTGGCTGGGGGCGGTGCTCGTCTGCGGCGGCATATTGCTCGAGAACCCGCCGAGCTCGCAACGGCTGGTGCTGAGCGCCGTACCGGCGAGCGTGCTCGTGGCCCTGGGGCTCTGCGCGATGGCCGAGGTGGCCGAGCGCGCCCTCCACTGGCAACGTGCCACCACGCAGACCCTCCTGGGCCTGGCGCTGATCGCACTCGCGGCGATCAACCTCAGCTTTTACTTTGTGACCTACACCCCAGCGCGGGTCTATGCCGGCTACAACACCGAGGTGGGCCACGAGATTGGCCTGTATCTGCGCTCGCTGGGGCCCGGCCATCGCCTGTACTTTTTCGGTGCGCCACGCATGTACGCCGGCTTTCCCAACGCGGCCTACCTGGCGCCCAACGTGGAGCAGCGCGACGTGATGGAGCCGCTTGTCGGCGAGCCGGGGTTCGTCGAGCCCGACAAGCGGCCGGTGTTCGTGTTCCTGCCCGAGCGGCTGGGAGAGCTGCCTTGGATAGAAGGGGCGTACCCCGCGGGCCGGCGCTACGAGGGCCGGCAGCCTACGGGGACGCTGCTGTTTGTGGCCTATGAACCGATCGAGTAGCACTGTCGCCCCGCGCTGGCTCGAGGCCCTGCGCGCGCAGCGCCTGCTTATGGGCACGCTGGCCATGGCGCTGGTCCTCGGCGTGGGGCTGGTGGGGCAGGCCTGGCTCGACCGCGCGGCGCGGCCGCTCGCCTGGGCGCCGCTGCTGCTCGCTGGCGCGGCCTTTGGGCTGCTGGCGCGGCGCGATGCGCTCGAGAGGCCCTACGCGCCCGCTGCGAGCCGCGCTGCGGCGCCGCAGCCCTGGCTGCTCGGGGCGGCCTGCATCCTCGCGGCGCTGGCCTTTCCCGGCTTTGGCGGCAACCTCTTCCGCCCGCTGCCCACGGCGGCGTGGCTGGCGAGCCTGGCGCTGCTCTACGGCGCCTTCCGACTTCAAGAGCCCGAATCGCTATGGGTTGTTCATGGGCGCAGCACTCACCACGGTGCACGAAAGCGCCCACAAGGGGCTAGGCTACGTTGTTGGGCGCGACGTTTTCAGAGCACGCATAGAGACCGTAGGGGCGAGGTCACCTCGCCCCCCCTCCGCGCCTTCGGTGCCTCCCTCGGAAGGGGGTGCCGATCTCACCGCAGAGGCGCGGAGGACGCAGAGGTATCTTGGGCCGATCCCCTCCGCGCCCTCAGCGCCCCTGCGGTGCATCCCCGGTCCTCCTCCGAGGGTAGTGAGGCGATGCGCGACGATGAAACGCGTGCCGGCGGCATCTACCTCTCGTGGCAGGCGCTGGCGCTGATCGCCATCCTGCTCGCGGCCGCGTTCCTGCGCCTGTACCAGCTCGACGCCATCCCGCGCGAGATGGGCACCGACATGCCGCTCAAGTACCAGAACGCGCTGGAGATCATGCGCGGGCAGTTCATGATCTTCTGCCCGCGCTACCCCGGGCGCGAGGCCCTGTTCCACTACCTTGTCGCCGGCTATGGCGCCGTCTTTGGGCTGAGCTACTTTGCCATCAAGTCCACCAGCGTCATGATGGGGCTGGCGTCGATCGTGGCGCTGTATGGGCTGGCGCGTGAGCTGTTCGATCGCGACGTGGGGCTTGTGGCGGCGGCGCTGCTCGGCGTGAGCAAGTGGCACGTTATCCTCAGCCGCTCCGGCTACCGCGCCTCGCTGATGCCGCTCATGATCGCGGGGGCGCTCCATCTGCTGGTGCGCGCCGTGCGCCGCGGCCGGGCGAGCGACTATGTTGTGGCCGGCATGGCCGTGGGGCTGGGGCTGTACACCTACAACGCCTTTATGCTGGTGCCCGTCGTAGCCGCGGCGGCGTTGGCGGTGGAGCTGGCGCGGCAGGGCCGGGGCGCGCTGCGGCGGCAGGGCTGGGGGTTGGCCGGCTTTGGGCTGGGGGCGCTGGCCGTCTTCTTGCCGCTGGGCCGCTATGCCCTCGAGCAGCCGCAGAGCTACCTCTTCCGCGTGGCCACGCGGGTGACGGGCGCTGAGGCGCCGCTGCCGCAGGACCTGCTGCGGGCGCTCGCAGGCAACCTGGGCCGGGCGGCCGGCATGTTCAACCTGCGCGGCGATGTGGTGTCGTACATCAATGTGCCCTACCAGCGCGAGCTGGGGCTGGTGAGCGGCGTGCTCTTCCTCTGTGGCCTGGCCTATGCCCTGCTGCGCCTGCGCCGCGGCCACAACGCCATGGTGCTCATCTTTCTCGGCGCCATGCTGCTGCCCACTGCGCTGGCTGTGGCCTTTCCCAACGAAGTGCCCAGCGCGCAGCGCGCCGCGGGCGCCATCATCCCGGCCTACCTGCTGGCCGCCCTGCCGCTGACGGCCCTGCTGCGGCGTACCGGCCCGTTCTTCACAAGGGGCGGGGTTCAGGGCGGTAGACCTGACAGGTCTTCGGAGACCTGTCAGGTCTACCGCCCGCGGGCGCGCCAGGAACAGCCGGTGGAGCCAACCAACCCGCCAGAACCCCCTCCTGGCTCAGAGCCGGGGGGCAGCGGCGCAAGATGCCCGGCTGTCACCAGGATGCTGAGGGCGGAGGGTTCCCTCTCCGGCAGCCTGCTGGCCGTCGTGCTGGTGCTGGCCCTCTTGGGCTTCGAGCTGGCCGAGACCTCGCGGGCATACTTTGAGCAGTATGTGCGCCACTTGCCAGGAAACAATTATGCCATATCCTTAGAGATGGCCCGCACGCTCGACGGTTTCGCGGGCCAGGGGCCAGGTTACATAAAAGTGTGGCCCCACTGGTACGACGGCAACGCCGTGCGCGCGCAACTGCGCGCTGTGCCCGAGGGGGAGGCGTGGGAGCTGGAGGCGCTCGACCCCGCCAGGCCGCCGCTGACCACGGCGGGCGCCAGGCTGCTGGTCATTGTCAACCCCGAGGACGTGGAGGCGCTGCAGCTCCTGCGGGCGATGTTCCCGCGCGGCGTGGCGGTGAGCCATGTCGACTATGCCGGCCAGGTGGCCTTTATCGCGTTCTATGGAGAGAGATAGAGAGATGCGAGAACCCGGCAGCCCGCCAGGGAACGATGTGAGGGTTCCCCGGCCAGAGCACCGCAGAGGGTGGGCGCAGTATCTCGACGCGCTGCGAGCCTACGTCCAGACGCGCGAGTTCCTGGGGCTGGCGCTCGTGGTTATCCTCTTGTTGGGCGCGTCCATGCGCTTCACCGGCATCAACTGGGACGAGCAGACTCACCTGCACCCCGACGAGCGTTTTCTGACTGATGTCGAGACCAAGCTGGGCTGGCCGCAGAGCCTGGCCGAGTATTTCAACGAAGCGACCTCACCGCTGAACCCGCACAACCGCGACGTCGGCATGTTCGTCTACGGCACGCTGCCGATGTTCATCGTCAAGGCTGTGGGCATCCTGCTCGACCAGAATAGCTACTGGCAGATCCACCTGGTGGGTCGGGTCGTGTCGGGCGTCTACGACCTGGCGGTGGTGGCGCTGGTCTTCTTCCTTGGGCGCCGCCTGTACGGGCGCTGGGTGGGCCTGCTGGCCTCGTTCCTCATGGCTTGCACGGTGCTGAGCATCCAGCACGCGCACTTTTTCACCGTCGAGACCTTTACCACCCTGCTCGTGACCCTGGCCTTCTACTTTACCATCCGTGCCGTGCAGGACGGCCGCTGGACCGATTGGGCGCTCACCGGCGCCACCTTCGGCATGGCCGTGGCCGGCAAGATCAGCGTGGGTACCTATGTGCTCATCATCTGTATGGCGGCGTTGCTGCGGGCGCAGCGCGAGCCGGCGCCGCTGGTTGTCGCTGCCGACGGCGCGCCCGCATTGTGGCGGCGGCGGCTGGGCGGGCTCTCCATCTCGCTGCAGATGAGCGGCGACGCCGAGGCGACCACGCGGCGGGCGGCGTTCCTGCGCGGGCTCACCAGGGCCGCCGCCGGCTTGGTGCTGGCCGGCTTGGTGTCGATCGTTGCCTTCCGCGTGACGCAGCCCTACGCTTTCACGGGGCCCAGCCCCTTCAACTTTGCCATCTCGCAGCGTTGGCTGCAGCAGGATGTGCTGGCCGCGCAGAGCCTGGTGAACGGCACGGTCGATTTTCCGCCCAGCCACCAGTGGACCGACCGCGAGCCCATCCTCTTTGCCTGGCGCAATATGGTGCTCTGGGGCATGGGGCTGCCCCTGGGCCTGGCGGCATGGCTGGGGTGGCTGGTGGCTGTGCTCGAGCTGGTGCGCAAGCGCAAGCTCGAGCACCTGCTGCTGGTGCTCTGGGTCACCATGACCTTTGTCTATCAGAGCGTACAGTTCGTCAAGTCGATCCGCTACTTTTTGCCGATCTACCCGCTGCTGGTGATCCTGGCCGCCTATTTCGTGGTGTGGCTGTGGCGGCAGGCGCGGGCGCTGGCGGTGCGGTGGGGCGCCGTTTTCCCCTCTCCCTCCGAGGGAGAGGGCGGGGGTGAGGGTGAAACGCTGCAGGAGGCATCACCTGCGGCCTCCGGCGAGCCGCTTTCGGCGCATCCAGGCGTTTGTCACGTCGCAGAATCCCCGCTCACCCTAACCCTCTCCCCCATGGGGGAGAGGGGACAAGTCAGCCTGTCCGCCCCTGGATCCCCCAGGGGAGAGGGTAGGGTGAGGGGCGGCGTTGCATGGGTGCGCGCGCTGGCGCGCGGGGCGCCGCTGGCCGCCGGCCTGGTGGGCGCCGTGGTGCTGGTGGGCACGTTCCTCTACGCCGAGGCGTTCACCAACATCTACCGCCGGCCGCTGTCGCGGGTGGCGGCCTCGCGCTGGGTCTATGAGAACATTCCGGCCGGGTCGAGCATCACCTGGGAACGGTGGGACGATATCATCCCCCAGAATATCGACGGCAACGACGCCGGCCGCACCTACAACCTGGTGACGACCGACCCCTACTGGGAGGATGCGCCCGAAAAGCGCGCGGCGCTGTATCAGTGGCTCGACGAGGCCGATTATGTCATCCTCTCCAGCAACCGGGTGTACGACTCGGTGGCGCGGCTGCCGGAACGCTTTCCACTGACAAACGCCTACTACAGGTACCTCTTCTCGGGCGAGCTGGGCTTTGACACCATCAAGGTCTTTACCTCGTACCCCAACCTGGGGCCGCTGCAGTTCGTCGACGATACCGCCGACGAGGCCTTCTCCGTCTATGACCACCCCAAGGTCATCGTCCTCAAGAAGACCGAGCGCTACTCGAGCGCGCTGGCGCGGCAGCTCCTGGGCGGCATCGAGGTCGAGCGCGTCATGCGCCTGAGCCCGCTGGCGAGCATGGCCTCGCACCATGGCCTGATGCTCACCGCGGCCGAGCAACTGGTGCAGCGGGCCGGCGGCACCTGGCGCGCGATGTTCGACGCCAACGGCCTGGCCAACCGCGTGCCGCTGGCGGCCTGGCTGCTGGTGCTCGAGCTGCTGGGGGTTCTCGCCTTCCCGCTGGCGTTCGTCGCCTTCCGGCGCTTCCGCGACCGCGGCTACATCTTTGCCAAGGCCGTGGGCGTGCTTGCGGTGGCCTACCTGGCCTGGCTCGGCGCCGGCCTGCACGTTGTGCCCTATACGCGCGCGGCCATCGCCGGCTGGGCCCTGGCGCTGCTGCTCGCGGCCGGCGCTGTGGCCTGGCGCCTGCGCGATGACCTGCGCGCCTTCCTGCGCCGCGAGTGGCGCCGCCTGCTCTTCGAGGAGGCGCTCTTCCTGGCGTTCTTCGGCGCTTTCCTGCTGGTGCGCCTGGGCAACCCCGACCTGTGGCACCCGGTGATGGGCGGCGAAAAGCCGATGGACCTGGCCTATCTGAACGCCATTATCAAGAGCACCTGGTTCCCGCCCTACGACCCCTGGTTCGCCGGCGGCTATATCAACTATTACTACTTTGGCCAGGTGATCGTGGCCACGCTCGTCAAGCTTTCGGGCGTGCTGCCAGAGGTGGCCTACAACCTGGCATTGCCCACCCTTTTCGCCATGACCGCCATGGGCGGCTATGCCGTGGTCGACGGACTGCTGGACCGCGAGGAGGAGCGCCCGTTCGACCGCGCGGCGCGCTTTGCGCTCTTGGGGGCGCTGCTCATCGCCGTGCTCGGCAACCTGGGCCAGGTGCGGCTGTTGCTCGAGGGCCTGTGGCAAGCCAGCACGCTGCAGTTCCAGAGCACTATCCCCGGCGTGGCGGGCCTGGTGAAGGCGCTCGACGGGCTGGCGCAGGTGCTCTTTGCCGGGCGCTCGCTCAGCTTCCGGCCCGAGTGGTGGTATTGGAACGCCAGCCGCATCATGGGCAATGGCGAGATCAACGAGTTCCCCTTCTTTACCTTCCTCTACGGCGACCTGCACGCGCATCTGATCGCCCTGCCCTTTGCCCTGCTCGCGCTGGGGCTGATCGTCAGCCTGGTGCGCGACGGCGCCGTCGAGACCAGCAGAGGCGGCTCCCATGCCGCCGGGGACTCGGCAAGCAAGCCGGCCGGCGCGGGCTCGGGACCGGCCCCGGCCGGTATCCCCGTGGGCGCCAACGAGTCTGTCGCCAGGTCCGGCAGACCGGCGGCGTGGGAGCCGCCTCTGCTTGCTGAGGAACAAGAAGAACGCCAGGACCCCATGAGCGCAGCGCTCGCCGCTGAGCAGGCAGACGCCCACAAGGGGCTAGGCTACGCTGGGGCGGGCGGCGAGCCGGTCCGTATGCGTCTGCGGCGCTGGGCGGCGCGGGTCGACTGGGGCGAGTGGCTGGCCGTGGTGTTGTTGGCGCTGGTGCTGGGCGAGCTGCGCGCCAACAACACCTGGGATTACCCCACCTACCTGCTCTTGGCCGCCGGCGGGCTGGTGCTGGCGCGCATGCTGCGGCCCGAAGGCATCGCCTGGCGCGAGGCCTGGGCGGTGACGGGGCGTGTGCTCGTGCTCTTCCTGGCCAGCACGCTGTTCTTCCTGCCCTTCCTCAGCCGCTACGGCGCCGCCTATACGTCGGTGGAGCTGTGGCGCGGGCCGCGCACCACGCTCGGCGACTATCTCATCATCCACGGCGTGTTCCTGGCGATCCTGGTGACCTATGCCCTCAGCCGGGCCTTTGGCTACCAGGCGCGCGGCGCCCTGGCGCGCGCTATGCGCCTGAGCCTGGGCCGGCCGCTGCGGGTGGGGCGCACCAGCCGGTTGGCGGGCGTGCTGGTGTCACCGACGGCGGGCTTCCAGCTTGGCTGGCTGGGCATGGTAGCGGTGATGGGGCTCTCGGCGCTCTCGTTCGCCGCCGGTTGGTGGGCGCTGGGGCTCGGACTGCCGCTTATCCTGGTGGGCCTGGCGCTCGTCGTGCGGCGCGACCTGCCCCCGTCCGAGCGCTTTGCCGCCATGCTCTTCACCCTCGGCCTGGCCCTGACGCTCGCCGTCGAGGTAGTCGTGCTCAAGGGCGATGTCGGCCGCATGAACACGGTGTTCAAGTTCTACCTGCAGGTGTGGGTGCTGTGGGCGGTGGCCGCGGCGGTGGCGCTGGCGGCGCTCGCCGAACGTTGGCCGCGCTGGCCGGCCGGGCCGCGGCGGCTGTGGCAGGCGGGGCTGGGGCTGCTCCTCTGCGGCGCCGCGCTCTACCCGCTCGCGGCCACCGGCGGCAAGATCAACGACCGCTTCGACCCCAGCATCGGCGCCACGCTCGACGGCACGGCCTATACCGAGACGGCCGTCTACCACGACCAGGGCGGCCCGCTCGTGCTCAAGGATGACATGGACGCCGTCCGTTGGCTGCGCGAGCACGTCGACGGCTCGCCGGTGGTGCTCGAAGGCAACGCGCCGCTCTATCGCTGGGGCTCGCGCATCTCCGTCTACACCGGCCTGCCCACGGTCATCGGCTGGGACTGGCACGAGAAGCAGCAGCGGGCCGTGGTGCCGGCCGACGTGGTGGGCTGGCGCCTCGCCGATGTCGCCACCATGTACAACAGCACCGATTGGGCCGCGGTGGCCAGGCTCCTCCGGCTCTACAACGTCTCCTACGTCTATGTCGGCGGGCTGGAGCGCGCGTACTATGACGCGCGGGGCCTGCGCAAGTTTGCCGCGTGGGGCGGGCTCTTCACCCCGGTGTACCAGCAGGGGCCCGTCGCCATCTACCAGGTGCGTTCGGAGAGCCTGGAGTGATTGGCGACATTGGCTGGAACTCGCTCGCCAATGCCGGCCCGCTGGCCGCAGCGTTGGCCTGGTGGCTGGCCCTCGCGGCCATGGGCTGGGCTGCCTGGCCGCTGTGCCTGCGCGCCTGCCGCGGCCTGCCCGACCGCGGCTACCTGGTGGCCAAGGCGGTGGGCTGGCTGCTGGTGGGCTACATCGTCTGGCTCGGCGCTTCCACACGCGTGCTGGAGAACCGCCCCGCCACCGCCCACGGCGCGTTGGCGCTCGTCGCCGCCGTGGGCGCGTGGGCGGCCTACCGCCGGAGGGGCGAGCTGGCCGCGCTGTGGTATGCGCGGCGCGGGCTGCTCGTGGGCGAAGAGCTGCTCTTCGGCGGCGCCTTTGCCGCGCTGGTGCTGGTGCGCCTGCTGAACCCTGACCTGTGGCAGCCCTGGTTCGGCGGCGAGAAGATGATGGAGATCGCCTATCTCAACGCCATCGTCAGGAGCGCCCACTTTCCGCCCTACAACCCCTACTTTGCCGGCAGCGCCATCAACTATTACTACTATGGCCTGCACCTGGTCAACGTGCTCATCAAGCTGACCGGCGTGCTGCCGCAGGTGGCCTTCAACCTGGCCGTGCCCACCTTCTTTGCGCTGACGGTGGCGGGGGCCTTTTCCTTCGGCCATGCGCTCACTAGCCGGCTGCAGGGGCGGCGCCGGCTGTGGGGCGGCGTGGCGGCCGCGCTGGGCGTGGCTGTGCTCGGCAACCTGACGGTGCTCGTGCAGTGGCTGGCCAGCATGGTGAGCGCCGGCGGCGCCGTGCCGACGCCGACCATGGGCCTGGAGGCCTTGGGGCCGCTGGCCACCGGCGTGGGCCGCTGGCTGAGCGGCCAGGCGTCGCTCGCGTCCTTTGACTATTGGTACGCGGCCACGCGCATCATTCCCTACACCATCAACGAGTTCCCGTTCTTCAGCTACCTCTTTGCCGACCTGCACCCGCACATGATGGCCCTGCCCTTCACCATCGCGGCGCTGGTCCTCGTGGCGGGGCGCTTCTTTGCGTCTCGTGGGGGCGTCCGGGCGCTACGCTCCGCAAGTGACCGGAACGGAACCCTTAAGGGGGGGCTGGTCGGGTTGGCTGGCGACGCCGCCCGCCCGCGAGCGGGCGGCGTCGCCAGCCAACCCGACCAGCCCCCAACCCGGGTTAGGGCCGGGTGGGCGCGCAGCAAGTTGGCCGGCTGGTTCCCGGGCCTCTGGCCTCTGGCGTTGCTGGCGCTGGTGCTGGGCGCGCTGGGGCCGATGAACACCTGGGATGTGCCCACCTACCTCGGCCTGGTGATGGTCGTGCTCGTGTGGCTGGGGCTCGAGCGGGGGCGGCTATGGCAGGGTGTGGCCGAGGCGCTGGGCGTGGCGGCGCTGGCGCTGGCCCTCTACCTGCCCTTCTACAGGCACTATGCGCCGCAAAAGGCTGCGCCGCAGCTCCTGCTCGCCCACACCGGGCTGCGCTACTTTCTCGCCATCTGGGGGCTGTGGCTGGTGGCGCTCTATGGCTGGCTGGGGGCGCGTTGGTGGCAGGGCCGGCAGGGGGCAGACAGGGCGACAACTCCCCCCTCTCCCTCGCCGGGAGAGGGCGGGGGTGAGGGTGAAACGCGGCGCCGCTGGCTCGCGGTGGGGGCGGCGGCGCTGGCACTCGCCGCGCTCCTCGCCGGCGAAGCGGTCGTCGCGCTGCTCCTGCCCGTCGTGGCGCTGGCCGTGGACCTTTGGCTGCGCCGCGACGTGCCCCGCGCCGAGCGCCTCGCCGCGCTGGTCGCCGCCTGGGGCGGCCTCATCCTCTGCGGCATCGAGTTCGTCTACCTGGCCGATTTCCTGCAGGGCACCGAGTGGCAGCGCATGAACACCGTCTTCAAGTTCGGCGTGCAGGCCTGGGTGCTGCTGGCGCTGGCTGGGGCAGTGGGGTTGGCGGCCATGTGGGGCAGGATGGGAGGCGTGCTCCACCCGGCGCGGAGGGACAGGCTGGAAAGCCTGTCCCACAGGCCCGGCGGCCTGCGGCTCGTGTGGACGGCGGCTCTCGTGGGCCTGGCCGCGGTCAGCCTGGCCTACGTGCCGCTCGGCGTCGTCGCCCGCGTGGCCGAGCGCACCCCCGGCGGCCCGCCGCCCAGCGGCACCCTCGACGGCCTGGCCTACATGCGTAGCGGCGTCTACCACTGGCCCGACGACCTGCACACCATCGAGCTGCGCTATGACGATGAGGCCATCCAGTGGCTGCTGGCCAACGTGCAGGGCACGCCGGTCATCGCCGAAGCGCCGCTGGGCTACTACCGCGAAGGCGGCATGCGCGTCTCGTCGTACACCGGCCTGCCCACCCTCGCCGGCATGCATCAGAACGAGCAACTGCCGCCCGACCAGGTCGCCGAACGCCAGGCCCAGGCCGAGCGGCTCTACCGCGCCGGCAGCCCGCAAGAGACGCACGCGCTGCTGCAAGAGCTGCACGTGCAGTACGTCTACTTTGGGCAGCTCGAAGCGATCGAGTACGGCCAGGCGAGCGCGGCCAAATTCGCCGCCATGGCCCAACGGGGTGAGCTGGAGGTCGTCTACAGCAACCCCAGGGTAGTCATCTATCGCGCCGACCTGTAGGGCCGTACACCTGACGGGTCTTCGGAGACCTGTCAGGTGTACGGCCGGCCCGCCACGTTGGAGGCTCGCTATGACTGCACAGACCCCTCTCGAGCCCGGCCAGTACTACCACGTGTTCAACCGCGGCAATAACCGCGAAGATATCTTTGCCGAGACGCGCAACTATGGCTTCTTCCTCAGGCTCTATGCCCACCATGTCGACGCTATTGCCGATACCTTCGCCTACTGCCTGCTACGGAATCACTTCCATCTGCTGATCCGCATCAAGAGCGAGCAAGATCTCCTCGACCTGGCGAGCCCGCCAGACCCGCATCATCTCCCGAGCCGGCGCTTCGCCAACCTGTTCAACGCCTATGCCAGGGCCTTCAACCAGGCATGCGATCGCACCGGCGCCCTGTTTCAGCGTCCCTTCCGCCGCGTCCAGGTCACGTCGGACGCCTACTTCGCCCAACTTGTCGTCTACATCCACCGCAATGCGCAGAAGCATGGTTTTGTCCGCGTCTTTCGCGAGTGGCCGCACTCGTCGTACCATACGCTGCTGACGGACCAACCGACGCGCCTCAAACGCGAGACCGTCCTGGAGTGGTTCGGGGGACCCGCTGCCCTCGCCGCCGCCCATGATGTCGACATCACCGACCCGGAGATCGCCGATCTGGCGCCCGAGGCCTGAGACCTGACAGGTCTACGGAGACCTGTCAGGTCTCAGGCCGTTGCGTCTCTCCGAAAAACGAACCCATCCGCGGGCTGGGATTGTTGACACGGTCCGTGGCTTCGCCTATAATCCGCCTGTAACGCGACGGGCCGGGGACTCCTCCGGGCCCACAGGCGTCCTGGACCCAAGACACGGCGATCTTACGTGAACGGACGGATCATGCCCGACAGAGCAGAGACGACGACGCAGGCCGACTGGCCGGGCCTGACGCTGGAAGCGGTGCTGTACGCGGCCCTGGTCTTGGGGGCGGCGCTGATCCGCTTCTTCGACCTGGGGCGCTGGCCGTTGCTCACGAGCGAGGCGCAGCAGGCGTTGGCCGCCTGGCGCTTCCTGCAGGGCCAGGGCGTGGGCACGAACGTGGCGCCTTTGCCCTTCGATGGCGCCCTGCTGAGCTTTTTCGCCTTTGGCGCCGGCGACGGGGCCGCGCGGTTGCTGCCGGCGCTCCTGGGCACGGCGCTGGTCCTGGCGCCGCTGCCGTTGCGCCGCCACCTGGGGCGTTGGGGCGCGCTGGCGGCCGCCTTCATGCTCGCCTTTTCGCCCACCCTGGTCTACTATTCGCGCACCCTGGCCGGGCCGGTGCCGGCGCTGGCTGGGCTCGGCGCGGTGCTGTGGGGGCTCGAGCTGGCGGGCCGGCGGCAGATCGCGACGGCCAAGCTGGTGGGCGGCGCGGGCCTGGTGGTGGCGCTCACCTCGAGCCCTTGGGCCTACACCTTCCTCCTGGTCGCCGCCGGTTACTTTGGCCTGGGGTATCTGGCCAGCCGCCGTGGTCGGCCGTGGCCGGGCTGGGCTGCCAGCGGCGACGTGCTGCGCCCGGTGCTGCGCGACGGCCAGGCCTGGGCAGTGCTGGGCCTGCTGGCTGTGCCGCTCTCCACGGCGCTGCTGACGAACATCGGCGGCGTGCAGGCCACGCTTGACCTCTTTGGCGCCTGGCTGGCCCGGCTCGTGCCGGGCGGGGCGGGGCGCGATTGGCTCTACCCCGTGACCACCCTGGCCTACTATGAGCTGGGTGTGCTGCTCCTGGGCCTGGCGGGCATCGTCATCGCCCTGCGGCGCGGCGACCCCTGGACCCGCTTCCTCGGCGCCTGGGCGCTCGTGGCGCTCGTGCTCGCAACCCTATCGGGCGCACGCGACGGTGGCCCCCTGGCCCTGATCATCCTGCCGCTGGCCCTGTTGGGCGGCCTCAGCGTGAATGCGCTCGTGGAGCGGCTCGAGAGGCCGCAGTGGGCCTGGGTCGGTATCGGCCTGGTGGTGTTCGGCGCGCTCGTGGGCTTTTGGTGGCTGAACCTCACGACCTACAGCACCCCCTACGCCGACATGCTGCAGCGCGACCGGCAGCTCCTGGGCCTGCTGGCTGCGGTGACGCCGCTCATCCTGGCCGGCGCCATCGCCGCCTTCCGCTCGTGGGTCGGCCGCGCTGAGACGGCCTGGGCCACGGGCATACTGGGCCTGGCGCTCCTGGCCAGCCTGCTCCTGCGTTCGAGCGTCACGCTCAACCTGGCGCATGCGCGCGACGCGCGCGAGCGGCTGGTCGTCGCTCCGACTTCGCTGGGCCTGAAGGATATGGTGCGCTTTCTCGAAGACTGGTCGGTGCGCACGACGCTCGACCAGCACACCCTGACCATCGCCGTGCAGGACGACCTGGGCCCCGAGGTCTTTTGGTATCTGCGCGAGTTCCCCGTGCGGGCCATCCGGCCGGGCGCTGCGCCCACTACCGACGGCGCCCTGCTGCTGAGCGCCGGGCAGGACACGCCGGCCCTCAGCGGCTATGTGCGCCAGCGCTACCGTCTGGGCACCAGCAGCGCTGCGCCCCTGGGCTCGGGCCGCGCGGCCCTCTCGATGTGGCTGATTGGCGAAGGGGGCGGCCCGGTGCAGCCGGAAGCGATCGAGCTATGGGTAAAGCCCTGAAGGAGAATGCGACGGCATGACAGAGTTGGCTCCCGAGTCCGAAAAGGACTCGTTCTTGCGGCGACCGATCTCGTCGTGGCTGCGCCTCGATGGGTGGCTGCTGCTCGCGATAGCGATCATGGTGCTCGCCGCCGTCACGCGGCTATGGGACCTGGCGTCACGTTCCTACAACCACGACGAGGCCATCCACGCCTGGGAGTCGTGGCAGTTGTTCACCGGGCAGGGCTACATCCACAACCCCGTGTACCACGGGCCGTTCCTCTACCATATCACGGCCTTCATCTACTTTCTGTTTGGCCACAGCGACTACACGGGGCGCCTCTCGGCGGCGATCTTTGGCATCCTCTCGATCGGCGCCATCTTTTGGCTGCGGCCCTGGCTCAAGGCCCGCGGCACGCTGGTGGCGGCGGCGCTGGCGGTGATCTCGCCGGCGCTGCTGTACTATGGCCGCTTCATCCGCCACGACGCCTACTCGGTGTTCTTCACCCTGCTCATGCTTATCGGCATCCTGAACTATCTCGAGAAGCGCGAGAACAAGTATCTCTACCTCGTCGTGCTGGGGCAGGCGCTGTATTTCTCAAACATGGAGACGGCGTTCATCCAGACCTTCACCTTCTGGACCTTCCTGGCCGGCCTCCTGCTGCTCCAATGGCGGCGCGAGCCGGGCCGGTCGTGGCGCGAGTTCCCGGCCTTTGACCTGCTCATGGTCATGGGCACGCTGCTCTTGCCGCTGGCCTCGCCGCTGGCCATCAAGGCCGCGGGCGTGCTGCTCAAGGATGCTGCCTTTGACCCGGCGGCCTACGCGCCCGAGAACCTCATCCGCTCGGGGATCACCTGGGCCGTCTTCTTTGTGGCTTCGGTGGCGGTGGGCCTGTGGTGGGACCGCAAGCGCTGGTTCGTGTCGGCCGGCATCTTTTACACCATCTACATCCTGCTCTTCACCGCCTTTTTCACCAACGGCCAGGGGTTCGCCACCGGCCAGGTGGGCTCGCTGGGCTACTGGCTCTCGCAGCAGGGCGTGCGCCGCGGCACGCAGCCCTGGTTCTACTATGTGATCCTGATGCCGCTCTACGAGTACCTGCCACTGCTGTTCGGGCTCATCGGCGCCGGCTACTATCTGCTGCGGCGCCTGCGCCTGCCGCGGACGGCGGCCGGTGGCGCCGCCGTGGCTGCCGACGCGCCCGGGCTGGCCGTAGAGACGAGGGCGTACACCGTCTCTGAGGCCGTGCAGGGGCAGGCCGTGGCGGCGCCAGAGGAGGGCGGCGCGGCGACGCGCGAGCAGGCGGCACCGGCTGCCGGGGCCTGGCGCGCGCCTTTTGTGCCCCTGGTGTTCTACTGGGCCGTGGTCAATTTCGTCGTCTTTAGCTGGGGCGGCGAAAAGATGCCCTGGCTGCTGGTGCACCTGACCCTGCCCTGGATCATCCTCACCGGCTGGTTCGCCGAGCAGTTCCTCGCCGCCGATTGGCGCGTGCTCTACCGGCGCGGCGCCGCCTGGGTGGGCCTGCTGCTGCCGTTGACCGCGGTGGCCGGGGTGGGGGCGCTCTCGTCGCAGCCGTTCACCGGCACGTCGACCGCCAGCCTGAATGCGACCATGACCTGGCTAGCGGCGTTCGCCATGCTCCTCATCGTGGGGCTGCCGCTGCTGCACTTTGCCGCCGAGCTGGGCTGGCGCGAGAGCGGCCGCGTGGCGCTGGTGGTGCTCTTCCTCGGGCTGGGCGCCTTTACCGTGCACAACTCGTGGCTGGCCGTGTTCAAGAACGGCGACGTGGCCACCGAGACCCTGATCTACGCCCAGGGCTCGCCCGACGATGCCATGATTATGAAAGAGCTCGAGTCCATGTCTCGCCGCCTCACCGGCGGCGAGAAAGACCTCAAGGTGGCCTACGACGACGAGTCGAGCTGGCCGTTTGTGTGGTACTTGCGCGACTGGCCCAATGCCCAGTACTACGGCAAGTCGCCCAGCGGCCCGATGGACGCGGCTGTGGTGCTCGTCGGCGTGGAGAACGAGGCCGCGGTCAAGCCGTTCCTCGGCAACAAGTACTACCGCCGCCAGTATCGCCTGATCTGGTGGCCGATGGAGGACTACAAGTCGCTCACGCCGGCCAAGATCTGGCAGAACCTGACCAACCCGGCGACGCGGCAGAGCCTGTGGAACATTATCATGTACCGCAAGTACGACACGCCGCTGTCGAACTGGCCCCTGGTGCACAACATCGCCATGTACGTACGCAAGGACATCGCGCAGCAGGTCTGGGACTATGGCCCCGAGACGGCCGGCCCTGGCAATCCGCTGGCCGAGGACCCGTATACAACCAAGTATCGCACGCTCTCGGCGACGCGCAGCCTGGGCGAGGCGGCGCAGTTCAGCGAGCCCAAGGGCGTGGCGGTTGACGGCGCGGGCCGCCTGTACGTGGCCGACAGCCGCAACAGCCGCATCGCCGTGATCGACCTGGCCAGCAGCGCGCTGGTGGGCTCGTGGGGCGGCCAGGGCAGTGCCCCCGGGCAGTTCCAGGAGCCGTGGGGCGTCGCCGCCGGCCCTGGCAGCGAGGTCTATGTCGCCGACACCTGGAACCACCGCGTCCAGAAGCTTGACCGCGACGGCAATTCCCTGGCCCAGTGGGGCACCTTTGGCCAGGCGGGTGTGCAGGATTCCGGCTTGCTGCTGTACGGGCCGCGCGGCATCGCTGTCGACGGCGACGGCAACGTATGGGTCACCGACACCGGCAACAAGCGCGTCTGCAAGTTCGACCCCAACGGCCAGCCCCTGGGGCAGTGGGGCGGCTCCGGCGCAGGCCAGGGCCAGTTCCAGGAGCCGGTGGGCATCGCCATCGACGCCAAGGGCCAGGTCTATGTGGCCGACACCTGGAACCGGCGCGTGCAGGTGTTTGACAGCCAGTTCGGCTTTGTCCGCGAGTTCCCCGTCGAGGGCTGGGAAGGGCAATCGTTGGCCAACAAGCCCTTCCTGGCCGTGGACGCGAGCGGCAACGTCTACGTGACCGACGCCGAGTCGTATCGCACGATCAAGTTTGGCCCCGATGGCCAGGTGCTGGCGGTGTGGGGCAAGCGCGGTGAGGACTTGAGTTCCTTCAACCTCCCGGCGGGCATCGCCCTCAACGCGCAGGGCGATCTCTTGATCTCGGATTCGGGCAACAACCGCATCCTCGAGTTCGCCGCGGTGCGGTAGGGTAGGAGCGCCGGCTGCCAGCCGGCCCGGCTTTGCGGGCGCAGGGGCAACGTGGTTGCTGAGAGCCCCGGCGGGTGCGCGTCGACGAAAGCCGGCCGACAGCCGGCGCTCCAGGCGTGTGGGCGGCGGTTACCGGCGGCCCCTCTGCCGCACTTGGGCGCTGGCTCAGGGCAGGCCATGGGCGCTGCCGCCGCTGCTTACTAGTAGGTCCTTTCCAGGAAGGGGTTCAGTGATGAAGCTTCACGAGTTCCAGTCGAAGGCAATTCTGGGGCGCTTTGGGATTCCGGTGCCCCGGGGCGAAGTGGCCGGCTCGGCCGAGGAGGCCGGCGCCATCGCCGGGCGCCTGGGCGGGCGCGTGGCGGTCAAGGCGCAGGTGTTGGTCGGCGGGCGCGGCAAGGCCGGGGGCATCCGCGTGGCCGCCACGCCGGCCGAGGCCCGCGAGAAGGCGGCGGCGATCCTCGGCCTGACGATCCGTGGGCTGCCGGTGACCCGCCTGCTGATCGAAGAGGCCGCCGAAATCGCGCGCGAGATCTATCTCGGCCTGGTGATCGACCGCGTGGCCGGGCGGGTGGCGTTGATGGCCTCGGCCCAGGGCGGCGTCGAGATCGAAGAGGTGGCGCGCACTCATCCCGAGCAGATCGCCCGGCTAGCGATCGACCCCCTCGAGGGTCTGCGCGACTACCAGACCCGCTACCTCGCCTCTTTCCTATCCTTACCGGCCGGGCTGTGGCCCTCGTTCGCCCGCATCGCCCACGGTCTCTACAGCGCGTTTGTCGAGAGCGATGCGTCGCTAGCCGAGATCAATCCGCTGGTGGTCACCGGCGCCGGCGAGCTCCTGGCGCTCGATGCCAAGATCAACCTCGACGACAACGCACTCTACCGCCATGCCGACCTCGAAGCGCTGCGCAATTCGGATGAGGAGTCGTTGGCCGAGGCGCGCGCCCGCGCCGCCGGCCTGAGCTACGTCGGCCTTGACGGCAACATCGGCTGCATGGTCAACGGCGCGGGCCTGGCCATGGCCACGCTCGACGCCATCAAGGCGTTTGGCGGCATGCCGGCTAACTTTCTCGACATCGGCGGCGGGGCGCGCTCCGAACGGGTGGCCACGGCGCTCGACATCATCCTGCAGGAGCCGCGCGTGAGCGTGGTGCTCCTGAACATCTTTGGCGGCATCACGCGTTGCGACGAGGTGGCGCAGGGCGTGGCCGAGGCGCTGGGGCACGTGCGGCCCGACCTGCCGATCGTGGCCCGGCTCGTGGGCACTAACGAGGCCGAGGGGCAGGCCATCCTCGCCAGATCGGAAGAGCACACGTCTGAACTCCAGTCACCCTCAGTTATCTCG
>ERZ795049.3072-NODE-3072-length-18286-cov-18.376063_pt1 | contig 18286 bp, 15 predicted proteins | sample MGYA00375133_ERZ795049 | MGnify/ENA primary metagenome ERZ795049 (study PRJEB30178, sample SAMN05720147) | activated sludge metagenome | isolation source: anaerobic digester from wastewater treatment plant | place: Japan | collected 2015-04-20 ...
AACGATGCGACGCATGCCACCGTGCCGGTCGCATACGCTTCGCTCTCCGGCAACAGGCGCCAGTTCGCAAGAGGCGCCGTTGACGCATACGTCCCGACCTGCGCGTTCCACGCTGCAACGCGCCAGTCGGGCGCAACCCGTTGCGCGCTCTCGGGCAGTACCGCGCCTTTGCTGTCCGCCTGCTGCGCGATATGAATCGCTACGCGCGACGATATGGGCGCAAGGTCACGGCGCAGGAAGAGGCAGATCGACGCACGGTCCGACGCCTGCGAAAGCGGATCGGTCGCCACATCGAAATATCCGGCGAAACTATTTGTGGAGAACATGTTTTCCAGTCGGTGCGAATAGGCAAAGCGCCACAATGCGCTCCAGTCCTGCAGCGCGCCCATCGCGCCGGTCATGATTCCACCGACGCCGCGATACATACCGGGCCCGGAAAAGTTATATTCCGAGACGGTGAATGGTTTGTTGGCGAGACGGGTGAACGCGACACCGCACGGCACCACGCAACCGGTACGCAACGGGTTTTCGTTACCGCAACGGCTCGGTAACGTCCAACGCTTTTCGAGGAAACGCGGATGGTCGACGTAAAAGTGGTCGTCCACATAATCGTACAGCGTCTCGCGCACCGGCTGAAGCGTGGTGTAGTGCGTGCCGCAGTTGTAGTTCGAGATCAAGGCGCGGCAGCCGATCTCTTCGCGCAGAAAAGCTTTCATGCGTGCGACCATGCGTGCCTCGGTATAGGCCACAAAGCGCGCCACCGCCGCGCCTTCGCGACCAGACATGCGCAACGGCATCGTGTCCGGAATATCGGCATAGGCGGCAGGGTTTTTGGCGCGCTGCTCGGCCAGCCACGCGGCCCATGCGGCTTGCATGGCCGGGGTTTGGCGCGCCTCGGCTCTGGCATAACCGATCGATCCTTCGTTGATCAATGCGATGAACGGCATACCCGGCTCGTCGGCGTAGCGGCGGCCGGTGTGCAGGTTGACGTGATTGAGAAACGCACGCGCGAACGCGACCCAATTCTGGAAGGCTGGCTCGTGTACCGCGATCAACGCCTTGAGAACCTGTATATCATCCACCTGACCGTCCTTATCAATGCCGATGTGACGCCAGGCAACCCGGCGCGAGACGTACAGGTCGGTGGTCACATAGAGCCCGCGTTTGTAACAGGCGGCCAGAAAACCGTCGAGCCGCGCCATTTGGTCAGGGTTGAGCGTCAATGCGTCCGGACTTCCCTGCACGCAGCCGTTGTCGTGATGGTGGATACGCACGCTGTTGTAACCCAAGCGCACCAAGCGGTCCGTGAGTTGGTCGGCCTGCTCTTGCGACGGGAAGTTGGCCGTGCTGCAGAAGTTGACGCCGTAGAAGCGCTGTGCGACGCCGGGCTTGCCTTCAAACTCGAAGTGCGGACCGACCGCCTTGAGCCATCCGTACTTGCCGGCCGGCGCGTCGGTGAACCCCATGCCGGAGAAATCGAGCGCGGACCCCGGAACAATCTCTTTTTCGTACGCGAGCGTCACCCATTCCGGTCCTGCTTCCAGCATTACCGGCTGGGCGTATTTAAGGGTGAGCGGCGCGTGCGTCTTGAGCGTGAACCCGACCTGAAGCGACTTGCCGGCCGGATAGAGCCCCGCGCCACCGGCGATGATGCGGATGCCAAATACATCGCTCCAGCGACGGCTGTCTTGGATCAAAACAGAGGTCGGTTCATCGAACGTAAAGACAAGACGTTGCGCGGCGGGCGGCGGCATCTCAATCTCTAGCTCTTTGACCTTACCGCCGAAGAGCGCAAGTTCACCCTGTTTCTCTGGGAAGGTCCCCGACTTTTGATCGGCCCGCCAGCGTCCGCCGATTGCCTTCTGTGCGGGGAAGCGGGTGCTGACAAAGAGGCTGTTCAGTTCAAGCGCGGCCTTCGGCGTGAAGGTGTAGTGCGCGTGGATCGCGCCATCAGCGGCCGGCACCACCTTCACTTTAGCGGCAACCTGCTCTTTGTCCGAAAGCTTCAAGGCGCATGCGCATGTACCGTTCTTCTCGTCGGGGAACGTGAAGCCGGAAGCGGAGGCACCACGCTGCCAGCCCTTTGTGAAGAGACTGCCTTTCAGTTCGAGTGCGGGTTCGCTGAGTGTCAAGGCTCCGCCCATGCCGAGCATTGCTTCACCGCCGAAACACGCTAATGGCAACACAGTTACTAAACCGGCCACAAAGCGGCGCCACAGGGGAGCGGCGTGAATGCCGCCCACAGAACCGGATGCGCACCGCTTTCCCATTGTTTCGTCCCAGCGGCTCCAATGCCGCGCCTCAATCATGTCAATCATGTCAATCATGTCCCAAAAGTGATCATTGCATCGCCATCAACTGCTGGATTTCCTGTTCCCACAACTCCTCGTTTGGCGTCTCCAACACCAACGGCATGTTCTTAAAACGCGCATCGGTCATGATGCAGCGAAAGACCTCGATGCCCAGCAATCCTTGGCCCAGCGACTCGTGCCGGTCGACGCGCGAGTTGAGTGCCACCTTGGAATCGTTGAGGTGCATGCCGCGCAGATACGAGAAGCCGACCGTCCGGTCAAAGTGCTCCATCGTTGTCAGAAAACCGTCGCGGGTACGGAGATCATACCCTGCGGCGAAGGCGTGCATCGTATCCAGGCAAACGCCCACGCGCGTCCGGTCGTCCACGCCATCGATGATGGCGCGAATCTCCTCGAACGGAGCGCCCAGATTACCGCCGCTACCGGCGGTGTTCTCGATCACCAGCGTCACATCCTGTGTCTGCGCCAGTGCGGCGTTGATCGACTGCGCTACGCGCGCGCACGCCGCTTCAGGCGTCAGCTTTCGCAGGTGACTGCCGGGATGGAAGTTCAGCTTGTCGAGTCCCAGCGCCATGCAGCGCCGGATCTCATCGATCAGTGCGCCCATCGATTTCGCGTGTGCCTCCTCATCCGGATTAGCGAGATTGATGAGGTAGCCGGCATGCGGCATCACTTGGGCGGCAGTGTAGCCGTCTGCTGCCATCTGCTGCTTAAACGCTTCGATGTCTGCAGGCGTGTACGGCGCGGCGGTCCACTGCCGCTGGTTTTTCACAAACATGCCGAAGCCCGTCGCGCCCAGCGCCTTGGCGTTCTTCGGCGCGTTGGCCACGCCGCCTCCGATGGACACATGCGGTCCGATGTAATACATGCCTGCTCTCTTTCCTAACGCTCTTTTTCGCCCCACGAGGTATAGCCATTTTTGAAGAGCCATTCGGCAGCGCCGACATGACCTTGCCGCGCGGCCTGCTTAAATAGTTCGACTGCACGGACATGGCTCATCTCGACCCCGCGCCCATATTCGTACAGGGCCGCCAGATTGTAGGCTGCGCTGGCGGCACCCTGATTGGCGGCGGCCGTGAACCACTTTGCGGCAAGGGCATGATCTTGGGGCACACCCTCGCCCCGCAGATAAAGCATGCCGAGATTGTTTTGCGCGGCGGGGACTCCGGCTTCGGCGGCGCGACGGTAATGCTGTTCGGCCTGCGCGTAGTCCTTCGGCACCACGATCCCGCGGTAGTGAAAAGTGCCGAGCGCATGGATCGCGCGCGGGTTCGCTTGCTCCGCAGCTTTCGTGTACCAGTTGAAGGCGCGTTCATGATCCTGCGGCACTCCACGTCCCTCTTCATACATCTGTCCGATGAAAAACTGTGCCATCGCGTGGCGCTCTTCGGCGGCCTTGGCGAACCAGATGAGCGCCTTGCGGTTGTCTTGCTTAACGCCGTCGCCGTCGCGGTAGAGCAGGCCGATGTTGACCTGCGCCTCGACATGTCCCTGATTGGCGGCGCGCAAAAACCACAAACCAGCCTCGCGCGGATTGCGCGGCACGCCACGCCCCCGGACGCAGATAAAGCCGTAGTTAAACTGGCCGTCGGCATTGCCGGACTCTGCTGAGCGACGGTACCAATTGGCCGCAGCTATCAAATCTTTTTCGGTTCCGCATCCCTCCTGGTAGAGCCATCCGAGGTTGTTCATGGCGCTCGAATGGCCTTTTTCGGCGGCGCGCGTGTAGAGTACGAACGCCATGCCCTCATCCTTGGGCACGCCGCGTCCTTGGGCGTAGAGCGCGGCCAGATTGTACTCGCCGTTGCGGTCTCCTTGCAGCGCGGCCTGACGGAAATATTCGCCGGCCTTGTCATCATCCTGCGGCACGCCCTGACCGAGGTAATAGATAAGCCCTAGCGCGTTTTGCGCCAACGCCTGGCCCTGCGCCGCAGCTTGCCGATACCAGTCGCGCGCCTCTTCCGGTCGATTCAAGTTGAGGTCGCAGTCCAGCCCCATCAGATATTGGGCCAGCGCGTTACGCTCCCGGGCATGCGCACACACCAGCGGTCGACCCTCTTTCAGGTAACGCTCCCGCTGCTCGTTCGACAACGCGCAGAGGGGCTCCTGCGCAGCATGCACCGCCAGCAGAAAGCGGAAAAACGTCTGGCCGGCGTCGGCCATTTCTTTGACCTTCGCCACCGCCACCAAAAAATCATCGGTACTGCCCGCCGTCCGCGCGTTCACGAATCGTTCAACCGCGACCCGAATCTCTTCCATCGCAACCGCAGTCTCCTCGTCAGCGCGGACCACAGAAAGAAGTGCAAGCAAGAGCACCGCGCCGGCGAGACCAGAAAACGAGGCTCTTGCAAAACTCCTTGTGACATGGGCGTCCCGCCCATGAAACACGGGCAAGATGCCCGTGCCGCACCTGCAAGCAAGGGGGGTTGCAAGAACCCCAAATATAAGCTGCAAAGGGCGGCATGACCACCGTCGGGCAAGCAGACGCTTGCCCCTCCCGATGTTCCGCAAGTAATGAAACCTGGAAATCCTAAATCCCAAACCCCTTCGTCTCATTTGAACTTGCCCAACGAGAGTTGACTGCCTTCGCGGCGCGGGTTGAACAGGATCGCATCCGAAACCGGCGTGTGCTTGCCGAGCACACTCACATGCTTGGAGCGCCAACCTTTGCGTCGGCTGTAAACGGTCATCTGATGACCACGCGTCCAGAACAGCGGCAGATCCAGCAACCACGCCACCCTGTACAACATCCGCAACCAGACGTTGTTCGCGCCACGGCTCCCGGAACTCCTGCGGCGGTCGTCCCATTGTCGCACCATCTGCACCCAGAAGCGACAGGAAAATCTGAACCCGAGTACGTCGAATCCGTCTTTCAGCAGATGGAAAACGTCGGATTCGGTGTAACTGCCTCCGGTACCGAACACTGTGTGACGTCGACTCAGCACAGCCGCCAGCCCCAGCCGTTTGCGATACGCCACCGTCAGCAGGAACATCCCGCCCGTCTTGAGCACCCGGTGGCACTCCTTGACGATGGCACCGGCGTGAAAACCGTCAGCTAACACACCGTGCGCAAGCACGACAGCGTCGAACTGCTTGTCCTCAAAGGGCAGACATCCATCCTTGCCGAGACACAGCACCGTCTCCTGCCCCAGTGCCGCCGCCACCAGCGAGCGCCGTTGCGGTGTGGGCTCCACAGTCATCCAGTACCCGCCGACTAAGCGCAGTGTGCGACTGACACCCGCATTGGTAAATCCCACATCCAATCCCGTTCGGACCGCGCCCGGCTGCGCATGCAACAGATGCAACACCGCATTGACTTCGCTCCGCAAGGGCAACGAATACAGCATGCTGTCAACGAAGGTATCTCGTTTCTTGTACATGTTCCCAACTCAGATTGCTTTAAGCATACCATCTCACAAACAGTGCCGTCAATGAAACAGGGGCCAAGTTCTCAAAAGCTTGGGGAAAAGTTTTTTAATTTTTTGAAAAACAGTCCTTGCATTTTTTCCAGCACACGCTACAGTGTAGGCATAACAACATTTCGGTGCATTCTCTCGTGGTGCAGCGATCTGTTGGTTTTAACGGGTTCAACCTAACGAAAGGAAAGCGCAATGGCCACAGCAAAGAAAGCAGCTCCTGCGAAAAAGGCCCCCGCGAAGAAAGCGGCGGTGAAGGCAGCTCCTGCTAAGAAGGCGACGCCTGCGAAGAAAGCGGTTGCGAAGGCTCCCGCGAAAAAAGCGGCTCCGGCCGCCAAGAAAGCTCCTGTGAAGAAGGCAGCTCCCGCCAAGAAAGCGGCGCCCGCCAAGAAAGCGGTTGCGAAGGCACCGGCTGCAAAGAAGGCAGCCCCCGCGAAGAAGGCTCCGGCGAAAAAGGCTCCGGCGAAAAAGGCGGCTGCAAAGAAGTAACACGCGACCGTCGCAAAGAAGTCACGCCTGCGGTTTTACGCCGCAGGCGTGTTTTTTTGTGCCGCATACTTTGGCGACGACTTAGCTGTCACGGTAGATCACCTTCCGCGATCCTTTCTCGATCATTCCGATCAGGACCGGCGCCTGGCGCATCTTGGAGAGCAGCGCCATCGCGGCGCTGGCGTCCTTCTGGCGCACGATGACGCAGAAGCCGATACCCATATTGAAGACCCGGTACATCTCATCACGATCAACTCTGCCTTGGCGCTCGATGAAGGTGAAGAGCGTAGGCACGCTCCAGCTTGAGCGGTCGATGACAGCCGTGCAGGTCTCGGGCAGCACGCGCGGAATGTTGTCCACAAATCCACCGCCAGTGATGTGCGCCATACCGTGCACCGGCACCTGCGCCATCAGGGCGGCGACGGGTTTCAGAAAACTGCGGTGAATCGCCAGCAGCGCCTCGGTCACGGTATAGCGGGTGCCGGGTAGCAGATCCTGCGGCGTCAACCCGCACTGGTCAAAGATCACTTTACGCGCCAGCGAGAAACCGTTGGTCTGCAGACCGCCGGAAGGCAGGCCGATGATGATATCGCCGGGTTTGATCTTCTTGCCGGTGATGAGTTGTTTGCGGGGAACTGTTCCCACGATCGTACCGACCAAATCGTATTCGTTCTGCGGATAGAGCCCAGGCATCTCGGCCGTCTCGCCCCCCAGTAGCGCGCAACCATTCTCCTTACAGGCTTTGCACAGCCCAGAGACCACATCCTTGAAAACCGCAGGGTCAAAGCGCGAGGCCCCGATGTAGTCCAAGAAAAACAGCGGCGTGGCACCCTGAACGAGAATGTCGTTGACGCAGTGGTTGACGAGATCTTGGCCGACCGTGTCGTGTTTCTTGGCGATGACAGCAACCTTGAGCTTGGTTCCGACACCGTCGGTACTGGCAACCAGCAGATTTTCTTTACCCGGCGACCGGAAAAGGCCGCCGAAACCGCCGATTCCACCCACGACCCCCCTGGTGGCGGTGGCGCGCACCATCGTCTTGATGATCTTGATGCCGGACATCTTAGAATCTATATCCACCCCGGCCTGCGCATACGCAGAAACTTTTTGAGTGTCATCGGCCCGTTTCATCATCCGCACCCTCGCACTTCGGTCACTTTCCAAAGAAATCGCCACAAATTATCACAATAAACCCTGTGACTCCAGTGTAAAAAGTGAATAAAACAGAACAAAAACGCCTCTGGAAGCGGCGGTAAGCGATCAGTAGATGTACCCATATCTGAATGCATCTGCTTCTTCAGCAAGCTCACAAAGAAGATTGCGCAGGAAGATACGCAGCTCTTTGTTCTTCTCCTTACCGGGGGGAAGGGCAAGGAGACTCTCAAGGTCTTCGGCGTCGTACTCCAGTTCATCGGCCCACGCCTGTACCTGGTGCCCCTCCTCTTTCAGCTCACTCAGTAGTACGGAGTAGCCGCGACGAGTGTCGGGCGGACCGAGCCGCAACGGCGCGAAACGGGGCTTCTGCGTCAGCGCGTAGATCTCGTCCTGTATGTCTTCGCTCTGCTCGATGAGCGCGACGGTGTAGGCTTCAAGTTTTTCGTCGCTCAGCTTGGAGATGTCCCCCTCGTTGTTCTGTAGCCAGCGCAACTCAAGCCTCAGAATCGTATGGAGATCCCCCGCTTCATGCGCCGCAGTCAGTTCCTTCATCAGGCGTTCTTTCTGGCACTTGCGTTCCGGGTCTTGCTCAAGATCGGGGTGAAACAGACGCGCCAACTGCCGGTACACGCTGTTGATGTTTTTGGCGCGGGCTTCTTCAGCCAGCTTCGCCTTCGCCTCTTTGTCCAGTTCCCGCTTGGTTTTCTTGCGGTTTCGGGGATTCTCCGGATGATTGTCCAACAGTTCGGCAATATGCGCCATCACCTCGTCATGGCTCATATCGCTGCGCAGTCCGCTCAAGTCAAAGCGTACGCCGGTCTCGAAGAAAAGCCGTTCAGACAAAAAGGCTTTTTGCAGTTCGAACATGATCTCATTAGAGGGATTATCATCAGAATGATCGGCGTTAGCCTCCTCGCCCGCATCCGAAACATCCGGTGCCTGCTTAGGCAATTCCGGTGTGCAATAAGTGTCGAGAAGCGACCGGTGGAGATCCGTAAGCCGCTGATCCAACGGCACGTCGCGGTCAGAAAGATTTAAGAACAGCTCTAGCATGCACTTCGCCAACGTCTCACGGATGGTTTTGGGCGGCGGCTTGCCGTTGCCGGCGTCGGCGTGATATGCGGAACAAACCTCGATGAGTTGTTTTTGTCGTTCCGTAACGCGGTCGAGGTACGGCATCACGAGTTCGGTGTGTTGGGCGAGAAGCCGCTCGAATTTATTCGTCGTTTCCGCAAGCTCGCGCTGCCGACGCTCGACCTTCTCTTTGGCCGCCAAAAAGTCGCGCTGCTTTTTGCTGAGATTGTCTCGCTTGCCCGTGGAGACGATACCGGCAGCGTGTGGATCGGCGTCCGCCCCAAAAAACACTTGGGCTTGGGCGTTTTTTTCGGCTCTCTGTGCTTTACGCCTGGCCTTGGCCCGTTCACTGGCTTTTTTCGCCTTGCGTTCTTCGGCTGCCGAGCGGGGAAAGTCCGCGCCGAAATCCATCGAGTCTTCAACGAAGTCCGCGAACGTTTGGGTGATTTTATCCACCACATCCATCTGCCGCGCTTTGGGCACCGAGAACTTCGCGATGAGCGTTTTCGGCACCTTCTCCGAGTGTTGGACAACCTCCACCGACTCTTTATTGTCCGTGAGCCTGTTCGCGCAGAAGCGCATGCTCTCAAAATGCTTTTCTTCCGGGACGACGCGGAGGTCGACGTAGATGTGCACCATCATGCTAGCCATTTTTTCGCCCTCTGTGCTTATGCCTTAGCGGTGATCACGGCCCTGATGCGGCGGACGCCGGCTGAGGAGGACTCCTCTTTCTTGATCTTGAAACCACCCAGTTCGCCAGTGGAGGCGGCGTGCGGGCCGCCACAGACCTCCAGCGAGAAGTCGCCGGTGGCGTAGACCTTGACCTGCTCGCCATACTTGGCGGTGAACAGGGCAGCCGCGCCTTTGGTTTTGGCTTCCTCGATGGTCATGGTCTCCATCGTGACCGGCAGATTGCGCTGGATCACGTCGTTGACGATCTCCTCGACCTGCTTGATCTGCTCGGGCGTCATCTTTTCGGGGTGTGAAAAGTCGAAGCGCAGGCGTTCGGGCGTGATGTTGGAGCCCTTCTGCTGGACGTGCGGGCCGAGCACCATCTGCAGCGCCTTGTGCAACAGATGGGTGGCGGTGTGCAGGCGTGTGGTGGCAACCGTGTTGTCGGCCAGTCCGCCCTTGAAGGTGGCGTCGCCCTGCTTGGAGAGTTCCTGGTGCTTTTTGAACGCCTCTTCGTAGCCTTGGCGATCCACGGCGAGCCCCTGTTCGGCGGCGAGTTCCTCGGTGAACTCCAGCGGGAAGCCGTACGTGTCGTAGAGCTTGAAGGCGGTGCGCCCCGAGAGGGTGGTTTGTCCGTGTTGCTTGAGCGCACCCGCGACCTTGTCGAACTCGCGCTGGCCGGCGGCGAGCGTTTTTTCGAAACGCGCCTCCTCGGCGGTCAGCTCATCGAGCACCGTCGCGCGGTTCGCCTCCAGTTCGGGATAGACATGTTTGTAGTTATCGATCACGATCTCCGCCAGGATGCGGGTGTAGCCGGGCTCGATACCCAGCAACTTGGCATAGCGCACGGAGCGGCGGATCAGACGGCGCAGCACGTAGTTCGCACCGATGTTTCCGGGCTTGACGCCGCCTTTGGGGTCGCCGAGGATAAAGACCGAGGTGCGCATGTGGTCCGCGATGATGCGTTCGGCGCGCACGGCGGTCTCCTCGTCAGGGCGGACGGTCGACAGCTCCTTGATCCGGGCCATGAGCGGCGCAAAGAGTTCGGTCTCGAAGACCGTTTCGAGGCCGTTCATCATGCAGATGGTGCGCTCGACGCCCATGCCGGTGTCGACGTTGTGCTGCTTGAGCGGCTCGTAGGTGCCTTCCGCCGTCTTGTTGTACTGCATGAAGACGTCGTTCCAGATCTCGATGTACTTGCCGCAATGGCAACCGGGACGGCACTCCGGGCCGCAGGCGGGTTGACCGTTGTCGATGAACATCTCGGTGTCAGGCCCGCAGGGGCCGGTGGTGCCGGCCGGACCCCACCAGTTGTCCTCCTTGGGCAGCGCGTGGATGCGTTCGTCGGGGATGCCGAGGCTCTTCCAGATAGCGATCGACTCATCATCGCGCGGAATGCCGTTTTCGCCCGCGAAGACGGTGACACTGAGCTGATCCGGCGAGAAGCCGAGGTGCTGCGTGAGAAACTCGAACGACCACGCGATCGCCTCTTTCTTGAAATAGTCGCCGAGCGACCAGTTGCCGAGCATCTCAAAGAAGGTCAGGTGGCAGGAGTCGCCCACAGCGTCAATGTCGCCGGTGCGCACGCACTTCTGCACGTTGGTCAGGCGTCGGCCCGCAGGGTGCGGCTCACCCAGCAGATAGGGCACGAGCGGGTGCATGCCCGCAGTGGTGAAGAGCACGGTCGGGTCGTTCTCTGGAATCAGCGAGGCGCCCGAAATAACGGCGTGGCCTTTGGATTCGAAAAAGGTGAGATACTTATCGCGGAGTTGGTCGGCTGTGAGTTTCATGATTATTCCTTCAAAACGGATAAAGAGAAATGGAAGCTTCAATATGAAGCCGCACTTGATAACGTTGGAAGAATCGCAAGGCATCTTCCTTGTGAGATCTGTTGAAGACCGGATGCCGTCTGTTACAAGCGTAGGCTCGTTTCTTGATAAACGCAGCCCATTCCGAAGCGTGTGCATTCTGAAACAGCTTTATTGTGTCTTCAAGCTGTTGAATGGCATCAGAAATCCAGCCCTTCGATTGATCTTTAAGCTCCACAAGGATTAACCACCGCCGATTTCTCGTCAGCATTCCATCACATCGGGTTTGCCCAAAACATTCGCTATCCTTGACAACCCCTTTATCTATCGCCGTGAATATCCAGCTATCCTCGTTAGGATTGTTGACGGTCGCGATCCAAGAGGCTTTGTTTTCGCAATCCGTGTAGGCTCGTCCTCCTGTGCCATTGTCGCAGATACCGAACTCGACAGCCGAAATCGGAGTCTGAAAGGCAGAATCGAAGAAGTTCATTCCAGTTCCTCTTCGATATCCAGCAAACGGTCGAAAGCGTCATTGCTCGCCCCAAGCGACTCATTCAGGTAGTTCGCATCTGAAGGAATGCCGTTTGGCATGGGGAGCGTCGTTACGGTTCCTTCGGATTCATCAAGCTGATAGACGGCGACATCTGAAGTAGGAGTAACTGCGTTCACAGGGACAATGGCGTCCAAGCGGTCAAGCAAGTCAGTTCTATTCTGCTCAAAGATCTTTCGCTTAAGTTCGGCTCCTTGAACCGCCAAAGTTAGAGAATTGACCAGATACGGGCTGTGTGTGGTCATGATCAATCGGTTTGCGGGGCGTTGATTATTGAAGTCCAACAGACTGAACAACATTTTGTTTTGAGACGAAGGAAAAAGGTTCTGCTCCGGCTCTTCGATGATGGAAATCAAGGCCTCTTTCTTAAACTGTCGCGAGAGTGCCGAAAGCGCAAGCCTCCGCTGTTCGTCAGTTAAATCCGGATTATCATATATCGTTGCCACGTTTTTATGGAACCGCTGGCGTTCATCGGCTGTCATATCCGAATCGGCGCGTCCTGTCTGGCTGACTGTCGTTGACAAGTGATGCATGACCATGTAAAGCGGTGCAAAGGATTGGAAGCCGCTGGCCGCTTCAGAAAGTTTAATTTTGTAATTCGAACCTTTGAGGTGCAAAACATCGTTGAGACGATCATATTCCAGTGTCGCGGAAAAAGGAAGCCGGACATTCTCCTTAATGCCACGTTTGGCGTTGTCGAATTCCGCAACGAACGTCTTAAACGATTCAGATGTTTGCTTGAGATCCTTTGCCGTACGGACATAAGAAATAAAATTCCGTTCTGCGGGTATGTAGGTAATTTGCGGAAGAACATAGCCTGGGCACTCGTTTTCCCCAACCCTCAGGTTTTGGCCATCGAAAGTGATGTTGCAGTGTTCGCCTTCATAGACCATTGAACAGGCCGCTTTGCCGCCTTTCGCAAAGTAATTCTCAAGACGGTGATAGGACAAAAAACTTGAACGGAACCTTCCTTTTCGTTGAAGCCACTTAGTTGATACGTCTCCGCGAAAAAGTGCTTTCTCCATCCATAAAAACGTCGAAATCAATTTCGCGATGGTGCTTTTCCCGGAACCCTGGTTGCCGAGAAAGACCGTCACTTTTTTGATTTCGACCGATCCGCTGTCACCGATGGGGCCGAAGTTCTGGACGCTGATTCGATTCATGGGGCTTTTCTACTCCGCTTTTTCGTCTTTGCCCTTTTCCCCGATGGCGACGGGGGGCTCGCCCTTGATCTTGGCGATGATCCGGTCGACGACCTCGGGGTTGCTGCGCAGGAACTCGGTGGCGGCGATTGAACCCTGGCCGATCTGTTCCGACTCGAAGCTCAACCACGAGCCACGCTTGGCAACCACGTTGTTCGCGATCGCGGCATCGAGCACCGATCCTTCCCATGAGATGCCGCGGTCGTAGAGAATGTCAAACTCCGCCTCGGTGAAGGGGGGCGCGACCTTGTTCTTGACGACCTTGACGCGCGTGCGATTGCCGATCACGGCACCGGCGGGGTTTTTGATCGCGCCGATGCGCTGCACCTGCAAGCGCACCGAGGCGTAAAACTTGAGCGCCTTGCCGCCGGGCGTGGTCTCGGGATTGCCGAACATCACGCCGATCTTGTCGCGCACTTGGTTGGTGAAGAGGCAGAGGGTCTTGGTCTGCGCGATGGCGCTGGTGAGCTTGCGCATCGCCTGCGACATCAGGCGCGCCTGCAAGCCCATGTGGGCATCGCCCATGTTGCCGTCGATCTCAGCCTGCGGGGTGAGCGCCGCGACGGAGTCGATCACGACCACATCCAGCGCACCGCTCTTGACGAGCTGCTCGGTAATGGTGAGCGCCTCTTCACCCGAGTTCGGCTGAGAGACCAGCAGGTTGTCCAGATCCACACCGATACGGCGCGCGTAATTAGGATCCATCGCATGTTCGGCATCGACAAAAGCCGCCAGGCCGCCGGCCTTCTGGGCGTTCGCAATAATGTGGAGCGCGAGCGTTGTCTTGCCAGAAGATTCCTGTCCATAAACTTCAACCACGCGGCCGCGCGGCAACCCACCGACGCCGAGGGCGAGATCCAGCGAAAACGCACCGGTGGGGATGACCGGGATGTCCTTGGAGGCCTCGGCGTCTCCCATGCGCATGATGGCCGACTCCCCGAACTCTTTCCGAATCTGATTGAGGACTGCATCCAGTTGTGTATTTCCCGACTTTTTCTCGGCCATGACTCACTCCTTGCTCGGTGTTGAAAAAACGGCAGCTACGATACCAAAAACGCCCCCCGGAGGGGAGCGTTTTCTATAACCCGGTAGTTTTCTGATCAAGTTTGTTCTATCCATCCTCCCAGAATTTGTAATTGTAGCGAGCGGTTTTATTCACGCGGCTCTAACATTTCAAGAAGATCGCCGCATCTAAAGGTGGCGGAAAGTTGTTGAAGCGAGATTTCTCCATCTCTATAACAAGCTTTCAGCGCATCTGCCACATCATCCACAGCGCTTGCATGATACTCCACTTGATTCTCTTCGAAAACTTGGCGGATTTCCTTGAAATTACGATGTGAGACCTCCGTCAGAGAAACATTGCTGTCGGCCAGAAGCTTGCGGCCAATCAGCATCGAAATGTAATACGATGCATACGGCATGTAATCTGGTGGTGTTGAAGATGCTGGCCGTTTTCTTTCGTTTTCAACTGCTCGAAAAATGAGAACAGCAAGAAGCACTTGCGCCGCATTTAAATCTTCAAAAATGTCCCCATAAAGCCTACCAAAGTGCTCTTTATGGCGAAATTTGCCTGATGCGGACGTTCTCGCCAAATTGCCAGAACCGCTTCCGCAACAACGGTGCTGATGATGACGTTGGCACCGCCGCTCCCCTTCTTCACGCTGCCGCCTAAGTGTAACCCAGATCAGCAATGTCCATTTCAAGTTCAAAATTTTCCACTTTTTCTGGCTCCCAATCCGGTCACATAAACGCTATACTGTTCTGCCGTTGGATTCGCGTTGGTAAGTTTCATTCACTTGTACGCTTTTTTATGCAGATTCCTCTTCCCAAAATCATTCAAGGCGGTATGGGCGTCGGCGTCTCCAATTGGCGCTTGGCCCAAGCGGTCGCCCGTATCGGTCAGCTTGGCATCGTATCTGGAACGGGGCTTGACCAGGTGCTCGCCCGACGCCTGCAGGATGGCGACCTCGGCGGCGACGTGCGCCGCGCACTGGCCCATTTCCCCTTTCCGCAGATGGCGCAACGCATTCTGGATGCGCTATTTATCGCGGGCGGCAAGAAGCCCGACGAGCCCTACAAGCCGAGCGAAAAACCGGCACTTAGAAACAGCCGCTGGTTCGATGAGCTGTGTATCGTCTCCAACTTCGTGGAGATCTTCCTCGCGCGTGAGGGCCACTCCAATCCGGTTGGCATCAACTATCTTGAAAAAATCCAGTTCCCCCATCTGCCTTCCGCCTACGGCGCGATGCTCGCCGGCGCGGCGGTCATGATCGTCGGCGCCGGTATTCCCGTGGAGTTTCCGGGCGTGTTGGACGCATTGTCGCGCCATGAGGCCGTGACCTACACCGTCCGTATCCAAGGTGCAACCCCGGAGACCGACTGCCAGCGCGTCTTTGATCCGGCCCTCTTCTTTGAGGACGGCTGCACGCCGCCCCCCCTGCGGCGTCCGGACTTCCTGCCGATCATCTCTGCGGACTCGCTCGCCACCATGTTGTTGCGGCGTGCCAGCGGCAGCGTAGAGGGCTTTGTGGTTGAAGGGCCGACGGCCGGCGGTCACAACGCGCCGCCGCGCGGTCCACTGCAACTGACTCCCGACGGCCAGCCGATCTACGGCCCGCGCGATGTGGTCAAACTGGAGGCCATGCGCAAAATCGGCATGCCATTCTGGTTGGGCGGCGGCTACGGATCGCCCGAAGCCCTGCGCACGGCACTCGAAGAGGGCGCCGCCGGCGTGCAGGTCGGCACCCCCTTCGCGCTCTGCGAGGAGTCGGGCCTAGATCCGGAGATGCGCCGCGCGCTGGTCCGTTTGGCACTGGCTGGCGACAGCAAGGTTTTCACCGATCCGCTCGCCTCGTCCACCGGCTTCCCGTTCAAGGTCGCGCAACTTGAGGGCACACTCTCCGAACCGGACGTTTATGCGGCCCGCCGCCGGATCTGCGATCTCGGCTATCTGCGCGAAGCCTACCGCAAAGAAGATGGTTCCATCGGCTACCGTTGTCCCTCTGAAACTGTGGCCGCATACCTCGCCAAGGGCGGAAAGGAGGCGGACACCGTCGGACGCAAATGCATCTGCAACGGGCTCTTCAGCAATATCGGCCTCGCGCAAGTGCGGCCCGGCGGTTACCGCGAGCCGGCCATTATCACGCTGGGCGATGATCTGGTCCACATCGGACGTTTCTGCTCGCCGGAAAAGCCGGACTACACCGCCGCTGATGCCATCCGCGTGCTTCTGGGATAAAGCCAATCTTCCGCGTACAGCACGGAAGGAAGGGTCATGTAGATTACTGCTCTTTTTTTGTCTGATCCCTCTGGCCTTTTCCCCCGGTGGTCAGAACGGCGCGGATTCCTCCTCATCCTCACCGAGCGGGTCCATACTGGAGAGATCCATGTTGGAAACATCCATCGTGGACGGGGCACTGCAGAACGGTGACGCGCCGAAGGCCGACGGACCGCGCGGAACGCCGAACGCCACCACACTCAACGCCTGCTCAAGAACCATGCCAAGCCCGAACGCCTCCACGTTGTTGAAGAAGATGCGCACGCGGGTGGTTGCATCGGGCGCGTCCTTGGCGCGACGTGAGACATCCAACGCATAACCGGCGTAAGGCTCGGTCTGGCGCGTCAGATTGATAAGCGTGGTCGCCGCGCGGGTGTCGTGATAAAGGCCCTTGCCGTCAGCAATGGTGGCGGTGACACCCTTCAGGACCAGCAGCAACTGGCTCAGATCTGTGAAGTTGAGCTTGACCGTGATCCGGTTCTGCCAGTCAAACGTGGCGTACCGGCGGTTGCCCTGTTCGACCGAACCGCTGGCCACGCTCTTTTGCTGCGCGAGCGTCATGAAAATCGCACCGTCGCGTTCGCCAGTGGCCGACATCAACTCAAAGCGCACCGCGCTGCCGGTGCCTTTGCTGTTGGCGTGAAAGAACGAGAGGCGCGGACGATAAACGCGCGCGGCGTCGGTGACGGGACGTGCGGTCGGTGTGATCGTTGCAGTGTTGTTCATATCAAACCTCCTCGGTGTTGATTGTGATCGTGCGCTTTTCATGATCCGGTCATGAAAACAGCGTCACCTTAACACACGGGGAGGCTTGGGATGTCGCTTGCCAAGCGACATTTTTAGGCAAGAGGTAACAAGCAAGAGGTAAGAGGTTTTTTCGGCGACGTGAACGCCGCCCACAGGACTGCGATACGCATTTTACACCAGAAGCAGCGGTTGGTTGAAGGCGTAGAGCGCGTCGTTGATGCGCAGGGGATCGTATTGGCCGCGCTCCATAAAAAACCGCACGATCAAATCGAAGGGCGCACTGGTCGAGAGCGCGAACCCGGCCGAGGCAAGCAGTTCCTCGGTCTGGTCGGGCGTCAGGCGCAGCGCGAGCGCGAAGGCGATCACCGTTTGCTTTTTAGGCTGATAGGCGGGATCGCTACGAATTTTCGAAAACAGCTTACGATCCACGTGCGCCCGCTTGTAAACCTCAACCTCGCTGAGTCCACTGGCACGGATAAGTTGAAGCAGACGACGCGAAAACGAGACATCGGCGCGGGCGAGGTAATCGCTCAATCCAGCAGGTGGCTCGCACACCTGCGCGCGCGGCACATCCGGCGGCACGCCGAATCCGGCGAGATAGGCGCGTAAGGCATGCGCGGTCTCCGCGTCGAGCGCGGAAGGCCGGGGTACGGGATCGTATAACTCACTGCCGCACATGACAGATTGCCATCAGCGCGCGAAGAGGCGCATACCGATCATCGCCGCATGACGGCCCTGCAAGCGGGCGGTCTCGAGTTCAATTGGCGAGGGCTGCCGTGAACCGTCCGACCCGGCAATGGTCGTGGCGCCATAGGGCGTGCCGCCGCTGATCGCGTCGCCCACATGCAATCCGGGTGCCGTGGGCGGCACGCCCACCACCACCATGCCAAGACCGAACAACACCGTGTGGAAGCTTAACAACGTCGCCTCGTGGCCGCAATGCTGGCTATTAGTCGAGCCGAAGACACCGCCCAACTTGCCAACTAGAACGCCGCGCGCCCACAGACCGCCGGTCTGATCGATGAACTGCTTCATCTGCGCGGCCATCATGCCGTAACGCGTCGGCGCACCGAACAGGATCACATCCGCCTCTTCAAGTTGGGCCACCTGTGCCACCGGAATATGCGCAAAGCGGGAGCGCGCCTCCAGAGCGCCGCTGTCCGCCAGCGATTCCTCAGACACCAACTCCTCGACCTGCCACAACGAAACTTTGGTGCCCTGCACCTCGCCGGCACCCGCCGCCACCGCCTCGGCCATCTGCCAGACGTGGCCGTACATGCTGTAAAAAATGACTTGGACGTTCATGTTCAATCCCCTGTTCTTACTCGAGACGTGATGTCGTTCTCACACACCCACACCCAACGCAGCGCACTGTAAACAGCCCCGGATGAGATTGCAAGCGCAAACGTGCATTGTATTACCGCCGTTATCCACTGTTCACCCTCCCCCTAACACGCTACAATAGCGGGCAGAAGGTCTGTTTGTCTCTGGCCTTTGGACCGAAGGATGCCCTCATGCGTGTGTCGCTTTGTTTAGCAGCCGTTGCTCTCGTCTGCGCCAGCTTGCCGCTCGGCGCTCAGCAGG